>Ga0209925_1000094_pt1 | contig 42827 bp, 53 predicted proteins | sample SalPonR2_A_D1_MG_FD_185702 | JGI IMG/M metagenome (GOLD analysis project Ga0209925, IMG submission 185702) | Salt pond soil microbial communities from South San Francisco under conditions of wetland restoration - Salt Pond MetaG R2_A_D1_MG... ... | reverse complement strand
TGGGGTTGATAATGCATTAAAAGATACTGCAGATACTGGTGGACCAACCATATCAGATAATAACGGTATTTTGGAAGAACTAGGAGTCCTTAATGCTAGTGGAGAAATAATAAATGAACCACAGCAAGCTTCAGATGCAGAGATTGAGATTAATGGAATTACAGGAATTACAAGTTCTAACAATGAATTTTCTGATGCTGTGGAGGGTGTTACCTTTAATATTGATCCAAATGCAACTGTTGATAGTAGTGCTAATATTTCTGTAGCCAAAGATACTGGTAAAGCCACAAAAGCAGTTCAGGCTTTTGTAGATCAGTACAACAGTGCTATGAGCTTTCTGGATGGTAAGACAGACTATGATGAAGAAACAGAAAAGAGTGCTGTTTTACAGGGTGATAGTACTGCTATGCGCTTACAGATGCGCTTAAGAGAACTTGTTACTTCTAAAGTAAAAGATAGTGGTGACTATAATACTCTAACTTCTGTTGGTATAGAAATTGACAGAGATGGAGTAATGAGCTTTGATAGTGCCAAATTTACTGAAGCTCTTGAAGATTCTCCAGAAGAGGTAATGTCTATCTTTAACGCTGAAAGTGATTCTGATGGCTATGACGGAATGGCTGTTAGAATGGACAGTTATCTTGACCAATTGATGCAGTCAAATACCGGTCTGATTCCAAGAAGACTTGACTTCTATGATACCAGAATAGATGGATTGAATGATGATATTGAAGATGTAAAAAGAAAAGTAGAAATGACTCGTCAGCGTTATGTTGATCAGTTTGCTGCCATGGAAAAAGCTATTTCAGAAATGCAGAGTCAGCAGAACTGGATGATGAGTCAACTCCAGAATATAGGAGGATCTACTAATATGATGAGTAGTATGATGTAAATATGACAATATTTAGTAATTCTTGAGGAGATTGGTGAGCCAAATAAATACCGGTCTCCTTTAATTGTTTAAGGGAAGGAAAATATATTATGAAGATATATATTAACGAGAATATAATAGAAGCAGAAAATATAACAGATAACAATGATATATTAGAACTAGTAGGTTCAAATTTAGAAGATGAAGTAATAGATACAATCTATCTAGATCAAGTTGAGGTTTCCTTAGAATACTTTCAAAAAAATGAACTTGATTTAGAGAGATTAGATAAGATAAAGTTTAAAAGCAAAAAAGTTGAGCAGTTGATAAATGAAACTCTTGAAGAAGCAGAAATCTATCTGCCTAAATTAATAGCTGCCTTAAATAACTCAGCAGAACTTTTTAAAAATGGTAAAGAAGCAGATGCTTCTGATCTGTTGGATAAGACTCTAAAAGGTATCCAATGGTATCTAGAAGTTATCGATGGTATAATATCCTTAATAGATAATGAGGATCTAAAAGGTAAAGGCAATAAGATACTATCTAATTTTACTCAGGCACTGAATAGATCTATGTTAGCCCTTCAAAACAATAATTATGATTATCTGGGAGATCTATTAAAAGTAGAAATGGTAGAATATTTAGAGGAGTTAAGTGATTTTAATAAGGAATTGTTAGAATAATACTAAAAATGAATTGAAAAAAATATCGGTCAGAATAAAATCTAATTTTGTAATAATTCCACTTAAAAAATCTCCTTGTCCAGATATTAAACCAGCCAGACTAGTCTAGACCTAAAACAGAAAAAGTACCTATGTTAAAAAATAAGGATCTTCTCCATAAAAATTAGCTAATTATAAAAATAGAATAAATATTTCAAATTGATTATATGTAAAAGAGTACTGTATCTATATAGATAATTTTGTGGAAAAAGTAAGACTTTAGTAAATAAGCAATATAGTTGATTATAGTGGAGAATATAAGTCTTAATAAGAGATAATAGTTTTTAATAATAGAAAATGAGGCTTAATTAAAACCAAGAATATTACGTTAAAAGATAATGAAGGAAGTAAATATTTAAGACTACTAATTTTGTACATATATAATTAAAACAACAAAAAATTGTTTATATATAAAAGAAAGGGGAATCCGAAATGGATGTAAGTTCTGCTATACAAAATCAAATTGCTAGTGTCAAATCTGCAATAAACATGTCGGTCCTACAAACTGCTATGAGTCAGGATGGAGCAACTGTCAATAAATTAATTGAAGGTATGGAAGAGACAAGTGAAGCAGTAAAAAGTGCTTCAATGCCACATTTAGGAAATCACATTGATATAAGAGTTTAACTTTATATTAGTAACATGATTTAAGGAGGAAATAAAATGTCAATGACAGCACATAAACAGTATAAAGAGGTTCAGGTTAAGACAGCAAATAACAAAAAACTACTTATCATGTTATATCAAGGTTGTATTAAGTTTTTAAAAATAGCAAAAAAATCTATTAAAGAAGATGATTTAGAAAATGCCAATGAGTATTTAAAAAAATCACAAAACATAATAAATGAATTGAGATACACCCTTGATATGGAAAATGGTGGAGAAATTTCAAATAATCTATACCGATTATATAGTTTCATGTATTCAGAATTAATTAGTGCTAATGTAAAAAAAGATATTGAGCATATTGAAATTGTAGAAGAAATGATGCTTGAATTATTAGATTCCTGGAAAGAAATTATTAATAACCCAAAACAAAAACAGGGTGAACAAAAAACTAAATCTAAATAGATAATATAATACTAATTATAATATAACCCTTAAATAAAATATAAGGGGAGTAATCGATATGACTGAAATAAATAAAATAGGTATTAATTTAAATCAAATATATAAGTATAATGAATATAATAATAACCAAAAAAAGAAAGATGAAGAAAATAATTCGGTTATAAAAGAAAGAAAAGACAAACTGGATATAAATAATGAAGAAAAAAATAAAAATAATTCAATAAATAAAAACTACAGTGTCCCAGATTCAATCAAAAGACCCATTAAAATTAATAAAAACAATAGTACTTTCTTCATTAATTATAAAGGAAAGAACAAAAAGGTTGATGTAAAGCCTGGTAAATATACATTAACTGAGATTAATTTAACTATAAAAGATCAAGTTAATGAGAAATTTGGTATTAATAAAGTGAAATTGAAATTAACCGGTACAATATCAGATAGATTAATTTATGCTGAAGAAAATGAGGATAATAAGTTACTTATCCAAAAATAATTCACTTGTAAAAATAATAATTCACCTCATTTTTAAATAATTCAGCTATTTTAAGGATGTGCAAAGATGGATTTATATGATTATTATCAAAATTATTATAATATAACTAAAAAACAAAAAGAAAATATAAAAAATAATGAAATTGATGATCTTCCAGACTTGATTAAAAAAAAGCATGAGATTATAAAACAGATTGAAGAAGAAACAGATTTGGAAGATTATTTAAACAACCAGGATAATCCTAAAGAAGCATTTATAAAATTAAAAGAATTAATGGAAAAGATAAATGTACTTGAACAAGAAAATACAGAACAAGTAGAAGGTCAACAAAATGAATTATTAGAAAAGATGACAGATTTAACTCAGAAAGCAAAGAGTAGACAGGGTTATCTTGCTCAAAATAAATATGAAGCTAAGTTTATAGATAAAAAGAGTTAAGAGATAAGTATTGATATAATAATTAAAATGAGCTCTGTGAAATTGTTGATCTAATTAATGACATAGCTGCCCAGACTAATTTATTAGCTTTAAATGCAGCCATTGAAGCAGCCCGAGCTGGTGAAGCGGCCCGCAGCTTTAGTGTAGAAGCAAATGAAATTCGAGAATTAGCAGTAGAATCAGCCGATGCAACCGAGCAAATATCAGAATTGATCAATGATATTCAAAAAGATGTTGACTCTGCCGTTGATAAGATGGATAAAACAGAAGAAGCTGTTAATGAAGGAGTCGAAACCATAGAAAGGTCAGGTGAGATCTTTAGTAAGATTAATGATACCTCACAAAAATCTAATAATGCAATAGAAACACTGCATAATTCAATTGAGAAGATGAACAAAAACAGTAGACAGGTTGAAAAAGCAGTAGAGCAGATTGAAGAAGTAAGCAAAAATGCTGCTAGTAACGCACAGGAAGTTGCAGCATCCAGTGAAGAGCAGATAGCTTCAACCGAAGAAATAGTAAATGCAGCAAAAGAACTAGCAGAAATGGCCGACAGCCTTTCTGAAAATGTAAATAATTTTGATCTATAAATTAGAGGCTATCCTTACAACCTGATTTGGGGATAGCCTTTTGCAATTTTATATTTGTCAAAGTGTAATAAAAAGCTTATAAAATTTTTTTATAATATTTTATATATCTCAGAAGGAGATCATAATTTTTTATGAAATAAGTATAGATAAGGTAATTAGAAATTATTTTATTAAGAGTAACCGTTACTATTAAGACGGTGATTGTTAAAGTTTTTTATTTCATGTATAAATAAAAAATTTAATAATTATTCTTGACAGACAGTCATATATTAGTTATTATTTCATTATATTGATAATAATTACCATTTAATTACTAATAGCGTACTTTAACTATCCAAAGCTTTAAAAAACTGTTGTTTTCATTAAAAATTTAGATAATATAAGTTATATTGTCAAATAAACTTCAAATACTTATAAGTAATAGTTCCTAATAAATGTTAAATCCTTGCACAAAATGGAGTAATTTACTCAATTTAATTAAAATAGAAAATTCTTGACAAAACAAATATTATTAGTTATATTTAAATATAAGATATCTTTTATATTTATGAATAATATCTTTTTTTATTAACCAATCAGACCTAAATCCGGTAATAAATTATACATAAGATACTTAATTTTGTTATAAATACATCTTTGTAAAGTTATATAATTTAAAAAATTGTTTAATTTTTTTAATTTTTATTAATATATATTATTTCAAAAAACAAAATAATGATGTGATTCTATTTGAAAAGGGCAAATCCTCAGTGATGGGGAGGCGCAAAGCCTTGAGTCTAAATGAGATTGTCAGGCTGCCAAATTGAGAATCGATTTTGGCGCCTACAGTTTTTCACTGTAGGTTTTTTCTATTAATAGAAATATTTGGTTATAAATATGGCAATCTAGAGAGTTCAGGAGGAAATAAAGTTGAATAAATCTCAGGATAATTTAAGTGAGTTACAAAAAGATGCTTTAAGAGAGGTAGGTAATATTGGGGCAGGTAATGCTGCAACGGCTTTTTCAGAAGTTTTAGATAGAAGAATCGAAATAGATGTTCCTTCCATAGAAATCATACCACTAGAAGAAGTCAGTACAATAACAGGTAATGAAGAAGATCATGTAGCCGGAGTATTGTTTAGAGTATCTGGTGAAGCACCTGGAACTATCCTATTTATTTTTCCCTCAAGTACAATCAAGTATTTAGTCGAAGTAGTTATGGACAAAATAATAGAACCGGAAGAGATGGGAGAAATAGAGATCTCTCTCTTAAAAGAATTAGGTAATATTTTAAGTGGTTCCTACTTAAGATCGATTGGTGATATGACAAATTTAGAAATGAACCAATCTGTGCCCGGCTTTTCTTATGATATGGCGGGAGCAATCTTAAGCTCTACAATGATCTCAGCCAGTAGTACTGGTGAAAATGTCCTTTTAATTGAAACTGAATTTATGGATGGTGAAGAAAAAATTGAAGGATATTTCTTTTTTATACCCCAGGTAGAGTCTTTATCTATAATTTTAGGTTCGTTGGGGTTGAGTGGAGATGAGTAGAGATGAAATCCGGATAAAAATGGCCGAATATGCGGTGGCTAAACCCCCAAATGTATTAGTAACCTTGGGCTTAGGCTCCTGTATTGGTTTGGCCCTTTATGATCAATATTCAAAGGTAAGTGGTTTAATACATTTCATGCTGCCCAACAGTAATGGTAAACAAAATAAAGCTAAATATGCTGATACAGGTATACCTTTTTTAATTAATGAAATGGTAAAAAAAGGTGCCAGTAAAAGCCGTATTAGAGCCAAAATTGTGGGGGGAGCTAGGATGTTTAACTTTGCTGATGAAAACTCTGCGATGAATATCGGGAAAAGAAATTCAGAAGCAGCCAAAAAGATCCTAAAAGAAGAGGGTATAAAGGTAATTGGGGAAGATACCGGTGAGGACTTCGGAAGAACAATGCGTTTTTATGCAGATTCAGGTGAAGTCAAAGTCACCTCTTATAAAAGAGATGACCTTACACTTTAAGATCATTTCCCTATTTATTATCAGAATATACATAATAAATATTAATATGTTTCATATATATACAAATATTTAAGAGATATTGATAAATCAATGTATTAATATAAGAATATTTATATAACATTATTTAAGGAGGAAGGTTTCATGGAAAATGTGTTGATTGTAGATGATGCCGCTTTTATGAGATTAAATCTAAAAAACATTTTAAAAGATGATTACAAAATCGTAGGGGAGGCAGAAAACGGCCAGGAGGCAGTTGAAATGTATCAGGAACATAGCCCTGATATTGTTACAATGGATATTACAATGCCCGTTATGGACGGTATTGAAGCCATTAAAGCAATATTGGACATTGATCCTAATGCTAATATAATAGTTTGTTCTGCTATGGGACAGCAAAAAATAGTAATTCAAGCTATTGAGTTAGGTGCTAAGGATTTCATTGTCAAGCCCTTTAAAAAGGACCGTGTAAAAGAAGCTATTGCTAAATTAGGTTAGAAAGGGAGGATGAAATTGAATTCAACTATTAACCTTCTTGAAATGGGTTTAGATGGAGCCTATCTCCGTCATAAAACGCTTTCAAACAATATTGCAAATGTTAGTACTCCGGAATATAAAAGAAAAGATGTAAATTTTGTCGATGCTTTAAAAAGGAATCTAAACGAAATTAAAAAAGATAATGGGGATAGCAAGTCAAGTTCAGTTCAACTGGCCCAGACCAATACCAGACATTTAGCTATTAATGGTAACAGTTATCGTTCGGATTTCAACGGAATCAATAAGTTTAAGATTAATAATTATACAAATACATCATATCGAAACGATGAAAACAATGTTGATGTAGATGCGGAAATGGCAAAACTTGCCAAAAATAACCTGTATTATGATACTTTATCCCAAAGGATAGCCGGTAAGTTCAGTTTACTGAAGGAAGTAATACAAAAAGGAAGTGAATAAATATGTTTTCAACAGTTAATATTAGTGCCTCTGGTTTAACAGCCCAAAGGTTAAGAATGGATCTAATTGCTGATAATATTGCTAATGTCAATACGACCCGTACTGAAGAAGAAGGTATACCTTATAGGCGTAAATTGGCAATTTTTAGAGAAAGAAGTAGTTCATTTTCAAACTCTTTAGCTTCAGCAATGTCGGGTAGTCAAAATAATAACTCTGGTGAAGGTGTTGAGGTAGCCGGTATTAGAGAGGATAACTCCCCGTTTAAGACCGTGTATAGGCCAAACCACCCAGATGCAAATCAAGAAGGTTATGTACAAATGCCTAATATTAATATAACTTCTGAGATGGTTGATATGATAACAGCTTCTAGGGCCTATGAAGCTAATGTAACTGCTTTAAATACAACAAAACGAATGGCGATGAAAGCCTTAGAAATAGGTAGGGGGTAAAATAGATGATTAATCCAATACAAAACCGCTTACAGTTATTAAATATAAATCAGGTAAATAATGATAAAAATACAAATCCAACCAAAAGCTTCCAACAGTTATTACAGGAAAATATTAATAAAACAAATGAACTTCAGTTGAATTCTGATCAGTTGACTGAAGATTTTGCACTTGGTAAGACCGATAATATTCATCAGGTAATGATTGCCGGACAAAAAGCAGAAACAGCTATGCAACTTACCTTAGCTGTCCAAAATAAAGTGTTAGATGCCTATAAAGAGATTATGAGATTACAGGTTTAAAAAGATTTTAAATATAATATATTTCAGTGATTTTTAGGAGAGGTAATTATATATGTGGGATTCATTAACAGATTACATAGAAAAATTAAAAGAGCTCTGGGATAATCTTGACGGTCAAGCCAAGATAGTCATTGGAGCAGGAACCATCTTAATGCTGGCGGTATTTGGATACCTAATTGTAACAGGTAATTCAACTGTATATACCCCACTTTATACAGATGTGGTCCAAGAAGATGCCGGTAAGATAGTAAATTCGTTAAAAGAAAAAAATATACCATATAGATTAACGAACAACGGTAGTACAATCGAAGTACCTGAAGCTCAGGTACACCAGGCCCGTATTGATTTAGCCTCTGAAGGATTACCACACCAGGGTGTAGTGGGCTTTGAAATATTTGATCAGAGCAGTTTTGGTACAACTGACTTTGAAAGAAAGGTTAACTACTACCGGGCAGTTGGTGGTGAATTAAGTAGGTCAATTAAGGTCATGCGTGGAGTGGAGTATGCCAAGGTACAGATAACAGCACCTAAAGACAGTCTTTATTTGGATGAACAGCAGTCTGCTTCAGCCTCTGTACTATTACAATTAAATTCTGGTTATAGAATGAGCAGTGCTCAGGTCAACTCAATTACAAGTTTGGTGGCAAGCAGTGTTCAGGATATGACTCCTAACAATGTAACCGTTATTGATACAGGTGGTAACTTACTTAGTGCTGAAAGCAATGGTAATAATATGAATTCTCAGGTCAGTCAGGAAAATATGGAGATCCAAAACAATTTTGAGAATGGTCTAGAGAAGGACTTACAAAGATTACTAACTAAGGTTTTAGGTCCTAATAATTTTTCTGTAAATGTAAGCGCTAAACTTAATTTTGACCAAAGAGAAGTTGAAAGTACTACATATACTCCTATAGCAGACGGAGAAGGCATCATTAGAAGCGAGGAAGTAATAGAAGAGACCAATGACGTTACTTCTAATAATAATGGCGGTGCAGCCGGCACTGAGAGTAATATTCCGGAATATCAAGCAGAAGGTAATGCAGCTCAATCCAGTCAGTCCGAAAAATCAAATACGGTAACTAATTATGAAATTAATCAAAAGATTGAAAGACAGGTTTATGCTGGTGGGGGAGTAGAAAGATTAACCGTATCAGTTATGGTTGATGGTGAACAGGAACCAGCCCTTTTAAATAAGATTGAAGAATCGGTCCAAACCGCGATTGGATATAATCCGGAAAGAGGCGATCAAGTTTCGGTTAACAGCTTTAACTTTGATAACAGCTTAGAACAGGAAATAGCACAGGCTAAGGAAGCAGAAGCCAGTGCTGAAAGAAATAGAATGTATATTTACGGTGGACTTATAGTTCTTATTATAATAATTTTAAGTTTAATCATATTCTTTGTAAGAAGGTCAATGTCGTCAAAAACTGCTGAACAGACCGTCCAGAGGGGTCAGATGGTAGACTATCAAGCCGGTCAAGGTGGACGAGCCGAAGAAAGCGAAGAATTCAGTAGACCGTCCTTAAGTGAAGAAGAAAGAAAGAAAAAACAGCTTACAGAAGATTTAGAGGATATTGTGTCAGATCAGCCGGAAGATGTAGCTAAGCTACTTAAAAATTGGTTGATGGAAGACTAAAATATATAAATAGTAAGGGGATTTATTATGGAAGGTATAACTGAACTATCAGGAAAACAAAAAGCAGCCATTCTACTTATCTCATTAGGTCCAGATAAATCTGCAAAGATATTTAAGCACCTTGACGAAGAACAGATTGAAGAGGTAACGTTAGAAATTGCGAATATGCAAAAAGTAGGTACCGAAATGAAAAATAAGGTACTTAAGGAGTTTTATCATTTGCTGCAGGCTAATGATTATATCAGTAGTGGTGGTATTAAGTATGCCAGACAGATTTTAGCCAAGGCAGTAGGTGAAGATGAGGCAGATAATATCTTAAATAGATTAACTGCTAACCTGCAGGTAAGGCCTTTTGATAATATTAGAAAAGCTGATGCAGACCAGCTTCTAAACTTTATCCAGGGCGAACATCCGCAGACAATTGCCTTGATTCTTTCATATATTGAGTCTCCCCAGGCTTCGCAAATTTTATCTTCCTTATCCGAAGAAGTGCAAAGTGATGTAGCTAAAAGAATTGCACTCATGGATAGAACTTCTCCTGAAATCATAAAAGATGTGGAAAGTGTTTTAGAGAAAAAGCTATCTTCCGTTATTACCAATGAGTATGCATCTGCTGGTGGTATTGACACTATTGTTGATATCTTAAACCAGGTAGACCGTGGTACAGAGAAGAACATTTTCGATCAATTAGACGAAGAAGACCCCGACTTATCCGAAGATATCAAAAAGCAAATGTTCGTATTCGAAGATATCGTATTATTATCTGATAAGGCAGTACAGTTAGTATTACGTGAAGTTGAAACTCATGATATCGCCCTTGCCCTTAAGACATCTGGTGAAGAAGTAGAAGAAGTTATCTTTAACAATATGTCCAGTAGAGCTCGCGATATGTTAAAAGAAGACATGGAATATATGGGGCCAGTTCGTATTAGAGAAGTTGAAGATGCTCAACAGCGTATCGTTAATGTCATAAGACAATTAGAAGAAAGCGGTGAAATAATTATAGCACGCGGTGGGGAGAGTGAATTAGTTGTCTAAAATAATAAAAGCTTCTCAAATAATTGGTAAATATAAATTATCAAATGAACCTAATGAAGAGTTTGCAAAAAGTGAAGAGCAAAAAGAAACCGATCAAAAAGGTAAAAAAGAACAAGAAAAAGTATCAGAAGAATCTAAAAAAGAACAGTCCAAAAATATAATAAAAGAAGCAGAAAAAAAGGCAGAACAAATTATACAAGAAGCAAAAGCAGAAAAAGCCAAAGTTGAAGATATAAAAAAAGAGGCCTATCAAGACGGTTTTGCAAAAGGTAAAGAAGCCGGCTTACAACAAGCAAATCAAAAAATACAAGAAGTAGTTAATACTCTGCATCATGAAATAGAACAGCTAAATGATCAATATGATCAAGAGATAAATCAGCTGCAGCCTACTTTGATTAATATTGCAACAAAGATGGCTTGTAAGATAATTAATCACAAAATAGAAGAAAGTCCTGAAATAATAAATAATATTGTAGAAGATGTATTAGCGGATTTAAGTAATAACCATCAGCAGTTTGTAATCAATGTTAACCCAGAAATTTTACCATATTTAAGTAAAAGTGAACTTAAAACTAATTTCCCGGAAAGTAAGTTTGAATTTAATGCCGATGACTCCTTACAAAAAGGAGACTGTGTTGTAAATACAAACTTCGGTGGTAAAGACGCCTATCTAGTCGAAAAACTGGATAGATTAGAAAAACAAATTAAAAAAGAAATGGGTATGAACAAATAAATGTTTAATGATTTTAATTTAGAAAAAATCGAAAAAACAATTGAAAATACCAAGGTAAATCGAGAGTTCGGCTATATTACGAGAGTAGTAGGGCTTATCATTGAATCCATTGGACCAGAGGTAAGTATTGGAGAACTTTGTTATATTAAGAGCAGTGAAGGTGATATTGAGGCTGAAGTAGTCGGCTTTAATGATAACAAAGTTCTACTGATGCCCATTGGTGTGATGAAGGGCATTACTCCCGGTGCAAAAGTTATTGCCAGTGGTAGTGAACTTAAAATAGAAATTGGTAATGAACTCTTAGGGGAAGTTCTAAATGGTTTAGGAAAACCCCTTACTTCTGAAAAAGAAGAATTAGACTATGCAAATTTAAAAGAAGTAAGCGTCAGTAAAGAACCACCCGATCCCTTAAAAAGATCAAGAATAAAAGAACCATTAAGCTTAGGACTAAAAAGTATTGACGGACTTTTAACCTGTGGACGCGGCCAAAGACTTGGTATCTTTGCTGGTAGTGGGGTAGGTAAAAGTACCCTTTTAGGAATGGCTGCTCGCAACACAGAGGCTGATATAAATGTAATTGCCTTAATCGGTGAACGTGGTAGAGAGGTTAGAGACTTTATTGAAGAAGATCTTGGTGAAGAGGGTTTAAAGAATTCTATTGTAGTTGTAGCAACATCTGATAAACCGGCTTTAATTAGAATGAAAGCCGCCAGTGTGGCCACTTCCATAGCAGAATTTTTTAGAGACCAGGGCCAGGATGTTCTCCTGATGATGGACTCGATAACAAGGGTAGCAATGGCTTTAAGAGAGGTTGGCCTTGCTTCCGGTGAACCACCGGCCACTAGAGGTTACCCACCTTCAGTCTTTGCTAAACTACCAAAACTCTTAGAAAGAACAGGTACCAATGATAAAGGCTCCATAACTGCACTTTACGCAGTTTTAGTAGAAGGTGATGACTTTAATGAACCGATCTCAGATACTGTAAGAGGTATCTTAGATGGACATATCACATTATCAAGGGATTTAGCCTCCCGCAACCATTTCCCGGCTGTAGATGTCTTAGAAAGTGTCAGCCGTGTAATGAAAGATGTAGTAGATAATGACCACCTAGAAAATGCTAACCAACTAAAGAAACTCTTAGCTGATTATAAAGAAGCGGAAGATCTCATCAGTATTGGAGCTTATGAACAAGGCAGTAACCCGAAAGTAGACCGGGCAATTAATAAAATAGACCGCATAAATGATTTTTTAACTCAGCGGATTGAAGAAAAAGTAAGTTTTGAAGAAACCAAAAAAAGGTTAGCGCAAATTATAAATTCATAAAAAAAAGTAAATTTTAAAGGGGTAATCTTATGGCTCAATTTTACTTTAGACTACAGAGAGTACTTGATATAAGGGAAGTTGAATTAGATAAGGCCCAACATGAACTTTATCAGGTCAAACAACGCAAAAATGAATTAGAAGAGAGATTAGATAGGGCAAAACAAAAGCTATCCAATCTATTTGACTATATTAGATATAATAATTTAACTGTAACCGAAAATATTAGAACCAGAGATTACATAAAAAGACAGCAGAAAAAAATAAGAGATATTTATGAAGAATACAATAAACAAAAAGAAATAGTAAAAGAACATCAGGAAATAGTTATTGAAAAAAAACAGGCTAAAGAAAAGATTGTAAAAATAAAAGAAAAGAAATCAGAGGCTTTTTACAAAGACCTATTAAGTAAAGAGCAAAAAGAAATAGATGAACTAAGCCTACGATTAAGTAACCAGGAGGTATAAGATGAAAAAGGCAATATATATCTTTCTCTTCTTGTTTGTTTTACTCTATGTTGTTTGGGCTTTAAACCTTTTTGGTATATTACAATTAGATGATATAGTAACTTCTACCCCATATGTCAAAGAAAGAATGAAAACAGATGAACAGTATGACCGAATGATGAATGATTACTATAAATTAGAAAATTCATATGATGAATTAAAAAAAGAAAACGAAGAAATAAAATCTAATTTAGAACAGGTCAAAAACACCTTAGAGCAAAAAGACCAGAAAATAAAAGATTTAGAAGAAAAGTATGCTAACTTAAAAGCAAGTCAGGAAGAAAAGAAAGCTAGAATAGATAAACTAGTAAAAATATATGGAAACATGGACCCCGAAGAAGCAGCTAAGGTAATGGTTGATTTAAAAATGGAAACCAGTCTAGAAATAATAGATGAACTCAAAGATGAACATGTAGCTGAAATATTGATGAACATGCCGCAGGAAACTGCTGTACAGTTAACTGAGAGATTAAAGGAGTAGCTATTCCTTTAATATAAATAAAAACTAAAAAAGAGGAGGTGATGAGAGATAAATGCTTTAGCAGTTACTTTACAGACAAACCAGTTAAAAACTGGTAAAGCAGATTCTAAACAGATTGAACTTCCAAATGATTTCAAAGAAAAAATAAGGTCACTTTTAAACAGTCAAGAAACTACTAATCAAACAACAAATAGTGAAAACCAGCAATTAGATGAAATATTAAATAAGATAAAAAAACTACTAGAAGCAGAAAATATTGATTTAGCTGATGTTAAACAGATTTTAATAAAACAAAAAAATAATACAAATGACAATGAACTATCAATATTTAAATTAAAAAGTGACACTCAATCAACGGATAAAGCACAAAATAAGTTTAATATCCTAATAGAAATACCAAACAATAAAAAAGAAGTCAGTCAGGAATCTGCTGGGAAATTAGCAAAACTGCTGAATGAGTTAGAAAAATTAAATAAAGAAAACATTCCAAAAACAGATAAGGCAAGAAATGAAGCTAAAGATGAAACAGCCAAGAAAATAAACCCTGATTCTTCCTTAAGAAAAAGTAACAAAATGACGATAAATAAGATAGTAACCAAATTAAAGAATTTAGAGCCTAAGCAATTAAATAAATTAAAGCAAATGATTTTAGAAAAAACTCAAAATCAAACATCAAAACAAGAAAATTTGTTATTAAGTAAAATTAAGGTTTTAAATAATTCACAATTAAATGAACAAGTAACTCTAGAAAAGATAGTTACTGAAATCAATAAATTAACAAATGAAGAAATCAAAACAATTCAAAAAAATATAGTACATCAAATTAACACAAAGAAAACAGCCAGAAAGCATAATAAAGCCAATATATTAAAACAAAATAATCAATCTAATCAAAAGGAAGTAGTCAAACAAAACAAGCAAACACAACATAGTAAATATAATCAGGATATCAAGTTAAAAGCAGATAATAAACAGCCAAGTAAAAGAGCAGTTAAAAATGCGGGAGTTAAATTTACCGGTAAAGAACTTAAGGATACTTCTCAGATTAAAACAAAAAATAATACAAAAGATAAACTACTATTTAACAATTTAGAATTTAAACTAAAAAATGAAGAAAATAGTAATAAATATAAAAAAGTAAATAATATAAAATACTTTAGTAAAAAACAGCAAAATACTGGTAAAGAAAATTTAACAGGCTTTAAAAATATGGATATCAAAAATCATACTAGTGCAAAAACTACTAAGAATAATTTTAATAATATAATCAAAAAAAATAATATATTAAATCAGATCAAAGACAAAGTAAATATCAAGAACTTAAACAATAAAAATCAAATAGAAATTAAACTCAAACCTGATTCACTGGGTAAAATGAAGATAAACTTATCAATGGAAGCAAACAAGATAGTCGGTAAAATACTAGTAGAAAACAATGCGGTTCAAAATTATCTTGAAAACAATCTACAGGAACTTAAAAACAATCTTTTATCCAAGGGGTTACAGGTAGATAACTTTAATATCGAATCAGAAAATAAAAATCATAATCAAAACCAAAACCAAAACAATCAAAACTCAAACAACCTATTTCAGCAGTTTAAAGAAGGACATGACAAAAACAATAACAATAACAAAAGTCAAAGAAATGTATATGATTTTTTTGAAAACAGTGAATTAACTGAAGAACAAATTGAAGAGATTAATAAGCCGAGCTGGAGAAGCCAGCGTTTAATAAATAACGGCTTTGAATACTTTGCTTAAGAAAGGAGATGTAATATGGCTATAGAAGCTGCCGGTGCAGCAAACAGTCAGACCGCCGCTAATAATGAGAACTCAGTCGGTAGTCAGATAAAAAAAGAACTTGGTCAAGATGCTTTCTTTAAGCTCTTAATCACTCAACTACAAAATCAGGATCCCTTAAAACCGATGGAAGATAAGGAATTTATTGCTCAAATGGCTCAGTTTAGTTCCCTAGAACAGATGAATAACATGAATCAAAACTTTAACAAGCTAATGGATGTACAAAGAGTTAATCAAAATAGTTCTTTAATTGGAAAAACGGTTGAAAGTAAAATAGTTGGTAAAGAAAGTTCAAGAGAAGTTACCGGTGAAGTGATAAAGATTAGTTTTGAAGGAGATAAAACATTTGCTCATCTCAATAATGGCAACAATGACAAAATCAATGTAGACGATATCACAGCCATATATTAATAAGTAAAAGGGAGTAAGGTGAGAAAGATGAAAATTGATAACAGATTAATTGTTAACAGACCCCTTAAACCTAATACAAAAGACGATAAAGTAAATAAACAAAACAAGAAGAATGTTAATAAAAGCAGTACTCCTTTTAAAAAGATCTTTCAGGAAAAAATAAAAAGTTCTAAAATTGAATTTTCCAAACATGCTAAAGAAAGATTAAAAAACAGAAATATTAATTTAAATAAAACACAGATGCAGAAATTACAAAAAGGAGTCGAAAAAGCTGAATCAAAGGGAGCAAAAGATTCCCTTATATTAGTAGATGATGTAGCCTATATTGTAAGTGTAAAAAATAATAAAGTAGTCACAGCAATAGATGGCAATAACATGAAGGAAAAAGTATTTACTAATATTGATTCAACAGTATTAATGTAAAAACAAAACTAAGCTGGTTAAATGGCAGGTCCTTTACGGATGCCACAGAATGCTAACTGACAGAGGCATTCTACCAGCGTAAAGGAGAGGTTGATAACTAAATATGCTAAGATCAATGTATGCAGGTGTGTCAGGCTTAAAAGCACACCAACAGCAGATGGATGTTATTGGTAATAATATTGCCAATGTAAACACAACAGGCTTTAAAGGTAGTCGAGTTACCTTTAAAGAGATGTTAAGTCAAACTATAAATGGGGCCTCATCACCTCAGGGTGATAGAGGTGGTACAAATCCTAAACAGATCGGTTTAGGTGTACAACTAGGTAGTATAGATAAAAACATGGGCCAGGGAAGCTTACAATCCACTGGCAAAGAAACAGATGTAGCAATTCAGGGTAATGGATTCTTTATAGTCAATGATGGAAACCAAAACCTATATACTAGAGCAGGCAATATGTCATTTGATGAAGAAGGGTTTTTAGTCAACTCAGCAACTGGTAATAGAGTACAGGGCTGGGTAGCGAATGAAGATGGAACTATCACAGAAACTAACTTAGATAGTCTTGAAGATATATCACTAGATCAATCAATGGATGCATCAGCAACTACAGAAGCTAGCTATACAGACAATTTGAACCCCACTATTGATGAATTAACTCTCACTGATGAATCAGATACTTTTGAAATAAGTGATGGTACCAATACAGATAATATAAACGTTTCTCTTACTAAAGGAGAAAATGAAAACGAGTGGGATTTCACTTTAAATGCAGATAGTAGTGATACAGAATTTGCTAATACTACTAATAATTCTATAAATGGTACTATAACCTTAAATGCATCAGGTGAAATAGAAAAAATAGTAGATGAGAGTGGTGCTGTTTTAGTAGATAGTACTACTTCAGATAATATTATAGTAAATCAAGTAGGGACTGGTACTAACACTGAGATAGTTTTACCAGGCTATGGAGAACATATAAATACTGCAACTTTATTTGAAGGAGCAAATAGTGGAGATATAGCTAGTGCTCAGACTAATAATAAACAAACAATTTCATCCAGTATTTATGATTCTCTAGGAGTTGAACATAATCTAACCTTTGATATATTAAAAAATGGACCAAATGAATGGTTAGTTCAAGAAGATAATATTGAAGTAAGTGGAGCAAGTCCTTCTGGAACTGGATGGTTTGGTGGTTCTGATCATACAATAACATTTACTGATGAAGGTAGAATGAAGTCTGGACAAACAGTAACATTACAAATGAATCCTGATGGAGGAGCCGCAAATGACCAAGAAATAACCTTTGATTTCTCACAATTCACCCAATATGAAGGAGATATGACAGCTGATTTAGATCAAGCAGATGGATATTCACAGGGTGAACTTAAAGACTTCACCATAAATGATTCAGGTACTATTGTGGGTTCCTTTGATAATGGATATAATAAAACATTAGCTCAAATGGGTGTAGCTGAATTTGCTAATCCTGAAGGACTAAATAAAAAAGGTGAAACAATGTACAGTATTTCCAATAACTCTGGTTATCCTAAAGTAGGACCAGCCGGTAGTGGTGGAAAAGGCTTTATTTCATCCAGTAAGTTAGAAATGTCAAATGTAGACTTAGCCGAACAGTTTACTAAAATGATAACCTCACAAAGAGGTTTTCAGGCTAACTCTAAAGTAATTACAACTTCTGATGAAATGCTGCAGGGATTAGTTAATATTAAGAGATAAATGATTATAAGTGGGGCCTATTTCTAGGCCCCACAATCTAAACCTAGGGGTAGGTGGTTTGATGATTAAGTTGGTTAGGCTAAATGGTGAAGAAATAACAGTAAATGCAGATCTGATAGAAACAGTTAAATCAACACCGGATACGATAGTTGAACTAACAACCCACAAAAGAATTTTAGTTCAAGATTCTGTTGATGAAGTGATAGACAAAGTAATTGATTATAAGCGTAAAATTTTTAACAGTCTTATGTTGGATAAGGAGTGAGTTAGATGAATCTCAGTGTTGTAATAGGAATAGTATTAGGTGTGGTACTTATAGGGGGAGCTATCTTTTTAGGTGGCAATGCCATCATATTCTTAAGTGTACAGTCAATTATGATTGTACTGGGTGGTACCTTAGCTGGTACAATGGCCAGTTTTTCCCTTCCAGATCTTAAAAAAATACCATCACTCCTTAAAATAATATTTACACGTAATGCAATGGAAACTGATAGTATAATTGAAATTCTAGTAAATCTAGCCAAAAAAGCCAGGAGAGAAGGCTTATTAACTCTTGAACAGGAAATTCAAGATATTGATGATCCTTTTTTAGAAAAAGGTGTTCAACTAGTAGTTGATGGCACAGAACCTGAACTGGTAAAAGATATATTGGAAACAAAGTTATCGTATATGGAAACAAGGCATTCAGTTGGTAAAGGTATCTTTGATAAGATGGGCCAACTTTCACCTGCATTTGGGATGATTGGTACTTTAATTGGTTTAATCCAGATGCTGAGTGAATTAGATGATCCCAGTAAACTTGGGGCTGGAATGGCTACCGCCTTAATCACTACCTTATATGGTGCCTTTTTAGCTAATCTGATATTCATACCCCTAGCTAATAAATTGAAGATGCAGAGTCAAGAAGAAGTATTAGTAAAGGAATTAATGATAGAAGGAATTCTATCAATACAAGCTGGTGAAAATCCACGTATTATAGAAGAAAAACTAAAAGCTTTCTTATCACAAGAAGGTTCAACTCAAGGTGAAACTGAACAAGAAGAACAAGTAAATACAAGTGAAGTGGTGGGTGAAAATGCCTAGAAGAAAAAGGAAAAACGACCAAGAAGATAATAGTAGCGGTTCTCCTGCATGGATGACAACATTCGGTGATTTAATGACCCTGTTATTAGTGTTTTTCGTATTACTTTACTCATTTTCTGTGATTGACTTAGAGAAGTTCCGTGGTTTCATGTCAGCTTTACAGAATCAATTAGGAGTAATGGAAGGCGGACGCACCATAAGTGAAAGTGATGTATTAGACCAGGGTATGCAGGGAGAGAATTTTAACCCTTCTCAGAATAACTTGCGGCGGGTCTATAAGAATATGCAGGGTTTTATCAAGGAAAATGATCTACAGTCCAAGGTCAGTGTTGAAATGACTCAAAGGGGACTGGTAATTAGAATGACCGGTGAGATTCTCTATGATATTGGGGAGGCAATTATTAAACCCACAGGCAAAAAAGTATTAGATGAAATTGGTAAAAATATTGAAGGTATTAATAATAATGTGAAGGTTGATGGACATACAGATAACTTACCGATTAATAATAATCAGTATCCTTCCAATTGGGAGTTATCAACGGCAAGAGCAGTTAAAGTTATCAAGTATTTCATAGAAACTAGAGATATAATTCCTGCTCGTTTATCAGCAGCAGGCTATTCGAAATATAGACCACTTAAGGAAAATATTAACCCTGAAAATAGGGCCTTAAATAGAAGGGTCGAAGTGGTAATCATGAATACAATGCTACAACAAGATGTTGGGAGTGGTTAAGATTGGCTGAAGAAGAAGAAAATAGTGGATTAATGAAATTAATAATCATAGCTGTTTCAATAATAATTGTACTGTCACTAATTGGATTTGTAATGGTGAAATTTGTTAATCCAGAACAGGTTAGCCTAGGTGGCTTAACTGGTGGAGATGAGGAAGAACAAAAAGAAGAAGAAGCAAATAATGAAATAGGTCCAACCTATCAGTTGGGTGATTTTACAGTTAACTTTGCAGAAGAAAATAACTTCAATTTTTTAAAGGCCAGTATTACTTTCGAAGTCAGCCACGAAAAATTGGTGGAAGAATTAAATAAAAGAAACCCACAGATTCGAGATTTGGTAATATCAATATTAAGGGCACAATCATCTAGTGATATTAAAGCCCCTTCTACAAAAAGTATTAAAGATGAAATCAAAACAAGAGTTAACGAAAAATTAAACACAGGCGAAATTAATAGTGTCTGGTTTACCCAATTGGTTATTCAGTAAGGAGGACATGTAATGGCAGATTCTGAAGTTCTCAATCAAAATGAAATAGATTCACTACTAAATGCTTTGGATTCTGGCAATGTAGATGTCGAAGAAATGAAAGAAAGTAGTGAAACAGATAATGTAAAAAAATATGATTTCAGAAGGCCTAATAAGCTGTCAAAAGAACAGATGAGGACCCTTCAGATGATTCATGAAAACTTTGCTAGATTACTTACTACAAGTTTATCTACTCGTTTAAGAAGTATGGTTAGTTTTGAAGTTGCTTCTATTGAGCAGCTTTCTTATAGAGAATTTATAAGATCACTACCAGAACCAACTATTATAGGTATCTCTGAACTTGATCCGTTGGATGGTCAATTCATATTTGAAATCAACCCGGAAGTGGGTTTTACCATTATAGATAGACTATTTGGGGGACTCGGTAAACCTATTGATGAGATAAGATCTTTTACAGATATTGAACAGGTAGTATTAAAAAAGGCTCTTAACTGGGTAATGAATAGTTTTACAGAAGCCTGGGAAAATCTAATAGAAATTAATCCAAGATTAAGAGAATTGGAATCAAATCCCCAGTTTACTCAGATCGTACCTGATAATGATATGACAATTATTATAACACTATCAGCAACTGTGGCCGATAGTGAAGGTCTAGTAAATATCTGTATACCATATATTATGTTAGAACCAATAGTTTCACATCTAAATGCCCAGCATTGGTTTTCGAGTACCAGAAAAGAAAAGACGAATGAACACCTTGAAAAACTAAAAGAGCGTGTTAAAAAAGCGAAGGTCAAGCTTTTTGCAGAACTTGGTGCTACTGATTTAACGGTAGAAGATATACTTTATCTTAAACAGGGGGATATTGTAAAGCTAAATAAAAAAGTAAAAGAGCCAATAGATGTAAGGGTGGGAAAAATTAAAAAGTTTAAAGCTATTCCAGGTAATTTTAATAAACAACATGCATTAAAGATCGTGAAAGTCGAAACTGAAGTTACGGAGGAAGGTGATTTAGATGAGTAATGGGGATGGACAATTATCTCAAGAAGAAATTGATTCTTTAATAAATTCGGACGGAGATGATGATGTAGAACAAACTGAAGAGTTAACTGAAGAAGAAGTGGATATAATAGGTGAGATTGGTAATATTGCAATGGGTTCAGCTGCTACAGCTTTATTTACCCTACTTAATAAAAAAGTTGATATTACTGCTCCCAAGGTTGATATAAGTACCTTTAAAGAAATCGTATCTGATTATTCGCGTCCCTTTGTATTAGTTAAGGTTGAATACATAGAAGGATTAGAAGGGCTTAACCTTCTTATGTTAGATTCAAAAGATGCTGCGATTATTGCCGATTTAATGATGGGTGGTAGTGGAGAAGATATGGAAGCAGATACCGAATTAGATGAGATCCATTTAAGTGCGGTGGGGGAAGCAATGAACCAGATGATGGGTTCTTCATCAACTTCAATTTCAAATATTATCGATAAAGTAGTAAATATTTCTCCACCAGAACCAATATTTGATGTGGATATAGAGAAATTTGATAATGATTATTTTGATAATGATGACTTTTTAGTAGTTACTTCTTTTGATCTTAAAATAGGTAATCTAATTGATAGTACTTTTAAACAGTTAGCTCCCTTAAAATTTACTAAAAAATTGATTAAGAACTTGCAGTCAAATAATGAGGGATTAACTGCTAAATCTGATAATTCCATGCAGTCCAATATTTCTCAGGTCGCTGAAAAAAGTGGTACTAAAGAAAAAGAAGAGAAACAAGAAAAACCTAAAAAGAAAAAGGCTACAGCTAAAGCAAAGGCCAGTGCTTCAACTGCTTCTAGTTCGAGCGGTCAGCTTAAAAGTTCTGAAAAAGTAGATGTACAGGAAGCCCAGTTTCCTGAATTTGGTGGTAAACAAGGTGCAAGTTTACCTCAGAACATGGAACTGTTAAAAGATGTGCCTTTAACAGTAACAGTTAGATTAGGTAAGTCTAGAATGACAATAAGTGAAGTTCTTGATTTAGGTGAAGGCTCAATTATTGAACTTGATAAGTTAGCCGGTGAATTAGTTGATCTTTATGTAAATGGTAAACTAATTGCTAAAGGAGAAGTTGTAGTCATAGATGAAAGCTTTGGCTTTAGAGTCAAAGATATAATTAGTCCAGCCGAAAGAATCAGTGAAATATAAAAGGAGTACAATATGAATTATACTTTTGAAATTTTAAAGATAGGCTTTTATTTATTAGTTGTAGTAGGTATCATATATTTTTTAAGTGTATTATTTAAAAAAAATGTTTTAAGTGTGCAGTCTAGTAAACATCTCAAACTAATAGATAAACTATATATGGGTTCAAAAACAGGTTTATTTTTAATAGAAGTAAATGATGAGATTATTTTAATCAGTCAGACTGAAAATAAGATTGAGAAGTTAGATAAATGGAAGAAAGTTAATTTTGATTTTGATATTGAAGAGTTAAGGGAATCTAATGAAAGCAAACAAGCTCAATTTAAGGAGTTTTTTATGAAGTATTTAGGGAGGAACGACAGTGATTCAGACCAATAAGAAGTATTTAATTATAATACTGATCTTATTTATTCTCTTCAGTTTAAATACAGCAGTCAATGCACAAGAAGGTTTTAATATTCCTGATATAAACTTAGATATTTCTTCTCCCAATCAAGAAGGGGGAGGTAATGATCTAGTTTTATCACTAAGGATACTCGGACTGCTTACAGTCCTTTCACTGGCGCCTGCCATAGTGATCATGTTTACTTCTTTTACCAGGATAATAATTGTATTTTCAATTATTAAAAGGGCCTTATCAATTAGGAATATGCCTCCTAATCAGGTTTTAATTGGTCTAGCTATCTTTTTAACAATATTTATTATGGCACCGGTCTGGCAGTCCGTTAACACCGAGGCCTTACAACCATATCTGAATGAAGAAATAAGTATCGACCAGGCCTATAATAGAACAGAAGAACCTTTAAGGAACTTTATGTTTGATCAAACCAATGAAGATTCAATTGCCCTTTTTGTAGATATGGCAGAGCTGGAAAGACCGGAAAACCGAGAGGATATACCGCTTTATGTTTTAATCCCGGCTTTTTTAACAAATGAGATTAAAATTGCCTTTCAAATAGGCTTTATGATCTATATTCCATTTTTGATGATAGATATGATTGTAGCCAGTATATTAATGTCCATGGGCATGATGATGCTGCCACCCGTTATAATATCATTACCATTTAAAATATTATTATTTGTCTTGGTAGACGGTTGGTATCTAATTATCAACTCATTAGTAGAGACATTTTAAGGAGAGATTAAAGTTGGATCAAGGTGTTGTTATAGATATTGGAAGACAATCTTTATATATTGTATTAACCGTAATTGCCCCGGTGTTAGGAGCAGGCCTTCTAACCGGTTTAATCGTGGCAATCTTACAGGCTACTACACAAATTCAGGAACAAACTTTGGCTTTTGTACCTAAAATATTTGCAGTTTTAGCTGCTATAGCATTTTTAGGTCCCTGGATATTAACAACAGTGGTTGACTTTGTAACAGAACTTTTTAGAAGTATACCGCTTTACATAGGATAGGATGAATTAAGATGCCGGCAAATATCTTAGCACCCAATTTAATTTACTTTTTCTTTTTGATTATGGCCAGATACTTCGGAATATTTTTAATAACTCCTATCTTCAGCAGTATTGTAGTTTTAAGACAGGTTAAAATTATCTTAGCACTACTTATGGCTTTAATAACTTTCTTATTAACTTATCAAACAGCTAATATTGCTGCCCCGACCAATGATTTGACAGTAATCATATTTATAATAAAAGAGCTTTCGATAGGTTTGTTTATGGGGTTTATCATCTATTTATTTTTTGCAGCTATTCAGTTAGCTGGCCAGTTTATAGATTTAAGAATGGGTTTTAGAATCGCTAATGTAGTTGACCCGATGAGTGGAGCTTCTTCTCCTATTATCGGTCAGTTCAAAAATATATTCACTATTTTAATATTTTTATCAATTAATGGTCATCTCATGATAATTAGAAGCTTGAATAAATCATTTAATATTATACCGATTGGTGAAATTACTTATAGTAATACTTTATGGCAGTTTCTCTTTAGACGCAGTGCCGATTTATTTATCATTGGTTTTAAGATTGCTTTACCGATTATGGGGACATTGTTTATCGTAGATATCATGTTAGGCTTTTTAGCAAGAGCCGTTCCCCAGATGAATATCTTTATTATTGGTTTACCTTTAAAAATATTGATTGGATTTATTTTATTAATCCTTTCATTTGAAATTTTAATATACTATTTTTCCGATATCTTAAACAACGGTTTAGATCAATTAATCCAACTTATAAATATTATGGGCTCGACTTAAAAAGGAAAGGATAAAATATGGCAGATGACTCTACAGGGCAAAAAACTGAAGAACCCACGCCGAAGCGGAAGCGGGAAGCACGGGAAAAAGGCCAGGTGGCCAAAAGCCAGGAATTAAATCAGGCATTTACTTTATTAGCCAGTTTTTCAATCCTGTATATCCTATTTGCAGGTATGATGGATTCTTTGACGATGAAGGTAACAAGTTTTTTATCATTTGATTCTGTGATGGAGATTAACATAGCTTCAGCTTACAATATTTTGATGGAAACAATCTATTATGTAGCCACTTTAGTGGCACCTGTGATGATTGCCTCAGCTGTGATGGGTATCATTATTAACTTTACTCAAGTTGGACCATTGTTTAGCGGTGAAAGCCTTAAACCCAAACTGGATAGTTTGAATATTATAAAGGGTTTTGGTAAATTATTTTCAATAAAGACTTTAGTTGAAATGGTAAAGTCTATATTAAAAATAATGATAATTGCAGGAATAGCCTACTTTTATTTGAGAAATTCAATTACAGATCTAATAACAATGACCGAACAGGGTTTACATCCTGCTTTAATGATGATTGGGAATGTAATCTATAAAGCAGCCGTTGCAATTACCATCTTTTTAGTAGGAGTAGGAGTTTTAGATTTCCTTTATCAAAAATGGGAACACAAACGCAATCTAAAGATGTCTAAATATGAAGTGAAACAGGAAAGAAAAGAGATGGAGGGCGACCCACAACTTAAACAGCGCAGAAAAGAAAAACAAAGACAGATGAGTTTAAATAGGATGATGTCCGAAGTAGAAAATGCAGATGTAGTAATTACTAACCCGACCCATATTGCTGTTGCCTTAAAGTTTGATATTAAAGAGATGGAGGCACCTAAAGTATTAGCTAAAGGGGAAGGTTATGTAGCCTTAAAGTTAAAAGAGAAAGCTAAAGAAGTTGATATTGAAATAGTGGAAAACAAACCATTAGCCCGTTCACTAAACAAAATGTGTGAAATTGGCGACTTTATTCCAGAAGAATTATTTGAAGCAGTTGCAGAAATATTAGCATATGTGTACAAGAAAGAAAACAGATATTAATTATCCTTAAATTTATATTTGGAGGTTTACTTTAAATGCCCTCAGCGTCAAACAGCAGTACCCTAAATAAAATATTTTACAATATAGATGTCTTATTTGCTTTTGCAGTAGTCGGCATTGTTATAATGTTTATCATTCCGATGCCTACTCTGATCATGGATTTACTCTTAACAGCAAATATAACATTTTCTTTACTAATAATCTTAGTAAGTATTTATATAAATGAGCCATTACAGGTTTCAGTATTTCCCTCATTATTACTCTTTGCAACCCTTTTTAGACTGGGTTTAAATGTTTCTACAACCCGCTTAATATTAGGACAGGGTTATGCCGGTGAGGTAATCTCTAGTTTTGGTAACTTTGTTGTCGGTGGAAACTATGTAGTTGGATTTATAATCTTTCTAATCTTAGTTGTAATACAGTATGTAGTGATCACTAAAGGTGCCGAAAGGGTAGCTGAAGTAGCAGCCCGCTTTACCTTAGATGCGATGCCTGGTAAACAGATGAGTATAGATGCAGACTTAAATGCCGGAATTATAGATGAAAAAGATGCTCAGGAACAAAGAAAAAAGATTAGACAGGAAGCAGACTTTTATGGTGCAATGGATGGTGCCAGTAAGTTTGTTAAAGGTGATGCGATTGCGGGTATCATAATTACAGTTATCAATATCATTGGTGGACTAATTATCGGGATGGCTCAACAGGGTTTAAGTTTTGGAGAAGCAGCCCAGACCTATACCTTATTAACAGTGGGGGATGGTCTTGTCTCTCAGATTCCCGCCCTACTTATTTCAACTGCAACCGGTATGATTGTTACCCGGGCAGCTTCTGAAAGAAATATGGGTGAAGAGATGTCCAGTCAGATGATGAGTCAACCCAAAGCACTCTTTATTGCGGCAATTGTCTTATCTATTTTAGGAATCATGCCCGGCTTACCGACCATACCATTTTTTGTTATGGCAGTTATCATGGGTGGTTTAGGATTTGTCATAAACTCAACTATTCAAAAGAGTATTGAAAAAGAACCAGAAGAACGAGAAGAACCCTCACCCCGGGAAGTACAGCAGGCTAAAGAACAGGAGATAAAAAATATTATCAAGGTTGATCAACTAGAAGTCGAAGTCGGCTATAACCTGATATCATTTGTCCTGCCAGAACAGGGTGGTGATTTCCTAGACCGGGTCTCAATGATTAGGAAACAGATGGCTATGGAACTAGGAATTATTATCCCACCGGTTCGAATTTTAGACAATCTACAGCTTGAACCCAATCTTTACAGGGTGAAGTTAAAAGGGGTAGAGATAAGCCGATATGAAATTTTATCTGACCATTATCTGGCTATGGATTCCGGGATGACCACTGAGGATATCAAAGGAATTGAAACTGAAGAACCAGCTTTTGGCACTCCTGCAATATGGATTGATGAAAACCAAAAAGAGAAGGCGGAAATGGCTAATTATACGATTGTAGATCCACCTTCTGTAATGGCTACTCACCTAACTGAATTGATTAAAGAACATGCCCATGAACTGTTAGGAAGACAGGAAGTAAAGGAACTGATCGATAATGTAGAAGAGAATAATTCTGCCGTTGTTAACGAGCTACTACCTGATCTTTTAAGTTTAGGAGAAATACAAAAAGTATTACAGAACTTACTCTGGGAAAACATACCGGTAAATAATTTAGTTACAATACTAGAAACTTTAGCAGATTATGCTACAACTACAAATAATATTGATCTGTTAACAGAATATGTTAGACAGGGTTTATCCAGACAGATTACCAATCAATTTGTAGATGAAAATAACCAGTTATCGGTTATAACTTTAGACCCACAACTGGAAGAAAATTTAGGACAGGCTATTGAACAGTCTGACCAGGGAAATTATTTAGCTGTGGAACCACAGCAGGCTCAGAGTTTAATTGAATCGATTTCTTCTGAGGCCCAAAAGTTACTGCAGCAGGGGAAAGAACCAATCTTGGTAACTTCACCAATGATTAGAAGACCGCTGAAAGAATTAACAAGCCGGTCCTTCCCGCAGTTAACTATTTTATCTTTTAGCGAATTAACGCCCAATGTTAACTTAGAAGTCTTAGGAACGGTGGTGAATTAAATGAAAGTAAAAAAGTATATAGGGGATAATATTCAAGATACCATATTTAAGGTAAAAGTGGATTTAGGCTCAGATGCAATTATATTGGATACTCGCAAATTTACAAAAGGCGGATTTTTAGGCTTTTTTGGCCAAGAAAAAGTAGAGGTTTTAGCCGGTATTGAGGAAAAGAGTCCATCTGAAGAAAATACCCAAAAAGAAATAAATAATTTGAAGGATATGATTCAGGATTTAAGTTATAATGTGAATGGGGAAAAAGAAATTATTGATAATACTCCCAGTGCTTTAAAGCCTTTTAAACAGTATCTTAAATTACAAGATGTAAAAGAAGAAAATATTGAAGATATTATTACTAATCTCAGTGATGAGAATAATCTTGATGAATCCAATCTGAAAATAAAAGCCAAAAATTATCTAATGGAAAGAATTGGTAATCCAGAACCGATTGAGACAGATACTAACAGCAAGGTAGTTACTTTTGTCGGTCCCACCGGAGTGGGCAAAACTACCACGATAGCAAAGATTGCTGCCGAATTTTCAATTAAGATGGGTAAGAAGGTATGTTTAATAACAGCTGATACCTACCGCATAGCAGCTGTCCAACAACTAAGGACTTATAGTGATATTATTAATATTCCACTTAAAGTAGTCTATGATGGCGATGAATTTAAAAAAGCAGTTAAGGAATGCCGTAAGGAAGCTGAGTTAATATTAGTTGATACACCCGGTCGTAACTGGAAAAACAAATGGGAATTAGGCCAGTTAAATGAATTTACTAAAGATACCTTAGTTGATGAAATTCATTTAATGGTCAGCCTGAATATGTCCAGCCGGGATTTAGAATATGCGGTTGAAAACTTTAACAGTTTACAACCTCATAAAATGATCTTAACCAAACTTGATGAAACTTCTACTTATGGAGATGTCATCAATATAAATAAAAGATATGAAATGCCTTTTTCATATATAACCTTCGGACAGGATGTACCGGAAGATATTGATAAGGCAAAACCTGAAATCCTGTACAATTATCTGATGGGTGATTATAATGAATAATCAAGCAGCTAAACTTAAAGATTATATGGAAAATAAAGATATAAAAAACTTTGATGATATAGGTAAAGATGATAAAAGTAAACAGAGTAGGATCATAGCTGTGGCCAGTGGTAAAGGCGGAGTAGGTAAATCTACCCTTACCGTTAATTTAGCTTTAGCTTTAAGAGACCTAAAAAAAGATGTTTTTTTAATTGATAGTGATATTGGAATGGCTAACATAGATGTATTATTAGGTCTAAATACCAAATATGATTTAAACCATGTTTTAAAAGGAATCTGTACCTTAAAAGAAGCAGTGGAAACAGGTCCTTATGGGTTAAATGTCTTATCTGGAATTTCAGGTATAGATAATGTATTGAATATCAGCAATGATAATATTAAGCATTTATTAAAAGGGGTAACCGAGATTGAAAAAAATTATGATGTAATTTTATTAGACACTGGGGCAGGTGCCAGCCAGTCTGTTATTAATTTTACAACAGCTGCTGATGAAATACTTATTGTTTTAACGCCTGAACCAACTTCAATTATGGATTCTTATAGTTTAATCAAATTACTTAGCAGTAGCCACTACCGGGGTAAATTACATTTAGTTGTAAACCGGGTTGACTCTAAAAAAGAGGCAGACAGTATAATTGATAGATTTATTACCACTGCCCGCAAATATTTAGATTTAGATATAGATTTACTGGGAACAATACCAGATAATAAATTAATCGCCAAATCAATAAAAAAACAAAACCCGGTTTTTAAACTTTATCCAGAATCAGAAGTAAATGACCAATTTTTAAAATTAGCCGGGAACTTAATCGGCCAAGAATTAGATCTACCATCACGAGGAATTAAAAGTTTCTTTTATAAATTAATCGGACAAATTGCCCCAGGGAGGTAAAGGTTTTAATGGTGAATCCCGACAAAACTTTAAAAATTAACCAAAACGTAGAAGTAGTGGTCGAAGAAGGCCCTTATAAGGGTAACTATAATAGCAAAGTTTCTGATATAACTGAAGATGAAATAATGATAATGGCTATCTATAAACGAGAAGAAGTAGTTCCGTTAAGAAAAGGTATAGAAGTAGACATTCTCTATGAAGGTGATAATGCTTTTTATTCATTAACAACCGAAATAAAGGGCCGGGTGAAAAATCCAATCCCCACCATAATCTTAAAACAATCTAAGAACATAGAGAGAATACAGCGCAGAAGCTACTTTCGGCTGCAGGTTAACAAAAAGATAAAATATCTTATTATAAAAGAGCTACAAGAGGAAGAGGAACAACCCGACTTTAAAAAAACGACTGCCATTGATTTAAGTGGCGGCGGCTTACAAATGGTTTTAGATGAGGATTTAAGCTTAAGAGACAGACTACTTTTTAATTTAGATATTGATAAATTAGATAAATTAGTAGAAGGAAAGATTGTAAGGATTGCACATAATGAAGATGATTACAGTAAAACAGCTGGAGTGGAATTTATCAATATTGAAAGACAAGATAGAGATAAAATCATTTCATTTCTTTTTAACTACCAGCGGAAATTGAGAAGGCGTGGGATGATCTAAAATGAAAGTTAAATTAACTGGCGCAACATTTGTAGCATTAATAATATATTTAATAACAGCTTTAATCGGCTTAATTCAGTTTAATCCTCTCTCACAGGTATTAATGTTGGGTTTAAAATTTGCCCTCGCTGGCTTTGTTTTTGCATTTTTATTAACCTTTTTAATGGAATTCATGAACAGTTTATCTAAAAAACAACCTACTAATAATCAAAATATTAATAAAAGCGAAACACAGCCGAAAGGAAAAGCTAATAATGAGTATAACAAAAATAATATTAAGCAAGATGAAAAGCAAAATAATGATTTCAACCAAAATGCAGCCAATAATGAACAAACAGATATAAATAATGATACTGTTGAAACAGACTTTAACGATGATTTTAGCGAAATGGAACCACCGGTAGTAGAGTATAAACAAAATAACTAATATTAGAATGAGGTAGGTATAATATGCTGTCTAACCAACAACTATGGCGGCGCTTTAAAAAAGATAACGACCAAAAAGCACGTGAACAGTTAATAATGGAATATCTCGATTTGGTTAAGTATCAGGCAGGTCGTATAAATACATATGTACCTGATAAAGTCGAACTGGAAGACTTAGAGAGTTATGGCGTAATAGGTCTAATTGATGCTATTGAAAAGTTTGATCCAGAGCGAGGCTATAAATTTAGTAGTTATGCCCAAAAAAGAATCAAGGGTGAAATTATTGACCAATTGAGAAAATTAGATTGGCTGCCTCATTCTTTAAGGCATCGAGCTAAAATAATCAAAAATAAAACCAGAGAATTAGAAAATGAACTAAATAGAAAGCCAAAACTGGATGAAATAGTTAAAGAACTGGACTTTTCAAAAAAACAGGTCAAAAAGGTTATGAAAAAATTAGAAGAGTCTCAGTGGGTTTCAATTTATTCGGAATTAAATGGACAATCTCTAATTGATTGGTTACCTAATAATAAAGTGAACAAACCACAAAAAATATTAGACAAAAAAAATGCTACTAAAGTATTAAAAGCAGCCATCGAAAATTTAACAGATAAACAGCAGTTAATTGTCTCACTAATATATTATGAAGAACTTACTCAAAAAGAAGTTGCAGAAGTTATGGACTTATCACCTGCCAGAATATCACAAATACACAAAAAAGCAGTATATAGACTAAGAGGTTATCTATCAAGAAAGAAAGATCAATTCAAATAATAAATCAGCTAGGAAGGGTGACTCATATAATGGATTCTTTAGTAATTAAAGCAGCTACTGAAGATGAAGCTGCGCAAAAAGCTCTTAAACAATTTGGTGATAAAAAAACCATTAAATTAAGAGATTTAAAAATAAAAGAAATGAGCAGTATGTTCTCAGGGTTTAAAAAGGAGAAAAAATATGAGGTTAGTTATGAACCTAAAAAAGATATTAATTTTACTCTAATAAAAGAAGGCTTAGACCTAAATAAAAAATTTGCTTATGATTTTAAAGAAATAGTTAAATTTGATTTAAGGTCTTATCAGCCAAGTGAAGAGGCTGAGCTGGTAATAAAAAAATCTGGTGATAAAATGAAAGCCTACCTTGATTATATTCCATCTGAGGGATATGGTAAGGATTTAACTTTTAAAGAAATTAAAGAACAACTAAAAGAAGCAGGTATAGTCTATGGTATTAAAGATTATAGTATTAATCTAATAATAGATACTGATGAACCATTAGAAGATGTTTTAGTTGCAGAAGGTACAAAACCAAAACCAGGTGAAGATGCAAAATTAGAGTTTCATTTTGATACATCTGGTAAGAATGTCGGTACTGTTAAAGAAAACGACAGAATTGACTTTCATGACTTAGGGATTATCAATAATGTAGAAGAAGGTAAAAAATTAGTAACTAAAATAGAAGCCAAACCGGGTGAAGAAGGTAAAAATATTGAAGGCAAAACATTAAAACCAAAATCACCTAAAAACGTCAAATTACCAAAAGGTGAAAACACAAAAATTACAGAAGACAACACCTTAATTGCTACCGAAGTCGGACATGTATCATATAACCAAGATAAAGTAAATGTAATAACTATTTATAAGGTCAAAGGAGATGTAGATTTTAATACCGGTAATATTAACTTCAAAGGTAGTGTTTTTATTGAAGGTAATGTAACAGAAGGTTTTGAAGTAAAAGCTAAAGGTGATATTCATGTCAGAGGTAATGTAGAGGCTTGTGAATTAATTAGTGGTGGCGATGTGATAATCAATAAAAACTTTATTGCCAAAAACAAGGGTAAAATAGAATGTGAAGGTGACCTTAAGGCTCAATCTATTCAAAACGGCCAAGTAAACTGTAAAGGCGATATTTATATAAAAGACGCTATTATGCATAGTAATATAAATTCAGCCGGTTCTGTTGAATTAACCGGTCATAAAGGCTTAATTGTGGGGGGAGAAGTAAGAGCTACCAAAACAATCAAGGCTAATATTATTGGATCTAGTTTAGCAACTAAAACAATAGTATCAGCCGGTATAGATCCCGAAACCCGCAGAAAGAGAGATGAGGCTGAAAGCATTCTCTCAGAATGTAAATCAAGTTATTTAAAAACGGTTAAAGCCATTAATATTTTAGGGAAAATCAAAAAACAACAGGGAGGACTACCCAAACAAAAAGCAGATATGTATAGTAGATTAATAGAAACCAAAAGTGATTTAAAAGAAAAGATCGAAAAAAATGATGAAATAGTAAAAGACCTAACAGAAAAAATCAACAGTGCGGTTAAGGGTAAGATAATGGTCAAGAGAAAGCTTTATCCTGGTGTAAAAATACAGATTGGAAAGTATAAAACAGAAATTGATGAGACTCATACTAGAACTGTATTTAAAGTAGATGGAGGAGAATTGAGGAGTTTTGCCCTTTAAAGGAGGGGTTTTATGTCTGATCCAATAAATCCTAATACATTAGTACCGATGTCCCTTGAAGTTGAAAAAATTGAACATATGAAGCAAGTCCATAACGCTAATGAACAACAAACTTTATCACAAGCAAAAAAAGAACAGGATGAGAAAAAGAAAAAATCCGTGAATAAAAAAGAAAAAAGCGAAAACTTAACTATCGATAAAGATGATGATGGAAATAATAAGCGTCAAAAAAACCAGAAGGAAGAAGATAGCGATGAGAAAAATGAAAAGCAGAGTAAAAAGATTAAAGGTTCAGTTATCGATGTTAAGGTATAAGATTGGTGTGATCTTATGGCCTGGCTAGTAATACTAATGGCAATCGATGTTATCTTTGAAAATACTAGATTATTATACAGTGATCGACTCATTAATTCGATGAACAAGCGGAAAAAAAGACAGTTAGTTCAAAAAAGAGATTTTGAAAGAAAGCATAAAGCTCAGATAGAAAAGTTAAATAATAAGCATAAGAAAGTTTTAGAAGAATATAATCAAAAAAAGAGTATTAACAAGGTAGCTAAAAATTTAAAAATGGGTATTAGAGAAGTAAAGTTAGTTGCAAAACTATATTCTTATAGAGGAGGTGAGACACTTTGATAAAAGGACTATATACCGCTGCATCTGCAATGAGGACTAATATGAGGAGAATGGATATTACTTCTAACAATTTAGCTAATGCTGATACCGGGGGATTTAAAAAAACAAACAGTGTCCAAAGGACCTTTTCGGAACTTCTTATCTCTCGTCTTGATAAGCAAGGTAAAACTGAATTAGGTGCATTAGGCTCTGGAGTTGAGATAGCTGAAAATTATACCGATTATTCGGGCGGTAATATTGAACACACCGGAAATAAATTGGATATAGCTATCAAAGGTGATGGTTTTTTCACCGTTCAAACCCCAAATGGCATCCGTTATACTAGAAATGGTAGTTTTTCACTGAACAACCAAAATCAGATAGTAAATAAAAGAGGACATATTTTATTAAACCAGAATGGAGAACCCATTCAGACTGTTCCCGGTAGAGAATTCTCTATAGACAAAGCCGGACAGCTTTACTTTGGTGAACTAGAAGGAGAGAGGATCAATATAGTTGACTTTGCAGACTATCGTAACTTATCAAAAGAGGGTGATAACCTATACCAAACAGCTGATGGTATAGAAGGAACTCCTACTGGTGAGGTTCAGGTTATGCAGGGTTATCTAGAAAGTTCAAATGTTAATATTGTACAGGAGATGGCAAGTATGATTCAGACCACAAGAGCTTATGAAACTAACCAAAAAATGATTCAAACTATCGACAATAGTTTGGATAAAGCGGTTAATGATGTAGGAAGATTAGGTTAAAAAAATATGAAAATGCAGCTGGACCAGTGATTGGAAGCTGTATAATAACTACTGACTGACAGAGGTAGTTAAAAAAATAGGAGGAATTTGATTATGATAGGTGCTTTATGGACTGCAGCAACGGGTATGAATACCCAGCAGACAAGTATTGATGTTACTTCCAATAACCTGGCAAACGTAAACACAGGCGGATTTAAAAAGAGTCGCGTAAACTTTGCTGATTTAATGTATAGACAGATAAGACAACCGGGTACTCCCAATGCACAGGGTGCTCAGATACCAGTTGGTATTGAAGTAGGACATGGTGCAAAAGTGTCTGCAACTCAAAAGATATTTACAGAAGGTAATATTAGAAACACCGATAATCCGCTTGATTTATTAATTGAAGGTGAGGGCTTCTTTCAGGTTATGAAACCAGATGGAACTGTAGCCTATACTAAAAATGGTTCATTTAAACAAGATAGTACCGGACGGGTAGTAACAGCCGATGGTTATCCACTTCAACCCGAGGTTGTTATCCCAGAAGATGCAACCAGTATTTCAATTACTTCAGATGGTACTGTTAATATAAAAACAGGTAATACCACCGAACAAATTGGCCAGATTCAATTATATAGCTTTGCCAATCCAGGCGGATTAAATAGTTTAGGACGCAACTTATTTCAACAAACCGTTGCTTCCGGTGATCCACAAACTGGAGTACCGGGTGAACAGGGATTTGGCAATATTAGTCAAGGCTTTTTAGAAATGTCTAATGTTAAAGTAGTAGAAGAGATGGTTAATATGATCTCGGCTCAAAGAGCCTATGATGTGAATTCAAAAGCAATTAAAGCTGCTGATGAAATGCTTCAGACAGCTAATCAATTAAGAAGATAAAAGGATATGGGAGCTTGATTATCTTGAAAAATAAAAGGTCTATTTTAATTTTAACAGTTATTTTAATAGTTTCTGCTGCAGTTCCAGCAGTGGCCTTTGAGGTAATTATTGATAAAGAGGTTAAAGTAAAAAGTCAATATATATATTTAAAAGATATTGCAGAGTTTAAAGGAATAAAAGAGATAAACTTAGATAAGATCAAAGGAATAGACCTTGGTAAAGCTCCTTTACCTGGATATAAGAAATATATTAATAAAGCCCTGGTAAGATTAATGTTAAAAAAGAAGGGCTTTAGTTCAGATAGTTTTAACTTGAATTTTCCTGATCAAATTGTAATCAAAAGAGATGCCAAACAAATTGACAGCCAAGTAATAAGCGATTTTATAAAAGATAAATTAAGCATAATATTAGAAAATAATACAGATAAATATACTTTAGATATTAAAATGAGAAATGACACTATTACAATCCCCAATCAGGCATATAGTTTAGAAATTATTGAAAATAGAGAGATAAAAACGGGGAAAATGACTGTACCCATTGTAATTAATATCGAAGGTGAAGAATATAAAAGATTTTACATACCTGTAGATATTAAAGCATATAAAAAAGCCTATATAGCTAAAAGATATATACCACAGGGTTCTGAATTAAAAAGAGCTGATTTTACCTATAAAATGGTGGCAGTTGATAGTTTTAAAAATGAAAAGTTCATAGAAAAAGAGACCAATATATTTACCCAGGATATTGAACTTTCATATTCGCTTAAACAGGGTGATATATTAAAAAAGAACAACTATAAAACTCCTTATTTGATTAATTTTGGAGATAGAGTACAGGCAAAAGTAATTGTTGGGGATGTTGAACTAACCTTAATGGTTGTGGCCCGTGAAAGGGGCAAACAGGGTGAATATATTAATGTTGAAAACCCTGATAACAAGCACAACTTTCAGGCAAGAGTGATAAGTCCTCAACTTGTAGAACTTATAAAAGATTAGGAAGGGGAATAAAATTGAAGAAATCAATAACATTATTATTGATTCCCATAATGATATTAACACTCACAACTGCTGTTTTAGCAGAAGGTAATTCACTTTGGAGCGAAGAATCCGAAGATATATATAAAGACCGTAAAGAACACATTGAAGGTGATATAATAACAGTATTGATCAAAGAAGATGCCAATGCTATTCAAAGTGCTAATACTAGCACAAGTCAGGCAAGTGAAGTTGATGCAGAAGCAGGTTTTGGAATCTTTAGTTTCTTAAAAGCATTTGGGTTTGGATATTCTGATTCCGGTTCTGCTGATGGGCAAACTTCTCGTAGCGGTACTTTAGAAGCTGATATTACTACTCAGATTGTAGAAATAAAAGAGAACGGCAATTTAAAGATATCTGGAGCAAAAAATATTAATATTAATGGAGAAAAACAGTCCATTAAACTAACCGGGATAATTAGACCAGATGATATTTCATTAGATAATACAATATCTTCTAAAAATATTGCCAATGCTGATATAGAGTATGAAGGTGAAGGACCAGTTGGAGACAAACAAGAAACAGGCATTATAGAAAAGTTTGTAAACTGGATCTTTTAAGAGAAAGGAGCCTATTATTTTGAGTTTAAAATACAAAAATTCATTATTGATTTTAACAATAATATTAATATTACCTATCATTTTTTCTTTCAATTTAAAAGCACAGAATAACAATCCCATTGTTAAAATCGGTAATATCACAAGAATTCAAGGAATAAGAGATAATCAGTTAATCGGATATGGAATTGTGGTGGGCCTAGCAGGTACAGGTGATTCTAATAGAAGTCAGGCTACTGTGCAGAGTGTAGCAAATATGATGGGGGAGTTTAGTATTAATGTAACTCCTGACCAGATTAGAAGTAAGAATCTAGCAGCAGTTATGTTAACTGCAGATTTAAAGCCCTTTATCCATTCTGGGGACCGGATAGATGTCACAGTATCCTCGATGGGGGATGCGGACAGCTTACAAGGGGGAACATTAGTAATGTCTCCTCTCAAGGCTGCTAATGGCGATATCTATGCTGTAGCTCAGGGTCCAGTCTCTATTGGAGGATTTAATGTTCAAAGCGGTGGTAGTAGTGTAAGACAAAACCACCCAACTGTTGGTAGAATTCCTAATGGAGCCCTGATTGAAAAGGAAATTAAATTTGATTTAGATAAAGACCATATCAATCTATTATTACAGAATCCAAACTTTAAAACTGCTGATAATATAGCAAAGGCTTTAAATAAAAAACTAGAATATGATAATATTGCAAGAGCCAATGATGCAGGGACTGTAAGAGTAGATGTACCCGATGAATTCAAGGGTGAAGTAGTAGATTTCATTGCTCAAGTAAATAATACTGATGTAAGGACTAATATAGAAGCTAAGATTATAATTGATGAAAAGACCGGTACCATTGTATTAAGTCATAATGTTAGGATATCAACTGTGGCCGTGGCCCATGGTAATATCTCAGTTACAATTAAAACTAGTGAAGAAGTGTCCCAACCACCATCTTTTTCAGAAGGCGAAACTGAGAAGACGGAAGAAACTGAAATTCAAGTATCAGAAGAAGAGGGCAAAATAGTAATGATCAGTAATGAAAATACTATAGAAGACTTAGTCTCTGCCTTAAATACAATTGGAGCTACTCCCAGAGATATAGTATCTATAATACAAAAGATTAAAGCTGCCGGTGCCCTTCATGCGAAGTTAGAATTAATCTAACAGGGAGCTGATAAAAATGAATATAGAAAACTATCAATCAACAAAAGCAAATTTACTGCAAAATCAAGCCCAGGATAATCAGCAAATTGATAGTATCAAAAAACTAAATGAAAGTAATATAAACGGAGAACATGATGAAAAATTAAAAAAAGCAATTGCTGACTTCACATCTGTTTTTTTAAAGATGATGTTTAAATCGATGCGTTCCACTCTACCTGAAAATAAGTATATCGATGGTGGCTATGCAGAGGAAGTATTTACTGATATGATGGATAAACAAATCAGTGAATTAGGCAGTGGTCAAAGTACATTTAAAAACTTAAATAGGGCCATGTTTGAACAACTAGATCAAACAAAATAATTATTTATATATAAAAAGCCTCCTTATAGATCAATTAATCTACTATAAGGGGGCTTAATTTATTATTTATGTTATTATTTTATTTCAAAAAAGAACCTTTCATTTCAAAGCCAACATAAATTATATTGACATCATTATCAGCGGTTAAGTTGTATTCTTGTGCTGTCTCATCATATTGTTTCATAGAATAATTATTTTTGTTATAACCAAAATATATCTTTTTATCATTATCAATCTCATAATCTAAAAACATATTTAGTAATTGGTACTTTGTTTTATCTTTAGAAGCATCACTAGCTGCTTGCCAAGGAGAAATATTATAATTTATGTGAAAATAAAGGTCATCTCTTAGCGCAGTATCAAAACCAAATAAATAGTTCATAACACTTACATTAGTTTTATCAGTTGATAAAATAAGTGAGTTATTTAAATTTGACATTGAAAAATTGGCAGCATTTCCATAAATACGATAATCTCCTTTCTTAAGTTCATCAGGTTCAATAGGTATCAAATAATCGACTTGCCAATCAGCTAGCATTAACATTGATAGATAACTTGATGCTCCTTCTGAGATAATAGAATTGCCGAAAATACCCTGAGCTTTTAATTGACTATTTGTAAATCCAATAAATATAAATGATATTACTAAAATAACTACTAAAGATTTTTTCATTTAATCCGTCCTTTCATTTTGCAGGATTTGTAATAATTATAACAAGCATTAATAAATTTTAATATTACCCAAAAGTATAATATTATAAAAGAGGTGAACAGGTTGAACCTTATAGAAAATAAAGAGTGGGAAAAATTATATAAATTTATACTAAAAACTGGCAGTAAAAATGATATTAATGATTATATTGATACAGTAATTAAAGAAATAAATAATATCATACCTTATTATGCAGCAAATTTTTTCATCTATAGTAATAATGATAAGGTAGTAAGCAAATTACAGTGTGTTAACATTCCGCAAAAAGCCATTGATGAATATGAAGAATACTATTACAAAATTGATGATATAAAAGAGAAAACTTTTAATCAAAGAACCTCGATTAAAAGCACTGATATCATGAATTATAGAGAATGGGAAAAAACAGAGTACTTTAATGATTTCTTGTATTCTAATAGACTATACTATTTATGTGGAATAGATATTCATTATCAAGACCAATTATTAGGAACTATCGGTCTTTTTAGAAGAAAATCAGACCCGGATTACAGTATAAAAGACTTGCATATACTTAATACACTTAAGAACCAACTATCAAATCAAATGTACAAATTATATTTAATTGATAGAATGAAAAATAATGAAGCAGAGCAGATTGGTCTAAAACTAGAAAGTAGTGAAAACAAATTTGATTTAACTGAACGAGAATTAGAAGTTATTGATCATGTTATAGATGGAAAAAACAATAGACAGCTTGCTGACGAACTTTTTATTTCTATTAACACTGTTAAAAAACACCTTAATAATATTTTTAGGAAAACAGAAGTTACCAACCGCACAGAATTAACTTCTTTAATTTTTAACCTTTAATTAATGTAGTCATTTAATATATAATTAAGATAAGGTTAGATAAAAGGAGGAATTCAAAGTGAAAGTTGCCTGTCAGGATACTTTGATACCGGGAAATAATATTAAAGAAATTTTATTCAAAGCGGGAAAAATTGGTTTTGATGGTATCGAAATATCAGGTGAAAGGTTTTTAAATTCTACTACAAAAACATGTAATGCTCTAGATAATAGTGAATTACCATTAGCTATTATCTGTGCTGGCCATAGAGGCTGGCTTTTATCAGAAAAAAAGGATAAACGACAAGCGGCTTTAGAAGATATTAAATTACTTTTAGATTATGCAAATCAATATAAGGCTATCGGAGTTTTAACCCCTACAATTTATGGTACCTCAGATTATTTACCCTTTCCAGCCCGAAAGAGATCCCTAAAAGAAGACAAAAAATTATTAATTGAGAGTTTAAATGAAATTGGAGAATATGCAGAAGAAAGAAATGTATTTCTTGTATTAGAACCATTAATTAGATATCAAACTCACTTCCTTAATAAACTATCGGAAGGTATTGAAATAATTAATCAGTTAGATAATAAGGGTGTTAAACTAATGGCCGACACCTTTCACATGAACATGGAAGAAAAAAATATTGACCAAAGTTTAATAAAAGCCAAAAATTTTTTATACCATGTCCATCTCTCAGATAGCAATCGTGAATTACCGGGGAAAGGCCATATTGATTTTAAAAAACATATTGAAACATTAAAATCAATAGATTACAATCATTACCTTTCTTTTGAAGCATTAAAACCTGCCAACCCAAAACAGGGATTAAAAGACAGCCTCAATTTTATAAAAAGTTTTCTTCAGGGAGGGAAATAAATGTATAAAGGTTTAATTGCTGATAAAGTTAATTCTCTGAAATTAAAAGATTTTAAGGAAAAAGAACTACAAGAAGATGAAGTCAAAGTAAAAGTAGAGTTTGGTTCTCCCAAACACGGAACTGAAATGACAATGTTTAAAGGAGTAAGCCCTTTTCAAAATGAATATTTTGACCGCGATTGGGATATGTTTTTTAAAAAAGATACCAAAGAAAATGTTTTTCCTTTAGATTTAGGGAATATGTGGGTAGGAAATATAGAAAAGAAAGGTAAAGAAGTAAACAATTTAGAAATTGGAGAAAGAGTAGCCGGATATGGAGGTTTAAAGGAATATCAATATGTAAAAAAAGATGATATTTTAAAACTCTCTGAAAATATGAATTGGAAGAGTGCGCTCTGTTATGACCCGGCTCGTTTTGCTTTAGGAGGAATTAGAGATGGTAATTTAAAGTTAGGAGATAGAGTAGCTGTATTTGGCTTAGGTGCAATAGGATTAATGACAGTCCAAATGGCAATTAAATCAGGTGCGGTCTGGGTGGCTGCTGTGGACCCAATTGAACAAAGAAGAAAAATTGCTAAAAAGTTAGGAGCAGACCTTATCTTAGATCCTGAACAAGTGGATATAGGGTATAAGATAAAGAAAAATACCAACAAGAAAGGTGTAGACCTATCGATAGATACTAGCGGCTATACCCCCGTATTACAAACGGCTGTGCGTTCAACAGCCTATGGAGGTACATTAACAATAGTTGGTTGGTATAAAAGATTAAAAGGGCAATTAAATTTAGGACGAGAAGCCCATTTTAATATACCTAAAATAATATTTAGTAGAGCTTGTAGTGAACCTAATCGTGATCATCCTCGTTGGGATCTTGCCAGAATAAATAAGACCTGCTGGCAGATGTTATCTCGTGGAGAATTTGTTTGTGATGACATTATTTCACCAGTTGTTGATTTTAAAAATATTGTTGAAAAATATCGCTATTATGTGGATGAACACTCAGATCAAAGTATAAAATTAGGAGTAACGTTTTAAAACAAAGAAGGAGGTTATTATGGATATTAAAAAAACCATCAATTTTATGCGAGAAAATGTAGACCCTGACTTTGATTTTGTTGATAACAGCAATAGGGAAGTTCCTTTTACAAAATTAAAAAAGAATATAAAAAACACAAAATTAGTTTTAATTTCATCTGGTGGTTTTCACTTAAAAGATGACGAATCTTTTGATACAGAAGATCCTTATGGTGATCCATCTTATCGACTGATTCCTAAAGAAACCAACCCTGATCTGATAGAAATCTCACATACCCATTATGATCATAAGTATGTTAAGAAAGATTTGAACTGTGCCTTTCCTCTTGAATTATTAAGAGGTTTAGAAAGAGAAGATATAATAGGTAGGTTGGCTGAAGAGAATTATTCTTTTATGGGCTATTGTTTAAAAACAGAGGAACTTAAAGAAAATGCCCAAAAATTAGCAAGAAAATTATTCTCTAAAAATGTAAAAGCAGCTTTAATTGCACCAACTTGACCGATCTGTAATCAATCCGTGGGATTGATAGCAAGGGAGCTTGAGAAAAATGGTATTACAACTGTAACCTTAAATATGTTTTTAGAATTAGCTAAAAGAGTAATTCCACCCCGCACAATTAATATTAAGTTTCC
>Ga0209925_1000093_pt1 | contig 43178 bp, 28 predicted proteins | sample SalPonR2_A_D1_MG_FD_185702 | JGI IMG/M metagenome (GOLD analysis project Ga0209925, IMG submission 185702) | Salt pond soil microbial communities from South San Francisco under conditions of wetland restoration - Salt Pond MetaG R2_A_D1_MG... ... | reverse complement strand
ATCATTGTTCAGTAGACTGGCCCGCGCTTGCTCCATAGCAGTCGACCAGGACTAGTGTTTCGCACTGTGCTCACTCACCGAAGATGGAGAGTCCCAAAAGCCGTCCAGCAAGGTCGAACCCCCCCCACCAGATGCGACCCTATTAAAATTAATGTGATACCGTGGGACTTTGGTTGCGTGCCGGTCCTCCAGCGGCGCTTCGCAAATTTCTTCCCGTGCTGGCCCCCCGCAAGCAGCTGAGGGACAGAAGGCCGCCGCCAAGCCTGGTGTATAAAACAGAGTGCATGATGACGGTCAGCACGAACGAGGCAAATGTCCCACATTCAACCGCGAAAAAGGAACATACCGCGCCTGGAGGTGCTCCAAGAAGTACCATCCTGCCTCTCTGTCCGGATGGAAAAGCAACAACCAGGGCAGGAAAGAGGGTCGCTGAAGAAGCTTCGACTGGCTCCCTCGCTCCCCCGATTTACCTCCTGGCTCCCAAATTTCTCACGCCCGTGACCATGGCCACGTATCTTTTTCAACTCGTCGTGAAGCATTTGAAAGGGTAAATGTACGCTAAACTGGGCCTGCTTTTACATTCGTCCAGGATGGCAGCCGTAGATGCCGCCCTGGAGAAGGCGAGATGGCGCTTATGACGCTCCTTGGAGGGAGGGTCTGCGTACACAACCGTATCATCTGTTGGTGAATCATGCAGCGGTATCGCCTGGCCATACAGTACAATGGAACTCCTTACAGCGGCTGGCAAAAAGGTGCCGACTCCCTCAAACCCGCCGTTCAAGACGTGTTGGAGTCAGCAATTCATTCCTTTGTGGGGAAGGATAATTGCGGCGTTTGTCAGATATCGTCTCGCACCGACTCCGGTACGTGGTGAGAGCGCACATTGCACAAAATATGGCCACAACAACCACGCATCTTCTTCTTCTTACGTCTTGCGTTGTGTTTCGCTCACCGCTAATGGGCCACAAAATATCCTTGATTGTTCACTTGGCAGGAGTGCACGCCCTTCACAACGTTTTGCACCTCGATCTCATTCGACGCGCGCGGCAGGTAGGCGACGTTCGAGAACCACACACGCCCGAAACAGTTCGTCGAGCGCTTAACCATTTACTGCAGGGCAGCGAAATCCAGGTCCTAAACTGTCGCGCAGTAGCACGGGAGGGTGCGGAGGCGTTCCACGCTCGATACGGGGCCCTCGAACGGAGGTACATCTACAGGCTCCTGTCAGGCCGAAGCGTATTTGAAGCAAAGCGGGCGTGGTGCTTGGGCTTGAATGTGACAGAGCGGCGCTTGGATGTAGCTGCCATGCACGCGGCCGCCCAGGCGCTTGTAGGAGAGCACATGGACTTCACGAGTTTCCGGGGCAAAGACTGCCAGGCCCAAAGCCCTGTCAAAATCATACGCAGCATCGATGTTGTCCACGCCAGCCCCGACCCATTCCACCCTCACGCAACATGTGGAGATATAGTCCATGTCTGCATGCGGGCTCACTCCTTCCTCTACCACATGGTGAGAAACATCACGGGGGCACTGCATGCGGTAGGCCTCGGTCGCCTCCCCCCGTCGGCGATTCTGGACATCCTGCGAGCCAGGGACAGGGGCATAGCCCCTCCAATGGCACCAGCGCAGGGACTGTATCTAGAGCGAGTTTTGTACAAAGATGATTTGGAAGAAGCAGCTGGTGGACATCCGTGGTGGGTGAACTGACTTGAAGATGTCCCGGCCCAAGGGAGGGGGTCGGGCGGGCTCTCACCACAACCTGCAGCCTGACACCTTTATACTCTACATGATTGAAGTGTACAGCCTCTAAGCGAAGTAAAAGCAAATGAAACGTCCCTATTTCGTCGTTACCGGTTGGGACGAGGGCCGCTCTTTGACGTTTTTCCAAGGCCCCTCCGTGGACCTCTAGCCAGACATTCTTTGCTCCCGTGTCTATCATTTCGACACCGTTTTGCATGCGTTGCTTTAAAAAAGAATGGTGGGACGCTCCTTTCAATCATGAACGCAACGAGCCTATATACCGCCTGTTTGCGACTTTTAAATTCTTTTCATTTTCAGTGATTCAGCAGTCATCCGTCTGACTATCTATATGTACCATCGATTGCGTCTTTGAGGCATGCTTTATTCCCGCTCTTTGCACCTTTCCTACTCGACATTCATATGCTCAAACAAGCGCCTTCACGGTCCACACCAGTCCCACCAAGATGGCCACCACAGAGGACCCTTGGGCAAGTTTCTTGGGGATATTTGGCTTGTCCAAAGCCTGCCCGACCTTGACCGTGCCCTCCCCGATCAGGCTGGTGGCGGTGCTCATGGAAAGCATGGTGCCGAGGCCGTAGGAGCACAGGAATGTCATCACCGGGAGCCAGGAGTCGAACGCCAGAGCAGGGGCTAATGTCGGTGTTCCGTCCCAAGAGAAGCCATGCAGCAATCCATTGAGAAAGACCGCTTTACCCGTGGCCTTCTGATGAGTGAGAAGCGTTGTAGTGAGTATTTTCAGACTCTTCCTACCGCATGATCTGACATACGTGACCATTTGCTACATCAACGCACCTTTTTAGCGGCACCAGATGCACCCGATCCGGTAATCGAGCCCTCGGCTTCCAGAGGCATGACTGCGGAAACGTCGAAATGCGCCGCCTCCTTTAGCCCCAGGAGGCCAATGATGATGAGACTCACCCCAATGAGCACTTCAGTGTACAGGGAGAGTTTGGGTATGAGGGTGCTGTGTGAGTAGGTTGACAGCCGGCCTTTGAGGAAAAACGCGACCATTCCCATGATGATTGCACTGATGCCGTGTCCCAGGCCCCAGACGGCGCCGATCCGCATTGCTTGGTACCATCGCTTGCCAATACACCGAGGTAGCAGTGCCGCAAGGTGGTCGGGACCTTTGAGATGAAAGATATACAGACGTGAGTACGTGCTGCTCCCAGGGTACGGTAAGTTCACAAATTTGAGGGGAAAGTGTCACAGGGGATCTCATGAAGTCGAAGCAGACAAGCGAAAGACACACTCACAGTGCGGGTCCTTCGCTCGCAGCACGTGCCAAAAGAATCTCAGACGTAAACTAAGAAACATACCTGTCACAGCATGCAAAGATCCCGCCAGCATTCCTCCAGAAATGGTGGAGAAAGCTACAAGAGGCAAACCGGTGACCATGTTTTTGGCTAAAGTTTTTACGCGGGGAATTAGACCATTCTCCGTTGAAAAAGAAGGTGCCACCGGACCAGTCGCTGATAAACGTCGGTAATAGGTCTTTTTCAATAAAACAGTAGATTTGACGGCAAATTTATTGTCGAAGGGATGTTCTCGGAGCCCCGCAAGCACTGGAGAGGCGGGACGCAGGCGAACGAACGCGGATGCATGTCCGAGTAGGAAACCCAGGGTCAATACCCAAGACGTTAATCTCATTCGTCTCCTTGTTGGTGCCGTACTTGCTTTTAACCGAGGTATTATTCTTTGCATCCTGGGAAATACCTGCCTGTGCCGTATAAGACGTAAGATACTTAATTTCTCCGAGGGTCGTGTCATTTTTTTGGCTGAACATCAGGCCACGGCGTTAACTCTGGTCCCTGATATATCGTCTTCAGCCATTCTGTCAAGGCGCACACACAACCAATATATTCGATACCGATTTTTTTCCGCCTGGACTACGGTGAAACGCTGGAGGGCATTTATGTGTATGACTGCAGTTGGGCGAATGGGCGGCGCTCGCGTCCGCCCGATCAGGGCCGGCGGGTGGGGAGGTTGGGAGAAGCATTTTTATGCATTGAAAGGCCAGTCTAGCCGAAACAATGTGAGGATACCAATGAAAATTGACACGATACTAATTTTAGGCGTGCGGGTTTAATCAGCAAGCACCTCGACAAATTTTAAAATTTTGATTGTTTACAAATAATCCTTCTCTGAACCACAATTTGGAGCAAGCCTTTTTTCCCTCACTGCATGGTATCAGCCACATCAGGGGGCGATTTTACAAGTATGAGACTACGTGCTAAGTTCGAAAACCCATATTTAATCCCTATGCATACATGCTCTAGTGGTCGTGTCGGAGGATTATGTCCGGCTGGGAGGCAAGCGTCTTGATACCACAGAGAAATATTGCCTCATCCTCGAGAGCATTATCCGTTCTCCTTCCTGCTCTTAGACGTGTGGTACCGATACGATTTGGCTTGATACGAAAAAGTTCTTAAGCGTTGTAAAGCTCTGGCTGGGTCAAACCGAGCATCTTATATTTTTCAATGTATTTTCAATCACAGCCTGCGCAGTGTCCTTAAACATTACCCTCAAGCCAGTGTTCCTTCTTTTCATTTCTTACAGTTTCAAACTTTCCCCTTCCTCGTATACATTGCACATTAGAATTCGCCTAGCATCTGACAAAACTTTTTTCTAACACTTCTGTTGACTTATCAAACCCTTATGTATTGAGAGAGTTTTGCGGTTTAATTGCGTGTGGCCTATTCGCTCCTCACTCGTTCAAGAAATCACGGTCTGTATCGTTTAGCTGTTAGCACTTAATAACATGTACATTACGCAAGTTGTTGCTGATACTTTTGGTTCTCTAGTGGTGCAATTTGTGATGTCGGGGAAGCCCTGCCGCATACAATTCTCCGCGATGCAGGAGTCGACCCCGGTGCGAAGTCTTACGTAAGACTTGTTCTCAGCACAGGCTATCTGCCCGCCCGCTGTTCCAGCACTTGGCGTCGGCCACCTGCTGCCGGAATCCTTCGGGACTCTTCTCCTCGACCATATTCCTCCGCCTGATTGACCTCTCGTCTCCCATCCACCAGATTCACGCCCATATCCACCGTACGATGCTTTGCCGGAGAAGTCTTCTTTTTCGCATGCGGTGCCGCTCCACGAGTATGGGAGGAAGCCATTGAAACGTCGGGACACGCATCAGATCTCGATTGATCTGCCGCTGCGGATGCGATAGAAGAGGGATGAATGGTTGGGGGCACAAATCGAACAGGCAACCCCGGGATCTGCAAAAAGCTTAGGGCGAAACACGAGTACTGTCCTTCATTCAAGACCATGTAACGCGCCCGCACAAGGGCTTTGAAGACGTGTCCATCCAGCTCCATAACGTCTGCCGTCACCGTCATCTCTCGACCCTCCCTCGTCGGCCCCAACATGTACTCAATCAGCGACCGATAGAAATTCGGGCGGTCGTTGGGCGCGAGAAAGGAACCGAAGAGGAAGCAAGGCAGGATCTTCGTCTGGTCGAAAAGGCTGTTGACAGTGCTGGCAGTCATGAATCTGTCAGCGAATCTTTTCCCCGTCCATAAACGATACTGTCCCGAGCAATAGACGTAACCTCCCACTGCTGAATCACCTCCATCTTGCAGACTAGAGACATAGGATGGCATGTGTGCTTGATCAAGCGCATCCTGCCTATCCATCGCAAGCAGATCATCATTCCACTCCACGGGCTGCTCTGCATTGGTGCCCACAGATTCACTGCTCTCGCCAGAGCCGCTGGTATACGCAGCCGATTTTCGTAAAGCAAGCACGCGCACGATCGCCGCTGACGCCCCGCAAGAGATATCAATGCCGTGCTTGTGGTTATAGAAATCCCACGTACGCAAAATCGCCAACGTCTTCAGATGCTGCAGTCGACCAGTGTCAATCATGCGCAGGACAGTCTCTCCAAAGAGGGGTGCGGTCGTTTTGCAATGATCATAATACCTTAAGCCTGGGGGAGGCTGCAAGACTGCCATCAGAGCCCAGGAGGGGGGCCCTCCGTCCGGCATCATGACGATGGAGGCGTGCGCCTTACTGCCGCCGTGGCTGCTTGAATTTGTGGCCTCTGTAGTGCACGAAGATAGGGAGTCAATTGACGGGTAGGTCGTGGAGGGGGCGACTTCCGCGTCATACGAATCCGGTGAAAGCAGAGTCAAGGAGGGGCGATCGTCGGCGCTGAGCACGTTCCCGGTTATGGGCACAAACGAGCAGGACGCCATCGCCTCTTGCCCCGGAAATCGTCTCCATCGGAAGTGGTAAGATAATGCCGGGTCGGGGTTCTTAGGAAGCCTTCCGATTTGACCATCGCCTTCGAGCGAGGACAGTCCCATGTCCTCTTCCATTGCCGTGGCCGATCCACAGGCGACATCACGCATACCCGGACGACCACTTCCATGCTCCGAAACAGGCAGCGAGTAGCAAACAGGCTTAACCATGGCGTATTCAGGCGTCTCTCGATGTCTCGCACGCTTGGCCGAGCCTTGCTCGGGCAAAGCATCGGAGGGAACGCTGCTGAAGGGGTCTTGCCGCTCACGGCTGAAGGGGTCTTGCCGCTCACGGTTGCCGGGATGACGCTGTACGTGTTGTGATGAACTTTCGAAGGACACCGAGAGAGGGACATAACCATCCGGGGCAATGGGTCGCGGTCGATTGCCTCCCTTCTCGCCATAGCTCCTGCGCACGTCTCGCTTCGCACTGGTTACGCTTTCCGGGGGGGGTGTTTTAGTTTTAGACTTGCTCCCAGCATCCACCTGGCCGCATGGTCCATAGTGACCAAGTTCCAATACTGAGTGTTGATTGCAAGCTGTGGTGTCGCGTGCGATGGAGCGGACAGCCGCTTGACGAGTGCGTTCGCCGTGGCCTCTCTGTCTGCCCTCCGGTCTCCCGGAGGCAGCCACCCATGCGTCTTCTTTCATCTGGTCCATAGACTCGCCAGTATGACGGATACCCGCAGGCCTCTCCGGGCCGAGGTCATGGGCGTGATATGTGTTTTTGAATTGTTTTGGCGGAGAACGTGGGTGAGATATGTCGAACGAGTTGCCAGATGGAAAAGCAGAGACCGGCGCGCATGCCTCTGACTGGGGCAGGTGCCGGCTGCACACGTGCCCCGTGGCATGCGTTGGTGGATGCATTCGCTGTTGATGAAAGTGATCCTGCTCTTGTGGTTGACATTGGTCTTCGCCAATTTTTGGCCTGAGCCCTCGCTCTTGCACTTGTCGCGTGTGCTGTTGCGTGCTGTACTCTGCCGGGTCTTTGTCCCTTTTCGACACCACCGATCGCTTGATGTCATTGCCAGAGCATGGAGATGTAGGGGCGAATTGATTCAATCGCCCGTTCCGACGCAAGTGGGGAATACACTTTTTCCCCAATCGCACACATCTCTGACAAGGGAAAACACGGTCGCAGCGCACCTTCGACTTTCGACAACCCTTACACGTGTACCGCAACAGAGCCCCGTCGCTGTCAATTCCGGAATGACTTGGAGAGGCAGGTGCAGATGGACATCGTTCTCCATCTGCCTCGTCGTACAGAGCAAATATTTCCTGTTCCCTCTCAGAGTCGTCCCACGTGGTTTCTTCGCGTCTGGGATGAGTTGAGTGACAGACGCCTCGACGCGGATGGCCCTGACGCTGCCCTTCCGCGTCCTCACGCATGGAGACGTCCATATTCTTCAGCATATGAAGTCCCCGTACATGCCTGCGCTGTTGCATATTCCTGTCGAAAGACGGTTGTTGCTGCCGTCCTTCCTACTCAAAATCGTGATCATTCGGGTGGAAATCGAAGTCGGGACAGCAACTCTCAGCCGCGTCCGCACTATTACTCACGGCCACAGACATACACGGTGACTGTGCCATGGCTTGAACTTCCCTAAAGGTTGTTAGGGCCGAGTACGAGAAAGCCCGGGAGCATTGGGACCATCTGCAGTATACGAAAGGAGCGATGAGAGCACCGTCAAGGAGTACGGAAAATTACAGTGAAAAAATAGCGGAAGCCAGGCAAACGCGACTTAACTAGACCAACTTTCGCATAAGGAACATAGATGCGACAAGGAGCTGTATATGGGGACGCCATGGATCTCCAGACATCGGGAAGCAAGATACATACGGCTCGCGAGAGAAACGGCTTGTAAGGACATACAATGTCCACGTGCCCAGAATGAGACTAAAAATCCATCTCGCCCTTGACACACATCTAGCAAAGTACAAAGTGAAGTAATGTGGGATAGAAACGAATGTTGGCACCTGGTGTTGGCTATCTCCACTTCAAATGAAAAGTGCCGGTGTTTTCACGGCAGATAATGCCTTTCGATACAAGAAGAACATGGGCGTCCTCAACGATAGACCTTCCTCAGGTATACGCTAGTAAGGCTCCAGCAGTGGAAGAATCAATAAATTTGCGCGAAGAGGAGCCCATTTCGAGAATTTAAGCAGAACGGGGGGATTATTCGTTTGTATCGTTGGATTCGGAGGTTCACGTGTCAACTCACTCTCCGTGTTCTGCGCGGGCCCATACGCCCATACTGTCCACGATACCTTCTCACCTCTAAAAGGCGCACTCACGGTTGATGGAAGCTGCCAAAATATCCTCTCTGCGTTGTTACATTCAGATAGATCCATTTGATACATCGAATAATTGCTTCATACCTTGAACACGTTAAAAAAGATAGAAAAACTTGCTTTGGCACGGAACGTCCAGGGCAACCTCTGCGCGGGACGAGCGAGGTGTGTACATCAACGTAGTGTAGAAGTTCCGGGTAGGAATAGGGTTACCGTTCAAAGTCACCGGTAGTAAAGACATTCCGTTAGTGTAAAATATATGGCATCTTTTGGAGTCGAGAGAGTCAATTGGCAGTATGCAGTATGTAGGACGGCCCCGTGTCTCTGCAGTCATTCATCTCCGTGCAGCTACGCCTTAAGGAAGGTCACTTTCAACCCAACGCGCTTTTCTGGTCGCCCGCATCTTTTTGATTTTCAATCTCAATAGGTTATTGTGTCGTGCTTTAAGAGGACAAATTTCTTGGTAATGTGACCGGGGTTCGTTTGCTTGGTAGGCCCGGCCACGGATGTTGAAACCTCTATTTGTGGAAGTGGTGCATCAAGAACCGCATATAAGTAAACCGATTTATCCTTGACATGTCCTCGAAAGCCTTTCATTGAAACGAAAGCAAACGGGTTAGTCCGCATCTTTGTGATGACTCCGTGACTGGCATATATCCATGCCGCGTCTTCCCAAATCCTTTTTTTTGGCCTTGTATTATGGTAACTCAACCTTGCTAACCTTAATGCCTCGCTCGCCTTATTGTGCTGGACACTTTTATTACCCTCGCCATTTTCCCGTGTATCCTACTTGCATCAACCTTGCGGGGGGCTCGGCCGCAGGCTACACTGCCTCATATCTCACTAGCGTATTCAATCAAGGCCGCTTCCAGTTTCCCCTTCACCTCTCCTAAGAAAGCCACGTCTACGTGCTCCGGCGCGAGAAACCATCGCCCTTCCACGTCATCCTTCGTAAATCCAATTGCCTTCAAGAGGCTGCTTCCCCCCAACACGGGCGCCACGCGGCTCTTGAAAGCCTTGTTTTCAAGATTGATGGACCGAAACTTCTCCTCCCCTGGCGTCCCGGCGATGTTTTTCACGTAGGCAATAAGGGTTTTGAGCGCCATTCCCCCACCGTCCGCAATGCGCTGACGCTTCATGAGTCCGATCGCCTTCTCCACCGACTCCATCGAGGTGGTGCCCGGAGCCATGGCCTCCTCCCCTTTCCCACTCCCGACGGCCCGGGGCACCTTCTCCACTGTCGTCCCCGTTCCCACCCCTCCCTCACTTGTATCCTCCCCGCCAGCCACGCTCGCCCCATAAGCGCCCTGGAGCCCCGACGGGTTGTAGCCGTCCGCATCCAGGCGGCCCGGCAAGTAGCCCCCCCTCGACGCGCGCTCAGCTTTGTCCTTGGCGATTTCCATGCGCAAACGTTCCCTTTCTGCCTTCTGTGCCTCTTTCTCCTTCCGCATCGCCGCGAATTCTCGCTGGCGCTGTAAGCGCTGCAATTCCTCGTTCGTCTTGATGATGCTTTTCCCTGACTCGCGCCGGAGCTTCTCCCGCTGGACCTCCTCCTTCTTTTCCATCTCGTTGCGCTCGGCCCGCCGGGCAGCAATGCGGGCCTTCAGCTCTTCCAAGGTTATTTTCTTTTTAGGGGGTCCAGCCCCGGGCAAAGCGGACATATCGAGCTGCGGTACGAGCGCGATGGGGGCGTCGATGTCGGCGTCCTCCTGGTGGTCTGTGATCCATTGAATGGCCGCATCTACGCTGCTGTTGTTCACCGCCAGCAAGGCTTTCTTGGCGCGAATCTCGGGGAACTCAAACTCCAAGAGTGATTGGAGAAGGGCTTGGTCCACGGGAGGTTCCACCATTTGCATGGCTCCACCCTCCGCTGTACCCTCCCCCCCCGACCCGGCCTCGCCGCTGCTGCTGCCAGCCGCTACCTTTTTTATCATGGACGCCAATAAGGCCTCATCTTCGGCATCTTCCTTGTCCAGGTCCGCCGCGGTCCGCCCAGAGTCCTCCCCACCGGTGTCGTCGCCCACAGAGGCCGTGTCCATTGGGTCGGGGGAGGAGGCCATGGCACCAGACGCCGGAGCCTTGGCGGCTGGCGCGACAGCGGCAGGCTTGGAGGCGGCCGCGGTCGGTGCGGGTGCACTGGGATCAATCCCCAAGCGTCGAAGCCGAGCAATTCGCGCTTCCTCGGCCGCAGCTTCGGCGCTGGAGGGACCTGGGCCCCCACCTCCCAGGCTGAAGCCCGAGCCAGAAAACGAGACAGGGCCAGCGCTAGCCTGATGCCGCTGTACGGCCGCTTCCAACGCCCCCATGTTTGCACCCCGAAATTCCTCCAGCATTTGGCTGTTTAAGTAGACGCGGAACGTAGGGAAAGCCTGAATACCTTCCGAGGCGATGATGTCCTTGGAGTTGTCCTCCACAACTTTGGCGAACACTACGTCAGGGTACCGCCGGGCCATAGCCTCAAACTGGGGCGCAGCCATCCGGCAAGGCCCGCACCAGCTAGCAGTAAAGTCGATGACCACCAGACTTCCGCTTCCAACCTGCGTACATGGTGTCGATGCGCAAAGAGGGGTGGTCATGTGTGTGCGTTGAAGAACAAGAAAGAATATTAGACATCGGGCGACATACCATGCGGCGAAGTTCCGCTCCGCTGGTGATTTCTTGAACCATGTTGCAAGGACGTCCTGTAGCTTTTAAGTGTACGAATTGTGGGCGGAGAGGTCAGTAAATGCATGAAAGATTGAACGCTCTCACTCGCAATTGAGGCATCGCGGTTTTCAAAACGAGCGATCGTGGTGACGAAGGGATGGAAAATGGCTAAGATCAGCCGACAGAAAGACTGTGAAAGCGGTACCACTTGCATTCGAGCCTCGACAAAAGTGGCACCTCTATGCCTTGAAAAGAATCCTTCCAGAGATGAGCAGCATGACACCCAAGATGACCCAAAAGGAGCGAGCGCCTCGTTCTCTCCTCTTCATCATGATGCTGGCTGCCTCCCCGTCACGTGCCGGTGGAATGCGCGCGATTGTGGTTCAAACATCCTCACCTCCCCCTGTCCCTTGCTTCTACCCTTTTATCTCACTTGAAATACTTTTGAAAAACAAGGTGTCCTCAATAGGTAGGGCAGGGTATTTCACAGTGCAAGAAAAGGGCAAAACATAGACTGGGGCAGGAAAAGGGGAGCATGGGCCGACGGAAAAGAGCAAATACAGCATCCCCCCAACGATTTGATAAGAATGAGACGCCGCCCATGTAACTCAGGCATTTTCAGCCTATGTATACTCTATTCCAAGTATTTTTCCGAAGGAATTCGTTCTCATGCTCGGAGTGCACGTTTGAAAAGGAAAACCTCCAGCATCGATCGACTCGATGTCTCAGGTGATCAAATCATTTTATTAGGTGGTATTTTTATGTGAGCTTTCACTTTTGCTGATGGACACGCATATAGAGCTGCCGCATACAATGTAAGGAAGGGTGTCTGTCCTCTTTGACCCACCGTAATCTGCTCCACGCCATATCGGACTGAGGCACCCCCCCCTTTCGACTGTCAACTCAGTGTCGTCTACTGTGTTCCTCGAGGGCGCCCCATTATCCATCCGTCATGCTTCTCAGCGTTGTAGTACATCCTTGTCCACTCGCTAAACTATACATGCGCCGCTCTTTCATGGCCTACTCGGTCCCCTCACTACCTCCCCTACCCATTTTACTTTTCTTCACGCCATCCCTAAACTACTCCTTCTTGCCCTCCTTCTTCGCAGCCGCCTCCAATATTCGCGCACGATTTCTCCTCATTGCTGCCATAACGGAACCTCCCACATCCCAGTACAATCCTACAAAGAATCCGCAGAGGGCATGGAACCAGTACGGGAAGGCTACATCGCAATACCCCAGGATGGGCAACGTGTCTTGCACCATCCTTTGAGCTGTCGGGGCGATGTAGGTCGCCTTTTTTCGGCGGAATTGATTGGATATCACGTAGTAGGGGGTAACCACCAGGACGTCCACGCCGAACTCGCGCAGCTCGTGGGAGAGGCATTGGGAGAACTGAGTGATGAACGATTTCGTAGATGCGTAGCAAGAGATCATGGGCGTGGGGTGGTTACCGGACCCTGACGAGACATTAATAATGGCGCCTTTGCGTTGGTCGATGAGCAGCGGAGCGATGGCACGTGTGGTTCGCACTGTGCCCTCGACATTCACTTGCAAAATGCCGTAGGTGGTGGGATCGTCCAAGAGATGCACGTACTCCGGTATCTAAGTGGGGATACGAGTGCGAACATGGTCAAGTAGAATTGTGACAGTGCACTGGCAGCGTCGCGAACCCACGCAAGGCCATGTGAGGACATGTAAGCGCAGCGCACGCCCCCCACCATCGGCGTGGCCCCTCCTACGTACTCCTCTCTCAGACTCACCGCATTAACCATGCCGACATTGTTCACAAGGATGCCAAGCCCACCCTCCAGGTGTTTACAAGTCTCGCTCAGCTTCATAAAAAAGGCCTCCGCCCCCTCGCGGTCGGTGTAGTCGTACGCCATGCACCTTATCTCCGCTGCGGGGCTCTCTTTCAGAATGCCTTTCTTCACCTCCTCTAGTTTGTTCAGAGACCGCGAGATGATAATGACATTCATGCCGCATGCTGCAAGCTCGTATGCAAAGGCCTCCCCGATACCAGCCGTCGCACCCGTGACAATCGCCCACTTCCCGTAAGAAAGCGGGTCGCGGGGGAAGAGCTTCACCCGTAAAAACAAAATAACACGCCTCGTTATCTTGATGATCCAAATAGCCACCAAACAAAAGCCTAGTAGACGCACTGGTTGGGCCCATAGCTCCATATAAGAGGCGAAAGAGCAGAAAATGAGTAAAATGGGAATAAGACGCTTGGCTATGAATTTTATCAAGTTCTTTTCTTTCACGTCCAACGCCATGGCTGCTGCAGGTTTTCACCTAGACGTGGCGATGCGAGGAGTTGATGTATAGACGTCTGTCCCGACCTCTAACGCAATGGATGAAGGGAAAGAGGAAAACAAGAGGCGTCCTTTGAGACGGCAGCGAAGAATAAGGGGGGAATGGGGAGGTGAGGAGACGCAGGCCTGGCAAAATGTGACAGCATTGGGACCGTGGCCACAGTTATGCATTCAAGAGCACACATTTCACAATGTTGTATATAATTGTTTGTCATGAGCACGCAAGGAGATGGCCTTTGGAGGAAAAACTTGCGTGAGAAACGGCTAGACGACCAGGGGTAAGCAAGGATCATGACAGACTCTAGGAGAGTGAACAAAAGGAGCGAGTCACATGCCTCCTCGTGATAGGAGACAGTAGGCTGCGTCCTGATGCTCTTCGTTGCTCACATCAGAATGCTTTACCACCAACACAGATCACGGCCGCTTTGTAGAGGCACCGTCATTTTTACACGTTGTCGTCTTGTCCATCAGTCATCGACCGGCAACATCCCCTCCCTCTGAACACTTGGATTTCGCATTTGCACCAATAACGAAGGCTGATCCATTACGTCTAAAGCTAGAAAAAGCCACAAAAGGCGGGTAAAAGATCATGGCGAGCCCTTTGATGGGTGGTGGTGGCGGGTTGAGTCCAATAATGCGCAGCAATGCAGGGCCCCCCGCTGGCCATATGGAGGGCGGCACGGGCGGTCCAAGCGCTGAAACCCTCCGCTTCGTGGCTTCCATCAAGCTGACCAACGTGGTGGCGACCGTGAATCTAGATTGCAAGCCTGATCTCAAGAGTATTGCCCTGGGTGCGAGGAATGCGGAGTACAATCCTCGACGTTTCCCTGCTGTCATCATGCACATCAAAGAGCCTAAGTCGGCCGCTCTCATCTTCTCATCGGGCAAAATGGTCGTGACCGGCACGCGTTCGGAGACAGATTCCTTGCAAGCGGCGCACAAGTATACAACAATCATGAAACGTCTCAAATGCGCTGCGAACTGCACCGAGTTTCGTGTCCAAAACATGACGGCGTCGTGTGACATCGGCTTCCCCATCCGCCTGGAAGGGCTGGTAATGGATCAGCCCCGCTTTTGTTCTTACGAGCCAGAGCTTTTCCCTGGCCTTGTGTACCGTATGTATAATCCCAAAATTGTTCTTTTGATTTTCGTGTCCGGCCGGATCATTATCACGGGCGCAAAGACCAGACGAGACATGGACGCGGCCTTGGAAAAGCTCCACCCCATCCTACTAGAGTACCGGAAAATGCCCGCGGCCCCATCATCGGTCCCTGTGAAAGAGGGGGCCATGTCGGCGGGCGGTGGAGGAAGAGGGGGGGTGGGAAAGCGAAAACGATGAACAAGGGGAAACGTGCGCAGGGGTGCCTTGACAGGGGCCTGAAAGGGCGATCATGCGCGAGAATGTGATTTAAACAAATATAAAGATAGCACCTTGATAAAGAGCGAATGACTGTAGTAGATGGTGAAACGAGGGGCAAAAAGTGTCCGAGCCTGCGGGATAGGTGAAATTTCAACAAAGATAATGTCAACAAAGCGAGGTGCGAGGCTTTTATCCGTCAGAAAGAATATATGCACTACATAGTTCGCGTCATCGATCCGAAAGGGAGGGCTTGAGCTACGAGCAAAATCTGTTGATATCTACACCACCCACGTCTGATACATCCACATGGCTGGACGCTTCGCATCGCTGCTCGAGCCGTTATTCTAATCAATTGGTCGACCCCGCGTCCCTCCCAGCTATCCGCGCGGGGAAAATACCTTCGTGCCCGGCCCCCCCCTTCCCGGCGATTGCACCCCGGTCCCACCCAAATCGATTTCCTTGAGCTGGAAGAAGTCTCCTCGGGCCGTGAAGGGCAAGCGCGCACTTCCCAGGCTGCTCTCCTCCCTCGTTATGATTCTCCCCTTCTCCCCTGCCCGCTCCTCTGCCAGTCTACCTGACAAGAGCCCTGGCCGATCCTGTCCTGCAGGGCTCAAGTCCCCCGCTGCTGTGCTGCTGACATTTTGAAGCTCCATCGGTCGCTTTCTGGGCGATCCAATTGCAGCAGCAGGGCGCTCCTGTGTGTGCTCCTCTGAACGACGTAGGTAGATGCGTCTGAAACAAGTGAAAGCCACGGCGAGTATAACCAAGCCTCCGGCGACAGCGAGGCCAGCAATCAGCGTATTGTGCTGCACCACAGGCGGTGTGTCGGGCGGCAACTCGCTGTTGATTGCAACGGGCGCCGAGTCTCCCGCCGGAGCATCGATGTCTTTAATATGCATGTCTAAACTGATTTTCATAGGCTCAGGCTTTGTGGACGAGTTCTTAATACCTCCGACCTGCTCATAAGCCAGCGATTGGTCTTCATGCGTAGACGAATTCTTTCCTTCTAGCTTCCGTATTACCCGTCGCCGGCCTCGGCGCCCTCTCCCCCTTTTTCTACCCGATGCTTGCTCTGCGTCCACATGCACTCTTATTGAGACATCCTCGCTATCGGTGTGACCGTGCCGGGTCCGATCTATTCCAACCTTCATGATGCGTCGGTACATGGCCTTGCCTGTCTTTTTGACAGCCCTCGCTAGGGGATTAAATGAATGTGTAGCTTCAACTGCGTCGTTGGAAAGGAGAGAAAGGACAGCAAGCAAGATAACTGGAACCAGTAAGCCGCTACGACGGAGGTAAGATCTAACCATCTTCGCCTCGATAGGCTTCCTCACAATCCTGCATTTAGGTAGTGGAGAGTTCTGAGAAAGGCTTCACCGAGATGTAAAACGAGCATGTCGTGCGAGGGATGGACACACGATCGAGCGATCCAGCCTTTGAACCGGCCCATGCACAAAATAGGAAGTACATAACACAAATTTGCATCTCTTCCTCGGAGATCCAGGAGGGAAAGGCAATTTATATGGCCTTGTTGTGAAAAGATGCTTTTCGGGGTACCGCGGAAAGCACTCAGCCAGAGATTCACTGCACGGTTGAATTCCGTGGCTGCCAAAGCGTTCCCAATTCCAAGTCTGAGTCCTTCTCGCCGTCCTCGCTGGTACAGGCAAGAAGGACGGTCTGACTTCACCGCATTTATATTCCTTAAATTCAAGTCCAACAAGATAGGCTGCGTTTGGAATAAGCACTCGTTTCTCGGCATTTTGTGACCATGTACACAAGAATCCAGAGAGTCTCTGAGCGTTTTGAGGGAGATCTAGGGCTGCCCTCGAGAAGCTCATTCCGGTTCAATCTCCGGGTACTAGTCTACAGGATGCTTCCCGTACAGTACTGTGGAATGGTAAAATTCTCTTTTGATTTCTTCAATATTTCGTCTGCACTGAATTGTTTTTCCTTATTGTCACCCCTCCTCCTCGTTGAAGGAACCCTCTACCGCCATCATAAACATGTCGCTTTCTCCCTGGTCTTCGTCAAGAATACTAGTTCGCACCCCAAAATTATCTCTCATCCCACTGCCGCCACCCGACCAAGGCGATGACCGAAAGCGTTTGGAATCCGGTGTTGGAGTTCCCACGAAAGGACCAGCCCGTGCACGCCGCTTGTCTGACACGATCCTCATACGCGACATCTCGCAACCCTCCGCATCCATCAAAAGCACTTCATCGTTTTGCGCCTGGAATATGTCGATTCTGTCACTCTCCTCCCAAAAGAGATTGCCACGTGTGGGTCGGCTCTTGTAACTTATGTTTCTTGCGCCCCACCACACTTTAAGGGAGGCACGGGATGAAAGCATCAGCTCTTCCGGAAACTCGAACTGGATCTCCGACTCGGACAAGGAGGTTCCCAATGCCCAACCTGCCAGACTCACGTCCAGATTCGTGCGATTCTCAACCACCAGGTAGTCTGCCTGTGCGTTAACCTCTTGAATATACACCAACGAGATCTGGTCGTGTTGACTGCCCGCCAGCTCCCGATACACGTCGACCTCCCGCCGTAGTCTTGCGTTTTCCTCCACCAGTAGGCGCTGCTCTGAGCCTTCCTCCGTCCCCCCAAGACTTGTCCCCCTGCCTTGCCTTCTGGCTGCACTGGCAGGACCCACCTCTTGCAATGCTCTAGCTACTGCGGAAGCACTCGCTTCAACGGCTGCGACAGATTTCGCATTGGCCGTGTCCAATTCCTCTTGAAGTCGATCAATTTTCCTTTCCAAGCTCTCGGTCTCTCGCGCCAGGACCGCCTCGGCTTGTCGCCGTTGCTGTTCGATTTGAAGAGCTAATCTCCGAACCTCATCCTCCAGCGCCTCTTTGTCCTCTTGTAGAGCGTCCACATCCCCAAGATTCTTATCTCTTTCTCGCCGCAACAAACTCAATTCCCCCTCTAAACTTTTGACCGTCGATTCCAACGCTGTGGCCCGAGCCTTGACAATTGTCCGGCTGGGGCTATCCTCCAGTCGGCGCGCTTTCTCCTCCGCCGCTTTTTGTGCCTCTACCAAGGCCTCTGCCCTTTTTTGCAGCTCTTGGCAGCGATCCTTTTCCTTCCGCGCCTGCTCTCGACACACTTCCAGTTGGGTCACGATACTATCCCGTGCCTCTCGCCTCTCTCGATCGGCCGAAGTCGCCGCCTTCAAACTTGCTCGCAACTCCTCCACCTCATCCTTCAAAGACTCCGTCTCTTCTGCGGCGGACATGCGGGTCCTCAGGTCCTCTGTCAGCCCCTCTACCTGCTCCTTGAGCGTACGTATCTCGGCTTCAAGCTCCGGCACTCCCGGTTTCTCTTCCTCCACGACCACTCCCAGGCTGTGTCGCCCTTCTTGGTGCTCCAATTCTCGCTCCAAATTCTCATTCTCGTCTTGAAGATTCTCCACATTTCGCTCAAGCATTGCATGGCGTTCCTCTGCGCGTTTTAAATCGTTTCGCAATTCGTCCACTTCTTTCACCTCCTGTTGCAAGCGCCGGCGCTCAGCCTCTAATTCCTTCACCGTCTTCTCGAGGCGATGCACCGAGTCTTTGAGGTACAATATTTGGCCGGAGAACTCGTCCGCCTTTTTGGCGGCCATCAAATTTCCATGAATCCGTCCTTGACTTCGAAACTTTTCACGCGCGTCCTCGAACGACTCGTTAAATTGCTCCCGAAGCTGTTGATTCTCCCGCCGAGCCTCTTTGATCTTACTCTCCAGTGTCTGAATGTGCTGGCGCAGATCTCGCATTTTTTTCACACAATTTGGGCTGCTCATACGCGTGCTGCAACGAATTCCTTTTCCAACCGTGTCATCTCCGCCTGAGCGTCGCAACTCCTCGCGAAGCTGCTTGTTCGTGATTTCCAGATCTTTCACCCTCATGACATACTCCTCTACCTGCTTGTACATGTCGTCTCCTCGTGATTTATTTTGCTTATCCTTGCCAATGGCAGGCGTTCCGGGTGCTGCGTCTGATTTTGAAAAAGTAGAACGTCAACAGGGGAGGTAGGGACAAGGAAGTTCAGGACCAAATAAAGAAGCCCACATTCAACCTCTAGACCTTGAATGATCCGATATATTGGCCCTTCCCCTCCCCCTAAGGATTCTGCGTTCATTTTTTAGGTAGGTTTCATTCCCACTTGATTCTTTTCAGAGCCACTGATAATTATAGCGTCTTGGTTGCGCGGTACATTCATGGAATGCCGAGAGTCATCGGTAAGCTCAGACTACTCACCTGATTTGCGTGTCCTGACCATGACATTCAAGTTTTATCTCCACTCGTCGTCCGTTTTCCCTGTGCATAAGTTTCGGCACACAGCGTTTCAGAAATCAAGTCGTTAGGGGAAATCAGAAAGACAGCGCACATCAGAAGCCGCTATCGGGAGTGTTTGTCGTACCGCACCGTTGATCACTAAAGTCCGAAACGAAGCAGGGGGGGAAAGCGAAAACCCCCTGCGCGCTCGTTCCAAAGCACTCGAAATCATTGTTGCACAGCATAAGTAATTAATTCAAATAATATCGAAACTCGTGTTTCCATAAGGTTGATTTTTAAGGAACGTGCGGACGAATAGGGTAATTTAATTTGTTACGTTTTACTGGCGGGCGTGGCGCAGTTTGCACAGCTGTGGCCTTGGCACTCAATCGTGCAGGCGCGTCAGGGCCAGGTCCAAAGTCTCCGCGGTACATTTTTTGCTGAAGTTCAGTTCCATAGGAAGGGTCTTGGACTCGGGCCATCATTTGGGTGTAGCGAGGTGCCGCCCGGTAAAGGTAGGCCTGGAGACGGGTTAGAAAGCTCGGATCGGCAACTTGGTCTTCGAGGTCCTGATAGACCGGACTAGAGATGCCTGTTTGCATGCTGGCCACAACTCTGGGATCTTCTGCACGTGCCTGCAGTTTGGCATAGAGAGCCATGCGATCATATATCTTTTGTTGGATACTATTGAAGCTGTTTTCATGCTGGTTTGGAAAAGCAGGGAAGTAAAATTTAGCGCGCGTGTCCAAACCAGAACACTTTTCGTTTCTTCCCAAGACGTACCACAAAGTAATTTGCATTTAAAAGTTCGTTCACTTGTTGCGCATATTTTGCTCGATCGGCTGGGCTTGGAACGCGATCGGATTGTGAGGGCCAGGGCACTCCTCCGATGATTTGTCCTCCGTTGGTGTTGCTCGTGGAAGGGACGAAGTTGCCAGTACCTCGGAGAAAACGACGTCGTAAGTCTGCGGGCGTGTTTTCAACATTCCTCAAAAAAGAGAAGTTTGCAAGAGATGTTTCTTCCCCCTTGTGGCATTGAATCGCTTTGACAAGTAGAAGGAGGAGCAAACCAAAGGAGGTGAGCATGGCCCACAGGAGAGAGGGAGGAGGTCGGAATGGTCCTGAATGTTGCTCGCGGAGGAATCGCAGGAATACGACGCCAGTCGTCATTCTAAATAAATCAAAACATCCATAAAGGGGATGTGAGTCAGTAAATATGTGTATTTGTAACCCCCCGCTCACGTTTTTTGTCGCTCGGCACGGACGTTGGGACTCGAGAAAGCAGCTTTCTTGCTTCACCCCTGCGAGCAACGGGCTGGTAACAGACGGGACACCGTCTTGCCGTCCCCGCATCTCCACCTATGATATTAAACATCGACAGGTATAAAGAGAGAGACCTCGTGGTTACAAAGCGTAGCCTCGCCGCCTTGAATCAGCCGAGTGAACTTGCGGAGATGTCAGCTTCAGGCATGCTTTGGCGCATGTGGCACAATCCTCGCCTTCATGTCAAAAGGTTCTATGATGTGCCGGGATCTAACACTTTCTTCTCACCACTCGACGCATGCAGGAACAAAGGGCGACTCAAAAGACGTCGATCTCTACTTCATCACGCTGGCACCATTGTCAAGCGCCTATCTGCGAGTGGTTTATCCTTCCTCAAGAAACCTCCTGACACGTCGAAGCAACTTGCTGGTTGAAGGCCGGTGGCGGGGCGGGGGGGTGAAATAGAAAGACATTTAGGCCAAATGCGAATATTCTATGGACTTAGCAAGTCCTATGGTGGAGGTTTATGGTTGTTGAACCCCTTGACACGGATACTGCGATTCCTGATCCGGTGCACAGGGTTGCACACCCTAGGTCGAGCCCTGCCTTTGGGGCTGCTCCTGGCATTGACCTGTGGCTTACCCCTAGCATGGGCCTGGAGGAATTTTGTCACACCAAGTAACTGGTGGACAAAGCGTGTGATTGTGGATACGGAGTCCGGGCCTGTCCAAGGTTTCACTCAAGATAAGGTCAGCTTTTATCTCGGAATTCCCTACGCAGCGCCTCCTGTGGGCGAACTGCGTTTCGCCGCCCCAAGGCCACTGGGTCGGCGATGGGACAAACGACATCCCTACGATGCCACCTACTTCCGCGCCGAATGCATGCAAGGAAAGCTGCACAACGCGGACCGACCCAAAGCTCTCAGTGAAGATTGCCTGTTCTTGAATGTGTGGGCCCCCTCCACGGCCAGGAAGAAGAAGCCTGTGCCGGTCATGGTTTGGCTCTACGGCGGTGCATTTCAACAAGGAGGCTCGTCCAAAGCCGAGTACTATGGAGAGAACCTGGCTGCGAAGGGTGTGGTCCTCGTGAGCTGTAATTATCGACTGGGAGCTCTGGGATTCATGGTCTCGGTAGACGACGGCATGTACGGGAATTACGGGCTGCAAGACCAGCGTTTTTGCCTGGAATGGGTTCAGCGGAACATCAAAGGCTTCGGTGGCGACCCAGGCTCTGTGACCCTCTTCGGAGAGTCTGCTGGAGCCATGTCCGTAGGCCAGCACTTGCTCATGGAGGGGCAGGGGCGCTTGTTCCACCGCGTCATAATGCAGAGCAACCCCTTCTCGTACCATTACCGGTCCTTGACCGTGGCCAACTTCCTGGGCCAAGCCGTCAAGCGGGGTGTCGACTGCCATGATCTCAAATGCCTCCAGGAGGAGCCGGTGGAGGAGCTGCTGGAGGTCCAAGACAGCATCCACGGGCTCCCGCGCAGCGTCGGCGACTTTTTCACTTGGGGACCTGTGATCAAGGAAGGGCCATGGTGGCGGGCCGCGGAGTCGAGCGGGGGGCGGCAGCGCGATGCGGTCCCGATCACCGTGCGGCAGCCCTTGAAAGCGCTGGAGTCGCGGGACTTCGTCAACAGGGTGCCCGTCATCTTGGGGTCCTGCAAGGACGAGGGGCATATGTTCGTGTACAACATCTTCCCCTTTCCCATGCCAAAGTACCTGTACTGGGGCTTCGTCTTCGTCCTCTTCAGGGAGAGCGCCCCCAAGATTATTCGTCACTACGCGGAAGTGGTGGAGAAGGAAGTCGCGCGACAGGGCACGAAGCGAATTGACTACCGGCCCGTCCTCTCCATCATCCTCAACGACTATATGTTCCGGTGTCCGACCTGGCGGGCGGCCCATCTCTTGCAAGAAAAGAGCGTGGACCCCGCCGCTGCTCCGGTCTACGTCTTTCAGTTCTCCCATCCTACGCGGGTGCCCGGTTTCCCGGAGTGCCACGGCCTGTCATGCCACACGTCCGAGCTCCCCTTCGTCTTCAACAACCTTGACGTGATTCATAAGCAATACGCCATGGCTTACGAGCACCGAAATGCCTCTTCAGTCAAAGACCTGATTTCCAACATCCTATGGGGTCTCTTCCTCAACCTGGACGCGGACGAGCGACTCTCCTCCGTCATGGCCGACTATTGGGCGGCCTTTGGGAAGACGGGTAACCCAAATCACAAGGGGGCGCCTTTGCACTGGCGCGAATGGAAGGGCCGACGACGCTACCACCTACAGCAAAATCCGGTGGATGATGAGGAGTCTTTCGGAGGCAATAGGGATGGAGGAAGGGATGACACGGACTTCCTCCGCACCCTCATGGGAGGCACAGCGAGTGCGAGCAACAGAGATCGGCAGAGGTATACGGGAGAAAGAAAATTTACAGAGGGTAAAATGGGGAATGGGAGAAGCCGAGCTCAAAGTAAGCGGAAAAAAGGAGGTACCTCTACAACAATCATAGAGCCGCACTACTTGGATCTGAAATGGAAGCCAGAGGTGCATTTGGCGACCAGGGATTGCACTTGTGACTTCTGGGATGGCTTTAACTGTAAGTCCAGATGGGCCAGACTCTCGTATCCCTGTGTGTCGTTATGAGACCTTTGATGGATAGTAGCGTGATTTATCATGCATAATGTTGCTACAAGTTAACTCACAGTTTTTCCTTTTTGCTCTTCCGCTATTTCGGCAGATAAGTGGTGAGGCTGAATTCGAAACAAAGAGGCCTAAACATAAGCAGAAGATTGACGAACAGACGTGATAGCTTCAGGTGAAACTTTGCGACAAAACCGAGCTCTAACGCGAAAATGAGAAAAAGCGATGTATCCAGGACACGTGATACCGGTCTGAACATAAACAAACAAATGTGCAATATAATCTGTTAGAATGATTTTTAAGGGAAAGGTCTGGGAAAGCGTCAGTTTCCCGATGACAGTTGAATTTCACCAAATGTCTTCTTGTCGACCTCATCTGCTTTAAACCTTGCTTTGCGTCGTGTCTGCATGCTTGTTCTGGAGATTGGCCCTTTGCTTTAAAGATTGGGTTCACCTTTCAAATGTAATATTTTTGTCGAGCCAAGCCAGAACAGCATTTCCCAACAAACATGTCCTTTCCTTTCACCTTATTCATCCTATTCCCCTTCAGGACCCGTAGACATTTGCTCTACCGCCCCGAGATTTGCATCCTTCTCCGATCACAATGACGTGTGTCATATGAGCAAGGAGAGATTGTATAGTGCAGCAACTAAGCGCCTTAAGACATCTATCTTCTTTGAAGGCCAACAAAGTATGCACGGTCCATTATCCTTTCTGCTCACAACAAACAGACAGCTGGCCTGGCGCGTGCATTACTGCCCTTAGACGCTGTGCGTGGTCACTTTTTTCAAGTTTGAAGCGGCAAAACCCACAGGATAGGCATCGTTACACCACGTCACAATGTTGACAAACCTCCCAATTGGACACGAGGCTGCGATGGCGTACAGGGGAAGCGGCCTGGCCCATGCCAGTCAACTCGACAGACTGAGGCCTTTTTCATCATACTCCCCCAACCTCCCAAGCTCTCCAAGCACGTGTGAGGTCCTTTTTATCATACCCCCTCGACCTCCCAAGCTCCCGAAGCCGTCCACAGCGCCCTCGCCATCCACTCGCCTCCCCCCCGAGGGCCTTCTTCACCCACAGCCCCCACGTTCATTTTCTACAGCCGCTGCAATGCGTGTTTGTGTTTGAACGTGCTACTGCGATGCTAGCCGGATTATTTATGGCAGCCGATGTGGAAATTGCTTGCAGGACAGCCGGGGAGGCATGATTAAGGAAATACGGCTTGAGGAAGCTGCTTCCAAACTATTTCCTGTCACTCACTCCTGATGGGACCCTTCAAACGATGTATCTAGTCTTCTCATGAAGCAATTGTGTAAAACTCTATCAACAAGGAACTGCGGAAATACCGCGTTTGGTTCCTTGAAGTCCTGATCATCTTTTCTGCCAGGATGTTGTTCATTTTCTCACTTCCCCCTCCAACTTTCCACGACAGCCCATCATGGTGCGCATGAGTGTGTTGGCCGACGCCCTAAAAACAATCTCAAATGCTGAAGATCGGGGGAAAAAGCAGGTGCTTATTCGTCCATCATCGAAGGTGATCGTGAAATTTTTGCAAGTCATGCAGAAGAACGGTACGGACGGCGGACGTGAATTGAGGGGGATGGTGTTGGAAGACCCTAGAAATGCTTGGAGGACTAATATCGCATGTTTTCAGAAAGAGAAATGTGTGAGGTATGTCTATGTGGCACATAAGCACACGAAAAGTTGTGCCAAGCGCATGGAATGGTACATCCGCGTCGATGGATGGCTTCATCAGTAGGAGAGGACTGCCAGAATTTGTTTCCGCAAGCTAACACTCTGTGCACAGAGCCTAGTGCCTGTTTCAGGACAGCCATGGCGATGACTGTATTCAATTTTTATGCTCTGCCAAAGCGACGAGGGACAACACTCACCGCCGGGGATATTCCAGGAACTGGGCGGCCTTATGTTTCCCCGAAATGACTTCCTTTCGCGATACCCTGCCATCTGCGACCATCATGTGTTGTGTGCACCTTTCTGGTTTACCTTTCCAGCATTTTTCTCACATCTTTCCTGCCCTTAACCCTTTGCCCTTAACCCTTTGTCCCAGGCTACATTGGTGAGTTCGAAATCGTGGACGACCATCGCGGCGGGAAGATAGTCATCGACCTGATCGGACGCATCAACAAGGTGGGAGTGATTTCTCCGCGCTTCGACGTGAAGTACGGCGAGTACGAGAACTGGGTGAACAACGTTCTCCCATCCCGTCAGGTAAGCCGGCGGGGCAGATGTTCTGTCACTGGGGCGGTCGGAGGAGAGGAGTCTAGAACTGGGCCGGTGGTTTTGGCGGTTCCTGCGTTCTGCGTGCTTTGTATCCGGGCGGGGCGCTGGGAAAGCACGACATGATGAGCGCAAACGCAAGATTTCTGACACCTCTTGTAGGAGGCTGCCGGTCATCACACCGCGTGGCCCATGAACGCACAAACGTTATGTAACGCCTGAGTCTTGCTCTCCCACCGCCCCAAGTCCCTTCCCCATGGTGTCTCGGCAGACAGTTGTGTCCCCGCTCACCTTCCTCCCTTGCTTTCTCCCCTCGCCATACCCCCCAGTTCGGACACATTGTCATGACCACCACCTTCGGGATCATGGACCACGAAGAGGCGCGTCGGCGGTTTACGGGCGGGAAGCTGCTCGGGTTTTTCTATTAGGGTCCGTGGAAAAAAAAACTCGGGCGTTCGTGTGAAAATGATGGGCCTATTTTGTCGGAGGCGATCGACGTGTGAAAGTAGGAGACACATCAAAAGCGCCGGCACCGCCTTCCTATATCCTTCTCCTTATCCCTCTCCTCCTCCCTTATGTCCTCTCTGCCGTTCCTATCCGAGCGACCGAGACAGCATTAAGCCTTGGCCAAAGAGAGAACGGTGTTGTCAAAGAATCAAGGATGCAAAAACGCCAAAAAAATCCCAAGCTCGCCTGTGCACCAAACGCCCCTCTGTCACCTGATACCCTTTCTCAGCACGTTGCTCGTTACTTTTGCATGGAGCTGCTCTCTTCTTCTCACATTTTGTTTTTTTATGTTAGAAAGCCACCCCTTCCCCACACATGGTCCGGGTATCCTCCACATCCTCCGCCCTACTGCCCTCAGCGCCCCCCTCCAGCCTGCTGCTTCAGGTTCTCGTAAATCTTGCTCTTGACCCATTCCTTGGAATGGGGCGAATATTGCTTGGTTCGAGGGTCAAAACTGTCCGCAGCAGGTAGCGGATGGGGAGGGAAGGTGGCGCATAACATGAGTGGTTCGAGGGTCAAAACTGTCCGCAGCAGGTAGCGGATGGGGAGGGAAGGTGGCGCATAACATGAGTGGTTCAAGGGTCAAAACTGTCCGCAGCAGGTAGCGGATGGGGAGGGAAGGTGGCGCATAACATGAGTGGAAAGTGGAAGAGATAGGATTGGTGCACATGGATGTATGAGAAAATTGGTTGGATGTGATTCCGTAGAAGCGCTCTTCACGCGCGCCAAAGGCAGACCCATTTTTGTTCGTCGAACAGGTCAAGATGCTACACGAGGACCAGAAGACAATGTTGGGTCCTAGAGAGTCGCAACCCCAAAAGTGTGCCCTTTCTTTCACCAACTACTCACACGAGGGCAGAGAGGTCGACGAGGTCGTCTACGAATCTGAGAAGATGCTGTGGAGAAAGAGGCGGGTATGCACTGTGAATTGAATGCGACTTTTGGCATCCGATGTGCCTCAAAGAGATGTAATCAAGCTCTGACAGCAGTTGATGGACTTCGGAAAAGCATTCGGTGAACCAGTCAGTGTGGTACTTACCGTAATGTCGTAGGTTATATGCGGGATGCTGGGATTAAGTTGCTTCAGCTGCTTTTCATACATCTTGACTACCTCTACAAGAAAAACAAGAAGGAGTCACGGGGTTTGACATTGCAAAAATATAGGGGAGTAAGGTACCACAAAACCACCTCCTAGAACATCAAAATAGAACCGAAGGAGTGCGAAATTGAACAATCATATCGTCAGTTTTCCAGGCCGTGCGTTTTGCTTCAGCATACATTTGATAAATACAGTCGTAACATGCAATTTGAGAAATTGCTCTCAAGGTATGAAAACGACGGGCATGACCAAAGCATCCTCACGCACAGAAACGTACCGTCCATCGCCTCGTACACTGTGGGAAAGTCAAAGAAAGTGCGGGAGGACGCGGCACGCGTGGGCTGAACAAGCAGAATGGTATGTCGGCTTGCCATGATGTGCCCTGTGAGTTCGAGGGATGCATGTAACAGTACTTGTTAGAGATTTTCTTTACCTCACGAAGAAAGTCTTTCTTGCCTGCTGCTCACAAATCAGAGAGAACATTCTCATATCAAGCCCGCCCGGGCGGTTCAGCTGTCAGGGACGACAAATAACTAGTTCGGTGTCGTGAACGGCAAATATCAGGAGACAAACTTATGTCTACGTGACTATCATTGCGTGTACGGCTTTCCCGCGGGCTTCGAACCGCTCGACCCGACCTCCCACCCCCCTGCCCCTGGCCGTGCCATAATTAGACCCGGCGACGCACATTCGCCTTGGTCTCCAGCCCCGCGTGAGAGTTCCGATCGTCCTTGCCGGAATATAGACGATTAATCTGTACACATTCCTTCGTAGGTGCAGGTTGTTCAAGTTCCACCATGATGATGTGCATAACTCGTCCTATCCGCCTTGCTGCATTTACTAAAAGAGCAAGCGGACGGACGTTTGCTGCAGCAGCCGCAGAGGCAGAAGACAAAGTAGTACTTGCAAAGGATTTCAAAGCCTTTTCAGACGAAACAACGGTCAATGAGCGCGTTGTGGCCTACTTTACAGCTTCGTGGTGTCCACCATGCCGGACTATCTCCCCTGTCTTCTCGACTCTCAGCAGCAAATACTCTGACGTCAAATTTTTGAAAATAGATGTAAGTGAAGGAAGGACATACTGAACATGACGGAGGAAAGAAATTGTTTTTGCACGCCAATGTGTAGGTGATAAATGCAATCTCTCTCGACGTGCTCAGCGGTACCCTTACCGCAGGGATCTACGAACATAAAACTCTTTCACCTGGAAGGCGCTGTGATTCTTTCTTACTCTCTTTAAAATATCACATGTAGGTGGATGCCAACGAGGAAGCCGCAAGCAAAAGCAATATTCGAACCATTCCGGCTTTTCACTTTTACCGCAAGGGCAAACTTGTGGGCACGTTCGCCGGCGCCGACGAGAAAAAACTGACAGAGGGGATCGAGGACTTGGAGGGCCGCCCCTGAGGCTTGCTTGCTGAAGACACAATTATTTCGATGAAGGGACCAATTGATGAGTAGCGTGTACATACGCAGGGGGAAAGGCCCGGACGATGGCACAGAGAAGCGACTACGTTTCACGGAGGGGTGCTTATGAGATTAGTCGTAATAAGATTCGTCGATGGGAAACTAAAAAGAGTAGTTTGCTCAGCCACTACTTACAGTCGTGGAAACGGTTGGATAAACATCATCTAGAGCTTGTCTACTTTCGATTTTGGGAGGTCCATGTGGTCAGGACGACAGGATGAAAAGGTCAAATTCGAGATTGAGGAACGCCGACTGGCTGGGATATGTTGCTCTTTGAGGCAGGCGCGCGGATGCAATGCCGCTGTAGCGCCGGTGGTAACTTTTACTTCACTCTTGTGTTCAGTGCAATTCGTTGCTCACGGGGGTTACGATCCTCTTCTTCTTTTCCCCTCCCGTACAGGGACGCTGCGTTGAGGAGGTCGGGGCCGGTGCCGGTCAGGCCACGCGGCGGGGATGGGCCTGGTGCCCCGCTGTCGCATGCAGTCGTCGGCGCCTTTCCTGACAAGGAGACTGCTCCTCCTCCTTCTTGTCGCCCTCCTGCTCGACCTCGTGCCCGCCTTCACAGGCCAGCAACACCCCGGAAACCGCCGCGGCCGTCGACCTGAGGGAAAGCGGCCTCCAGGCAAGCAACCGGAAGACACTCCTCAAACATCCACGCAATCCTCCGACGCATCTCATCGGGCGATCCCCCGCTTCATTCCTCCCTCCCGCGCCCGGAGCCCGCGCGAGGCCGCCTATCTGGCCGTCCTGGCGGCTGAGCGAGACCAAGCCTTCATAGCCGACTATCTCGCGGACTGGAGCCGGAGGAAACGACCCTCTTCGTCCGAGATAGGTCTGGCAACATTGGTGGCCAACGTGGCCTGTCGGGAAGCCGCAAGCCTGGACTTTGCGATCGAAGCCTTGGCTGGCGCGGAGGACGTGCGTGGGGGGCGAAGGTCAGTCAAGCTCAAGGGCCGTCAACGCGCAGTGTTGCGGACGGCTTTAGCACAGTACAAGTACGGTAAATAGCGAGAAATGGCAAGGGAACATGCTCAGGAGGATGGGATGGAAGAAGGAGGGAGGCAACAAAAGTACATTTCCTCCTTCGTGTGGGAGTCGTCGTCCTACTGACTGGTCAGCGAGCTTCCATCTTATCGTAAATCCCGCTTTACACGTTTTTCCTTTTTCCAGGTACTGCACTCGAATGCCGCTGTACGCCATCGTGAATGATGCTGTGGAGCTCGCGAAAGAATATGGCGGAGGTATCGCCTTCGCTTCCTTTACGAATGCTCTGCTCCGCAAGCTCCATCCCGATCCCACCTCTCTGGACAAGAAAGCAAGCGAGGCGGACAACACCAGAGTACACCAAGGGGAGAAATTCGTACATGGTGGAGCAGATGGTGACATCCGGCATCTACCCTTGCCCGAGGGGAATTCCGAAAAGGCCCTGGCCACGCGCTTGTCTTACCCGCCTTTCCTCGTCAAAGCACTGGTGCAGGAATTCGGCAAGTCGCATGCTATAAGCATCATGAAGGCCAGTAATATCTTCCCACCCGTGATGGCCCGCTCACGGATCCCAGAGGCTAAGGCACCCAAGCTCTCCGGGGAGGCGATTGAGGATAAGGAGGAAAAGGGCATGGGCACTGAGGTACACTCTGCTGTGGATCTTTCGCCCGAGATGGCGGCATCATCCTTAAGTGATTCTTTGAAACGTGGGAAAGCCTCCTGGGAAACAGTGGAGAGTCTTCCGATGGCCTTACATGCTCCATTGCCTTTGCCTTACACCCTCGGGGTTGTCCACTCCGATGTATTGCTCCAGCTCTTGACTCAAAATGACGGCTGGTACATCACCAACGGCACGCCTGCTGGACTACTTGCTCGCCTGGCGCAAGGGGCTGCGAAACGTGTTCTGGCAGACAGCGCGGCAGAGGAATCCCGAGATCCCGTGCTGCAGGTGCTGGACGTCTGCGCTGCCCCCGGGGGAAAGGGCTTGGCAGTCTGGGACATACTGCAGGGTCAAGGGAGGAGAGTCTCTCTGGTGATGAACGACGTAAATGGAGCCAAAAAGGCTCGAATCGCAGAAAATCTTGCGAGGTTTGGTTTGTCACAGGAGGTACAGCTTACTGTTGGCGACGGAGCGAGCCTTTCGAAGAAGGATGTAGCGAATCAGACAGACAGTTTTGTTGGTTCTGTTATAGAGCAGAATGGATTCGATATAGTTGTGCTGGACGTTCCTTGTTCGAATGCTGGTGTTTTAGGCCGTCGGCCAGAGGCTCGATGGCGTTTAAAGGATGGAGTTTTCCTGAAAGAGTTGGAGACGACTCAGTTTTCTCTTCTTAAGCACGCAGAAGAGGAGCTTCTGTCAAAGACAAACCGTCATGCCGAAATATGGTATCTGACGTGCTCCATCTTATGGGGAGAGGACGAAGGGATGGTAGAGAAAGCATGTAAGGAGCTTGGCCTTGAGGTAGTGGTGGACGCAGAAAATGAGGGCCGGCCATTGAGAATGAAGGTACTTCCAGGCGAGGGGCTAAAAGGGGCGTTTGATGGTGGATTTGGCTGCGCTTTACGAAGAAAAGCAAGTCCACATATGTAACATACGGGCAGCCAGCGAGGATGAGAAGGCAATCGATATTTCAAGCCTTTCCATAACGATCGTCGTTCGTTTTTCGGGCCTCAGATTCTTGAGAATTGTGTTCAGACACATTTCGGTTGTATACATAGCATTTCTTTCTACATACATTTAATGTCCCTCGTTTTGCTTTCCTCGCTATCCTTAAAAGCGGACGCTCGCCAAGGACGGCCGCGCAAGATCACATTGCTCACAATAAAATTGTGTTTCATCATTGAAAAATGAACACCCACCCTGACTCACATCGCACATCCATTTCTTCGGTGGTACCAACAAGCGTCCATCCCGCCCGTATCCACATACATAACATCCTTTGTCCGAAGCGAAGTTAACATAAGTGCAAGATGTGCATTGCCAGCGCTCCGCACGTCGAGTACCGCCATCGACACTCTCTTCAGGAACCATGTCCATAGTCAAATCAAACATCTCAAGGTAGTCTTCGAAAGGCACCGACCCGTCTGCGTTCCGATCACAGAATCGTACCACGTCTGCAATATCTCCCGCCGAGAATCCCAGGCATATACTACTAACCACCTGCTGCAATTCTGTGTATGACAAGGATCCATCGTGGTCGGTATCATGCCTGGAAAAAGCTGCTATGGGGTCGATGCGGCGCTTCTTTATGGCACGACGAATCGCTTCCTTCATCTGCTGGAGCAGGGTACGCACCCGAAGCAAGTGTCGCTCTCCTTCCTCGGTAAAAACTTGCGCCAACGGTGTGTCTCCCCACAAATGTCGCTCCCGCCGACGCAACCGCAAACAATCTTCAAAAAAGCGGATGCGATCCGACACAGGTGAGGATCTGAACGCGGTTTGTAACAACTCAATCTCCCTCGGCGTAAAGTACATATCGTTGTTGACAAACCGCAGGCACTGTACACACGTATCCACTAAATCCGTCGCAGACTGCCGACTGTTCCTTTTCTTATGGTCATCGTTGATGTCCGTCTTATCACTCGTGTCCTTCAAGGCACGCTCTGCGGCCAAGAAGCGTGTCGACGCCTCAATGAGCGCTCCATCCGCCGTCCTCAAGGCAATACCTGCCCATGAGAGCGCAGATTCGTTCGTGTGCAATATTAAACGGATTGTCTCGGCCTCTGCCAGTGCTAAAGCGACCATATAACGAGGCTGTGCTTGGACATTCGCGACCTGTTCAGGTGTCATGGGTGCTAGTTCATCTTCCCCTATGATGTCTGCGTTGGACAGAGCAAGCCCCAATGCCTGTGCTGCGGCCACGGTTCGGTGAAGCCCTTTTTCGGCTACTAGTTTGGGGATTAGAGCAGCCAAGACACGTGGCAGGTGGGCTTTGCCGATCTCAGGAACCCATTCCATGATAATTCCCACATTCTTAAGCCTCCGATCTCCAATGCCACACCATCGGGGGCGGAAAAAATTGTCGGAAAGAAGTAGGGGTTCTGGAAAAGACAACCGGGGCTGCTGTGGTCGAACCCGAAAGTCAGCTAATCGATAAAAAGGCTCGTCACCCCTCGCTGTTGCTTTCAGCGTGCTTGAAGGTGCCTTCGTCAAGTATCGGGTGCTCCACTGGTTGGGCTCCTCATCTTCGCGCGTAAACTGGCTCAGTTTCTGTTCTTCTTCTTCCGCTTCTTCCTCTGCCTCTTCCTCGGCTTCTTGTTCATTCTCGTGCACAATCTCCGCAGTCAAGTGGCGTGTACTATCGTCCTCCATGTGAGCTTGATTCACTTGATGTACGCGGGCAGCAACCTCTTTGATGCGACCGATCTCCCAAGGATCTTTCGTGAAATCAGAATTTGTCGATATCATCGCTTCAAGTTTATCATGAAAGCTGTGCGGCACTGGCACCGCATCTGCCACAGGGTAGCCGACCGGTTCCCGGAAAAGCTGGATGCAGCGACGTTTCCACAATGCTGCCTCGTCGTGACCCTGGAAACGCACAACCCGACGCTCCACCTCCTGTCTCTGCGCCGACGACGCATGCTCTGCAGCCTCACCGGTGAGTGTCCCAAGCGCACGCTTCCGCCAAGTATTGAACAGCTCCTGCACGCTCATTTGGATGAATTGCAGGCCTTCCATCCGCATAGAATTTACTAAAAGCCATCCTGTCACATCCAACTCCACTTTGCCGGTGGCATGGTTGCCCAGCTCCTGCTTAAGTCTGTTCTCTACCTCCGGTATCAAATACAAATGGATGCTTTGCCCGCGTCCAATACCTCGCATGCGGAAACACCCCTGCGCATAGTCCCGGAAGGTCATATCCTTCCCAATCGTGACCACCGCCCGGGCATCCGGAGCTTGTTTAATGTCCATTCCTGTCGTGTGAACCTGGTCGTAGAATGTAAAGCGTCGATCAACATCCACGCCGCATTGCTCCAAAGCCAGACAGCGGCCTGATGAACGTTGCAGGATCATCTTCCGATCATGCCGGTCAAGAAAGACGACACCGTCGAAACGCTCCGCAGGCAAATGCTCCAGCAAATATCTTGCCACCTCCTCATTGTCCATGCCCGTTATGAGTGCGCCTACATCAATCAGTGCATGGAAGGCCGGACTAACGCGTGCAACGTCGCGCAAAAGCGAGTGCGCCGTCCAATAATATTTCCGCGAAGCTGTTACCACGGCTGGGTCAGTCAAGACATGTACTACTTTGCCATCGGAGCCTGGTTCATACTGACAAGTGCCAAGATCAATAGGCAGAAGGTTTGACGGTGTGCCAGAGAAGCCGATTCGACGGGCAAAAAGGATAGAGGAGCCTAGCTCATGGCCGGCGGCAGAAAGTTTGATAGATTGGAAATTCATTGTAGCAGGAAAAACATGCTGTCTGAGGTAATAGTGCAGGACGTCCGGAAGAAGCCGAACGAGGCCATGCAAGGCGACCAACTGCTTCATGTCGCCAGGTTGAAACAAGGGCAAGGGCGAGACGGGAAGTCCCACATGCATTTTCTCGTGCCTAATTTGAGCTTCCATCCTGCCCGCTTGATCACTTGTATCCATTGGTGCTTGGACCTCCTCTGCTCCTGCCACTTTGTGCTCTGCATCGACCGTCTCGCCTGCGTCCCCCTCTTCGTGGACTTTCAAGCATTTCCCCGCATTCACCACTTGCAGCAGCCATGACTTAAAAAGGAGCGACGCTGGTCGGGAATTACGAGGGCCCCCCTGTCGCGAGAAATCCGCCTTCAGTTGTGTGACCAGACGGCGAAGATCCGTTAAGCGCAAGCCCTCATACCGATACGCCATCACAGTCAGTCCGATCACGACGTCAACGTGAGCAAATTCGGAGGACGCGCTGGGAACATCTTTTCCCACGAATGGTACAGCCATTAACTTCCGGCTCAGAGGTGCGCGGGAATTAAGTCCCGCGAGATCAGCAGCGTTCAAAATACCGTACCCGACTCTGTCAACTTTGGAGAGACAATGCGGCATAAGAGTGCAGACCCATTCGCGTCCCAGATTGAGAAGCTTTTTGGACTCGGGAGGCAAGCCTTTCTCAATGGTCTGTCGATTCTTTTCAATTTGCCCTTTCAAGTACCCCAAAAGCGCATCCTGCGGACACTCAACTCTTCCCATGAAGCGCTCGGCAATCCATAACAATGCCCATTTAGCCAATGCTGGCTTCAGTCGAGCTTCGTAAAAGGCCTTATCAAGCAGAATCATGTGCGGACTTCGTTGCAGAGCATGTTGCGAATAGCCTTCAGCGACGGCATCCCTCAAGTCGTCCAATATTGCTTGAGCACCGAAATTTATTCGGGTTGACATCTGAGGATTGAGGCGCTCTGATAGAGGGTGACCCTCTGCGGCACTAAAAAGACCATCTATAAGAAAAATGGGGAAGTCCCATCGGTAACCGGCCATGTCAATGGGATCTTTCGCACCAATGGGGAAATTGAGCTCCGATCGCAGTGGATGCAGAAGTTGATCCACCTCGTCCATGATCAGCACACCACCACGCCACATGTCCAGCACACGTACTATCGCATCTGCCATGTCGGATTTGCACTGCAAGGCCTCCCGCACTCGACCTATCTCACGATTGGCCCGAGCTGACTCCCCATACGTCAGGTCGCTCGCCTCGACCTGCTCCAGAGCATGCAGGTGTTCCACAAATTTTAAAAGCAGGCTTTTGATTGCCTCAGGGGACGTGCAAACGACGCTGCGCCTACGACGTGCTGCGTCTAGCTTGCCAAAGATTTCAGCAACTAGTTCAACGTCATCGTCGACACTGCGCTCAAATTCCAAGGTGTAGACTCGCTTAGTTATGATTTGGCCAAAGCGGCTGCGCATGATAGACCGAGTCTGCTCGAGTAGAGCCGTAGGCATCACTTGCGTGACGAGCTGCTGCCCGTCTGCCAAAAGAAGCGTCAGTAGAGGTCCCACAACAGTCGTTTTACCCGCCCCCATAATCATTTGCTGCACTCTGCTTACACCTTGCTCCAAGGATGCTTGAAACCATGTCACCATCTCGACCTGCCGTTTCCGCAACATCAAATCAAATACGGCCTCGAAAACCAGAAAGCGAGGATCAACTTCCAAACCAGCAGCCGTTGAAGTGCCGTAATATCGCCCTGCAGTCAGAAGCTCCGCCAAGTTGTCAGTAGCTTGAGTCACACGCTGCATTGCCAGTGATACAGAGAAAGATAAATCGCCAGAAATCACAGTGCGAGCTGAATGCACAAGAGCCTTCACCGCTTTCAATGCTTGTCCTGCAGCCATAATTGTCCGACTTGCGTGCGCCGCCCGATTTATGTGCAAAAGTGCCAATGCAGTTAGGTTTAATGCCGCCGTGAGCGTGCTTGCCTCTCCAGCGAAAGGATTGACAGCCAGCAAGTCCTCATGTGCCCGTGTGGACATTAAACACTGGATAAGATATGTGATGTCGATAGCCGGGCGAAGACCTGCATATCGTTGTGTCCAAAACACGTGCAACGCCGATGTCGCTTGTCGATGGTGAGAATTATGTACGGCGGGCGAACTTGGAGCCACTACCAACCCATTTGCCAAACGGACAGCTTCACTTTGTGCCCATTCTGAAAAATCACGGTCAGCCTCTAGGACGTTGCCTAAGTCACGGATCAGATTTTCGATACTCCCTTTGATCGGTTCGACGTCCGTCTCTTCTAATATGAGGTCGAACCCTTTTTTTTTTAGCGCCTCCGATCGATTATTTGTGAGCTGGGACAACCGTGGCACTGATGTCTTGGAAAGTGTCTGCGCATACCCAACGATATCGTCCTCGAGCCGAGCGAGCATCTCCCGCGCAACGACTGTTCGAGCTGCTGAGTGCGACGTCACGTCCACGGGCAGGCAGGATGCTATCCGCTCCATTCCGTCTTCCATGGTTATGTATCTATGAAGGGCAATAGAACTTAAAGGCATAGATCCTAAAATTGCCAGATTCTCGGACGATACAGCATGCAGAGAGGATGAGACGAGGCCATTACCGCCTTCAATGGCAAGAGGGGTAATAAGAAGTTTTGAGCAGGAGGTATCATATGCATGGGGAAGTTCACAACGCCCTGTCATATTTACCATTGTATCTGCAAAACTGGTCCCGTTTCTATCGGTCCGTCCAATCTCCGATCGAGCCCTTCGAACATCGTCAAGATCCAGACGGACCGTGGTTGTATGACCCATTGAAGTTTTCCGAATATGGTTCATGGCCTCTTTTAGAGCGATCACGCGCCTGGATTGGTCATCCCCTGAGGACAGCACCATTGTAAATTGTACATCCATGAGATCGAACCATGCTTTGACGCTTGTACCTCTCCCTTCAGGCGTGAAAAGCCCGACACCACGGTCCAAAAGGGAGCGGCTTGTCGCATCAAACGGCACCGATGGCCAGGCTACACGCGGCAAAGCAAGAACAGCCGCTAGTTGAGCCAAATGAGTCGAGTTACTGGCTTCCACTTCTCCCTCCTGCACCTGCTCTCTGCCCCATCGCGAAGCCTTCAGATGAAAACAACATGCCAAAATCTCTGCAAGATGCCGACCCACTTCTTTCCCTCCAATCTTTACCGGCAGCGTACCGCGTGCCAACTCGTACAGAAAAAGGAAACCCAGCTGCCGATTTGTGCCACTCTCTTCGTCCATAAGCAATGTATCCGACCAAAGCAAGTCTAGCGCCTTTTCACCGGCCAAAATCTGACCTTCGGGCACGGGTCGCCGGTACTGCACTCGAGAGATTTTCGTACCATGTTGAGTGAGGTGATCCAGCGTCTGCATATTTAATTTCATCCACGGCTGCCCCCCCCAACGTGGACTTTCCGTCTTAAGAGTGACGACGTCGACGTTGCCCGCCTCAGCTGCCTTGAGATAAGCGAGCCTATTTTTGATGAGAGGCGTACCTTGTTTGCAAAGATGCAAGGCCTCGAGCTCCTCCTCGAGTGTGAGGCGACATGCAGCAGACACGTGGGCAAGTTTAGCCAGATAGCGATCCATCTCCTTGTGCTGCTCCCATTTCACACGGTTGCTGGCCCGAGAATACTGCACCGCAAGCGACAGCTTGAGGCGCACGGCGTTGGCGTCTGGGTGAGCATCGTCAAGGGTACGCTCAAATTGACTCCACACCCAGGCTTCTTCTGCTGTGAAAGGTACGTCTACTGAGCATCCTTCTGCTGCTTTAAAAGCCTCTGCGTACATCCGGTTGAGAAAGCGTAGCAAAATTAGGTACAGAGAAGCTGCGAGGGTGGGAGGGCTTAAAAAAGCACGGCTGGTGTGGATAGGGTACATGTAATACCTAGTCTCCATGGCTTGCTGCCATCCCAATGAAGCACGGTCAAAGACTAGCATAGTCGACCAGGGCTTACCGCCTACGATGGGCCGAAACGCGTCGTGATTGGCAACAAGTGCCTGCAACTCCTCTCCAGCGTTCTCTAGGATCAGGCTGGCTCCCAAGCCCCCCAGCAGGCACTTCAGCCGTTGCTTTCCCGAATGGCCAGGGCAAGAGCTTGGATAAATCATACGTCCAGCCACATCATCAGGGAAGTCCTCTACACAATGGTCGCTGATGAACCAGCCGGCATGATCCATTAAGTACAAGCGGTACTCACCGCTGTGCTCATCTTGCCGCGGTTTGAAAGTAAGTTTCAGGCGAGGCATTTCTACCAGCACTAACTGTGAGCGATTACAGCCTTCTGACGTAATTACCATATCATCTGTCATTCTATATGCGTCATATTTGTCGAGTAGTCGACCCCAGACCAAGATGTGAGAGAGGTCCTCAATGCGCATCAGAAGTGTTGTCAGGCGACCCAGTGCGCGGGTAGGAGGAGCGTGTACCAAATCAAACAAAACCAAGTCACCCTCACCATACTCTTCATCGGTCTCCTCATTAGGCTCCGTCATGAGAGGAGATGTCGTCCTCCCCTCGTCTTTGTCACTCTCTTCTCTTGGTACATCCCCAAGAGCGACTGAGGAAATGTCGACATCCATGTCTTCTCTGTCCACATCAGCTGCGGAAGTCTTCCCCCCTCCATCATCACTGTACAAGGCTTTCAGTCGATGTAATTCTACAGCATTACTTTTATCTGTCAGCCATGCTAAAGCTACGTCTCGATCCCCTCCAAATGCCTCTAGTGCGTGTTCCACAAGGAGCCGGGAGACTCTGTGGGCTGCGGTCTCCATCGACTCCACCTTGGATTCATACAAGACTGCTTCTTCTGCATGGGCATCGTCCAATAGCCACTGTGCAGCCGATGCGAGATTCATATTGTTGCGCCGCAATGCAAGCCGAGCCATTGATGGACCACCAAAGCCCATCGAGGCGATTTCTTTGACCAAATTCTCGTCCACTTTGTACAGCTTCCCGCTACTGCCGCCTGTCAAATTACCTTGCCCAATACCACTCAAGCAAGGTCCTGCACGACCCGGTTTCCCTACAACGTTCGTCATTGGATCTTGCTCCCTCTCTGCAGGTACCATGGTCGACAATTTGGCGTCAGCCAATCTTCCGCCTTTCCCACGGATTCGCCGGTGACCCACACCTTCAGGCCGTCGCATAATGATCGCACGCCAGCCATCCTGCGCATCAGGGACCAGCTTCAAATCGACCGCGTAATTAAACATGCCTGTAGTGTCCACAGGTTCGCCTCGAAAAAGTCCATCAGCCCCTTCCCAGAAGCGGAAAGCTTCGAGCAGGGCGCTCGGCAACAAGCCCTGCAAAAGCCGCGGAGGCAAATACGTTTCCACACCGCCAACAGCGATGTTCTTTCGAATGATCAACAAAGTACGCTCTATGGGACGCAGCGCCTTGGACGATCCTACAGCTCGATGCAAGTGTGCTGGGAGGCCACTACTGCGTGCTGCCGTGTTTGGCGAGAATCCATGAAATGCCACACGCGAGTCAGACGAGAAGGCCAAAGTCCGATACATACGCCGTCCATGGCTAACTAAATTGTAGACATGGAGTACTTTCCGCTCTGGCAAAAAGACTAGCTCTTTCCAAGTCGCCGATTTCTTTCCGTACTTCGCACACCCGAGCAGCCGAGCCTCCGTGGCACTTATCGGCACAGGATCATGCGGGAACAGGACGGGCATCTTATCGTCACCTGCAAACAGGACTGAAAGTATCTCCACCATCCATCGCTCGGATGGATGGGGGTGAGGCTCCTGCGCTTCGGGGTCGAAAGCACGGTCATACAGGACACCACGATATTTCAAAGCGGGGGGCAATGGGATCTCTCCTTCTTCCTCTTCCTCCTCTTGTAGCCCTAGTGCAAAACGGCCGTACCCAAAATGTCTTCCTACGCCACCCGCTAGAGAAGTGTTGTTGCGCCGAGGCCGAGAAAGAAAGCCAGCACCTTCCCCTCTCTGCACGGTACACGGAGGCGGCAAGCCGGGACGAGGAGTTTGACAAACATTGCAAGTTTTCCCGCCTTCGTTCCATGTTGTACACGCTCCACATTCCCAGAAAATTGGTAAAGATGCGGCGTCTGCAGCGTTCTCATCCTTCGAAATTTCCGGTGGTTCTTCGGGCATCCCTACCCCCTGGCGCTCGGAGGGTGGCTCGTCCCATTCGATCAAATCGCATTCGGTTCCCACAACGTGCACCCACAGGCGGTGTTCCTCTCGTAGCACAAGTCCGCACTGAAGAGCCTCTTTTCCAAACAAAGCCTCATAGTCTCCCATTTGAGACATAGAATCCGGCACGGGTCGGAGTCCGTCATTCCTCCACAAGACCTCCGCACCCTGTACATCCATGGTCAATTCCTCGTCCAGGGCTTGATACTGTCCTGGCAACGGCTGCTGATCCCCACAACCAGCCCCTATATGCCACCGAGTTTCTGTCAAGGCAGGTTTCCTTAAAGCCTCCTTCACAACAATGGTCAATAGGACGTCGCGTTCCATTTCGCACATTCCCTGAAGATAGGCAACCAAATTTCGACGTTGCTTTTGGAGTACGCTGAGTAATTCGTACTCTGGCACGTCGGCCGGGGGAGATTTATTCACAGCATTCGCATCAGCGTCAAAGCCCATGACCGGTGCTCGAATTGTCTGTCCATGCAATCTGAGAAAGAGGGGCCGACCGCGCAGGTACCCTTTCAACGATCCTGGCCGAACATGCGAAGTGTCTACCCCGTAAGCTTGCAAAAAGCGTAACAGGCGCCGCTCATCATTGGCAGTATCTCCGTGTAGTCCGTCTCCTCTCGCCGCAAGCTTGCCCAATCCAAAGCCATGCCAATTGTGGACATAGGCCAGAGATGCCAAAAGGGTAGCAGCTGCTTTCGGAGTGTACTCGTCCGCCAGCAAATTTGACCAAAGCAAGGCTCGATACCCCAATACAACCGATGCCGTAGCCATATCTTGGTTTCTTTCTGCTTCAACCCGCCAACGTTCAAGGATCTCCGCCGCGGGCCCCTGCAAAAAGCAGGTCAGTTGGTGTCGGTATGCTTGCAGCTCCTTGTGCACCTGGACAATCCAATGATCGCTTCCTAGGCGAAAATCTCCAGCATTCAGTGTCAAAAACGCGTGACCCGGAGCAGTGGCCATGCGAAGAGCATAAATCACGTACGCTTCCGTGGCCACTGCCAAGCTAATTATGTAAAAGATATAAGACGCCTCCGGGGAATCGACAGGAGCTTTTGCCATGTCACTTATTGAATGAAACATAGCCAGTAAAGGTCCAAGAACACCTTTAGGCGCGTGCTTCAACTCGTTCAAGAACAGCCCCGGTGTGGTGGCAAGAATGCCTCCTTCCTTCTCGCCTTGCCTAGCCCGCTTGGCGTTGAGCATGTTGGCAATGTCATTCTGCCGCTTTTGCTCTGCCGTGCGTCGCACTGGAACTAGCGTGACAGGTTGATGTCCACTGGGAGGTATCCAAGCCCCAGGCTCGAAAAGTACAGCCCGAAGCAGAGCCTGAAGATCTTGGTTGAAGAGGTAGGTGTGCCGGTCCCTGGACGCGAAGAAGCTGACGACAAGAGGAATTCGTATATATTCTACGGTCAAATAGGATAAGAGGGTCTCTGACTCCTCCCTGCTTAAGGTGTCCCCAAATGTGGGAAGCTTTTCTGAATGCAATATGTCATCTTCGGATGCTGAAGTCAGGCCTGGCAAAATCCTTGCTACATCTGCAGGGCTCTGAATGGCCGCGCCTTCCCCCCACTGGAGTTTACGGCCTCCGAAGCCCGAAATATTAACGTCAGCGGTGTCTTTATCCAACCCTCGGAAGTTGGTCACTTCCCATCGCAACGCTGTTGGGTGCAAGGAGTGCGCGAACCTCCCACCGCCCTCGTCATCAAAGGAAAGTGACCATGACATGTATCGATTTTCTTCGGTACTCACCCTACGGCGCATCAATTCCGCCTCACGACTCTCCATTGTCGCCAAAAATTTGTACAAGGCAACCACGTCCCGAGTAAGGGCAAATTCTGGATGCTCGTTGGCCAGAGCCGTGGCGTCGCCTAACATCCATTCCATCAGCGCTTCCATTTCAGAAGGAGGCTCCGGAGTATCGCGAGGGATGAGTTCATATCCGCATCGCTCCAGTAAGCGGCGTAGAAAAGTTAGAGTTGACCCGTATTTTTTGATTTCCACCTGAGCGGGTTGCCGCAACTCGAAGAGAGGGCAGCGATTCATCTTCTGTGTGCCAGTAAGATAGGCCAAAAGCTGGCTGCGGACGACTGTGTGCTCAGGCCGTACCAATTCCAGACGGGCTGCAAGGGTTTCGAAGTGTATATTTCCTCGTGTGACAGCGCTTGATAGATAGTAACCTCCATCCTCCTCCAACACGGCTGTTACTGCCAGTTGAGTGTCAAATGCAGCGGTCCTCAAAATGCGGTCATAAAGGGCAAGAGCTGCTGTTGCTACCAGCGCCCGCTCACACTCTGCGGCCCGTGGTGGTAGATCCACCGCCTGCCATAAGGTCGCGAAGGTCAATAATAAAGAGTAGACCAATGTAAGAGCACGGCGTTGCGTGTCACGGGAAAGGCGGAGGCACCAAATGCAGGTTGCGGCGTCCGGTGCGTCAGGTGCCTTGGGCACGGGAAGCACCTGTGTAAAAGTGGCATCAATCATATGGAGAGCTTGTAGTTGAAGAATCAATCGAGAAGATGAAGAGCCATCCTGCGCCCTCTCCAACAAGCTACGCACGACAGCCTCGCACCGCATCAAAGCCGCGATGGCGAGCTCAGGGGAGGATACACTTTCCGGCACTTCCAAGAGATTGGCCAGCTGTGGCCGACGTATGCCGGCTGCCTTTCCAGCAAAATTTTCCATGCCTGAGCCTTTCAAAAGGTCGAAGCCTGGCAGGGCATACGGCTCATGGAGCGTAGTAGCGTTCTTCTCACCCTCGCTTATCCCCTTAGCGCCCAGGCGGGGCGGAAGGCAGCCGTCCCCTGTGGCCGCCTCGTCGTCTTCGAGCGGCAAGCTTTGAACCTCCCGCTCCACGAACTCAATCATTTCGCGTACTCCTTTCAGGCCCTCCAGCCCCAGCCGTCCCGCTCTGTTCTCTTTTACCGCGCGAAGCCCTAGGTCTCGACATCCGTAGCGAATAAGTTGTACTTCCTTGCTGCTGATCGTTGGCCCCACGGCTGCCATATCTGCCCCTTTATCTTGTGGTCCCTCGCTCGTGCCCTCCATGTCCGTGGAGTCTGGTCTTTCCAACGCCGGAGGGTTGCGCCAAGGGAACTGAGTGCCCGCAGGATCCGCCAAAACGCGCACGCGACCCTCCGCTGTGACGACACGGCCGTCGGGGCCTATCACGATCAGCGTGGGAAGTGTGGTTACTCCAAAGAGACGCTGCACCTCGGCTCGGAGAGCAGTTTCCTGGTGAGGGATGGCGAGCCAGGTCGGCGGCATGGCTTCGCGGAAGAAACTCCAAAACTCCGACCCGGTCCTGTCTTGGCTGACGTACAGCACACTGAAAGGCCCCGCATCCGGAAGAACCGAAGCTCCAGTATCGGTACGACTTCGAACGCGGTCATAAGTCTCGGCAAGAAAACGTGCGAATGAGACACTGTCTGTCGACTCCTTCGAGCCGAAGAAGACACCAACATAATGCCCT
>Ga0209925_1000092_pt1 | contig 43694 bp, 27 predicted proteins | sample SalPonR2_A_D1_MG_FD_185702 | JGI IMG/M metagenome (GOLD analysis project Ga0209925, IMG submission 185702) | Salt pond soil microbial communities from South San Francisco under conditions of wetland restoration - Salt Pond MetaG R2_A_D1_MG... ... | reverse complement strand
ATATCGTAAGTACCCATAAGGAAGGCCTCATTTGGGTGGAACTCACGGATGCGACGCTGAATAACGCCCTCATAGAGTTCAGAATCATTGCCGCGATACCATACTCGAGTTCCTTCCGCCAGCACAACTTGAGTGGCTTCTTCAGGAGTCAAGGGGATTTTCCGGGGCAGGAATGAGAGATTCGTGTGGCGCAAAAATGCCAAAGCCGAAGCCAATATATCCATCAACATCCATTCCACTTCTGAATCTAGATTCCTGGACTTCGCTCGTCGTTGTGGTGGTTTGCCTCTGCCCTCATGCGAGTCTTTGTTCGCGTATGCGTCACCGCGACATGCAGCACGCTGCTGTTCCTCCCATATGCGATAATGTCGTATTTCAACAGGTGAGACCGGCGCAAATGCCTCTCCTAATACCGTCAACACTGAAATGCCGATGCTGCTCATCATCGCTTGACCTAATACCACAGAAATTCGCATGGTCATACCCTTGATAAGTGTACGGAGCTCTTCTGCTTGCGAGGGTTCACCGACACGCCAGGTATGTCCATGAATGGCAATCTCCAGCGCGAAATTTAGCACGCTCTGAGCCTCCTTAAGAGATGCCAAAGTCAAAACTTTGTCCTCGCTCAACGGCCAGAGGAGTAGAGGACTGAATCGAGACCAGAACCCTGCAACCTCGCAAGGAAAGTCGGCTTCCTCGGGCCTCATGGAATGGGCGTAAACTAACGTCGGGTCTCGCATAGCAGCAGGCAACGCCAAGACTGCCTCATGACCCAGATGAGATCGCGTCAAGGTGTGCAGGAGTCGAGCCATGAGCCTAACCGCGCTTCGCCATAGTGTATAGTAAGGAGATTCTTCACCATCGGCCCGGTACCCTCTCCGGTACATCAGCTGCTTCATTTCAGCCAACTCTGATCCATCCTTTACAGCCCGCACCAAGCAAGCTACGAGCGGATCCTCCATCAGAAGTGGTATCCATCCTTCCCGCAACAGCTCCGCAGAGAAATCTTTTGAGCCGCAAGCAGCAGCTTCTAAGAATCGTAAGATCGTGCTTAAACGTTCTAGAGCCAATCGCACAGCGTTGTCTGTCAAGGCCTCCAAAGCTGCAGTTGACCTAGCTGCATGGCCTGACACGGTCGTGTAATCATGGATAGCAGAGAAGGCGGTCGCCGCTACCTTGGAGGCTGAACTCCAGAGGCCAAGCATTGTTGATAAGACACGATGCTGTCGAAGTTCCCGCAAAATTGTCCTCTCGCCGATGTGTGCAAGGTTTACTTGTTCACCGCTAGAGATATTCGCCCCTCGTGATCCTCCTTTGGGCAAAGCCAGCGAATGTAATAGAGAATTATTCGCCAAAAGCGCACTTAACAACATCATGGAAGTGCGCAGAACTGCCTCTCGTCTTTCTGATATGCGAATAAATTCTGCTGACAGTGCAGGGCCATCGGTCAGTGACACTTCGTGCGAAGTGAGGCTTTCAAGTGTGTAAGCTAGTATACCTTCCAACTCAGCCCATCTACATGAGGCGAAATCGATGCTATTAAAAGGGTGGTGTAACAGTAACTTCAGGGTAGTGGTGACATAAGACTGGCGAAGATCCATCAAGATGCCGTCCGTGCCATTTTTATATTGCAGATGCCCGGAGAGCAAATGAGTCTCAAAAATTTTGAGTCGTTCGAAGCTTCTTCTGATCTCGCAGATGGTGTCGCATATTGCATTTTTTGGAAGGTCTGCACCATAAAAATCGACTAGTGTCAGCAACAGCTCCCGGAAGGGTAGATTTATTTTGAGGGCAAACCTCACAGCATCTCCGTATGATTTACGAAGAGTAGACTTGAAGTATTCACTGCCTGTAACCGTCTCCTCAGTACCCAAGGCGCTCCTATTTTCTCTTTTGGCGTACTCAACCTCCTCGCCGTCACCCAAGATGAGAGATAGTGCGGTGCGGACAACGGTGTCTATGTTTACATCGCTGCTCAGCATGTTTTTGACCTGAATAGAGTGTTGTGCTCGGCCCATTACGACCGTGATCAAGCCCTTGAAAGACTTGTTTACCATGTGCTGGGCTGCTGAAATTGAGTAGTACTGATTCAAAAAACTTGCTGCCCTTCTAACCTCCATGCGTTGGGCCTCACTCATCTGCATGCCTAGCTGACTAGCTTGCATGTGTCGCACGAGTGCTGGCAAGTCCAGGACAAAATTCTCAAAACCAAAGCGCCGGGGGCTACTGTCTGTCAACATTTCCTCACGGTCGGGAAGCAGAAATCGGTCCAATGGCACCTTCCCATTTGTACCAGAAGCGCGTCGGGACAAGTCCTCGACAAAGCTGAGCCTGAAACTCGCAGTTAAATAGCGATCTAGGAGAACCTTCGTATCTGGTGCAGCAAACAATGCAGCCATTAATCTTGGGATAGCTGTTCCTAGATGGCACAAAGCTCGGTTTCGACGCCCATTTGATTCAATCTGCTGGTTTTGCGACATGATACTCAGATTCATTACTATTAAGATCGAAAGAATGTCCAATACGAATCGATGCACCGATAGACGATAACATTGCATCGTTACTTCTGACACCTTGACCTGCAGGGCCTCATCCAGTACGACTTTCTGGACAGCCCATTCCAGGATACCCCAAATGGCAGGATCCAGATACGCTAGCAACTCTAGTTGCCGCGAGGCCGTTGCATTGTTCAAAAGTACACGCAGAAAGCGCAATGCAGATGCAAGCGCAAGCATGCCCGTCTCTCGCTCGCGGATTTCCCGAGCTCGCAATTTCTTGGATTTATCCGGCAAACATTCCGGCCGCTTCTCGTCCGCTTTGGCCATGCTCTGAGCCCTACGCAGTACATGAAGAACCACCTCTTCCACTGTTCGATGTATTCCTTTGCTCAGCCCATCATCGCCGTCAATACGATTCATACTTTCTTTTTCGGGTATTTGCGGGCGAAAAAAGACCACGTGCTTGGCCAAAGAAGGCTGTAGCCGAGTTATATCAACTAGCAGATCCAGCAAGCTAATCAAGCTACTTCCAGGGGTACTGTTTCGAGTCAGGGTAGCAAAAAGCGCCTCACGAAAGCCCTGGGCGTCTGTAACAGACATAATATCCCTTGAAGCTCTAATGGAAGACGGGTGTAGGAGGTGCCGAGGCCAATTAGGGAAAGCAACGACCCGCTCCTCTTCCCGTGAAAGGCGGACGTGCTGCACGTACCGGATGACGGACCCTAGGACATCGATAGCTACTAAACTCAGGCGTTCTGTTAATGGCCCTCTACCCGAGGCTCCGTAAGTAAGTAGGCTTGCTATCAAGGAAACATGACTCGCCAGCGGCAATCGTTTCCTTCTGTGTTGAGAATGAAACCATGGGCCTGGGTTGATTACCGGGAGCACATCGGCCGTTTGATAAAGTAATTCCAGATTTCCCGGACTTACAGTTGAAGAGAATGAAACTCGCGGCAAAAGCGCGAGGTATTCTTTAATGACATGGGATAAGCTCTGAAGCGCAGCGATCCCCAGCCGTTCCAGTACAGCTGTTTCTATGCGACAAGCTACCGAGCTCAGGCTTTTTTGCTCAAATTCCAACGGCAAAATTCCGTCTCGAGCCAAGTAGAGACCCTGAGAATCCCCGTGCTCCAATTTATGTGCGTTTTGTACATATTGCTTCTTCAGGACGTCGTGGGGACTCTGTTCTCGGATCCGAGCCTCGAAAGTGCTATGTAAGACTGATACAGGTAAATATTCCGCACAGCGCAAGAGTAAACGCATAAGAGCTCCATCCTCTCGAAACCCTTTCAGAAGTGACTGACGGTATACCTCTAAGCCGTACACACATTCTTGGGTTGGATCTTCCGAATAGTCGGTGAAAGATATGGATACGAAAGTTACAAGCAGCTCCAAGACAGTCAAGGTCAGTAGCCATCGATCCACATTTCGCGTGAATGTCCACTTTTCAAGCGAGAGCAGCACTTGGACAGAAAAATCCATTATACGCGTCACAATATCGGTACTCAGTAGGGGAGGCAGCGCTTCGCTTTTGCCTTCCCAACTCGCATCGCATGCACTTTCCAGCAGGTGATGCATGAGCAGAACAACGTCTCGTGTGGTACGGTACTCATTTAGTGATTGATCTGCCTCCATGGACCGTAAACCTAGCCATGCAATCATGGGTGTCCGCTCATGCCTTCCTTGACGATCTTCCAACTGCACGACAAGAGCCTTAACAGTCTCAGCGCGCCAAGGAAAAGAGGACTCACTTCGCATCAGTCTGCCCAGAAGAGAGAGCGCCGCACCCTGCAAATCTACGAGCACATTTGCTTTGGCTGCATCATAAAATCCATTCAGAGCTTCGGACGCCATATACACTATATCAATTAGTCGCGTGGGCAAGCGATATGCCAAAAGTGTTACGCCGCTAGGTGACATTCCCCTGGCCTGCGTCAACACATCCAGAAGAAATGAAGCCGATATATCGGTGTTACATGTATCTAAATCGTGGACTTGTTGCCGTCGACGTCGCTCTTCTAGACTAAGAAGAATGGATAATTGGTCAAGAACCATCTCTACTCGGCGAAACATATAGCGCACAAGCCCCCACGCGCCGCGTCGCAACAACTCCCTCGCGACGCTTTCGGTGCGACCGGGGCACGGCCCGTAGACAAGAAGAGAAGAATAATGGTCGACGACGGTGTTCAGACCCAAGTCTTTTCCAGCAGTTCCAGCAGTAGCATCCGAACGCAGTTTCTCCAACGTGGCTAGCAAAGGAAGAAGTCGGCATCGCGCAAGAAGACATGCAAAATCCTCGATCTGATGGATCAATATAGCCCACAAGGAAATATCCCACCGCATCAAACGCGAAACTTGCCCAGACGGCGAGGTCAAAAGCTGTCCGCATGTGCCCGGCGGTACCGATGCGCCTGTGTCAGCATCAAAATACTTCGTCGGTGGCATTCGATAGCTGCACCCACCACAATGCTCCAAGTTATGATCATTGTTGACATGGGTGCAGAGCGAAGCTTGGCTAAGCTCCATCCTGACCCAACTCGCCGTGGTAGTGTCGCAAGCCATGGAAGCGATTAAATGGAAGTACAGCAGAGGATGCCGCTCTCTAGCCTCAGATGCCAAATATTTTAAGGGATGCCCTTTCAACCCCTTCGACCCTGCCACAGGCTGCATTTTGCCTTCTCCGTCAGTGAAAGAAGTCTTATCACCCAATTCACCTTCAGAATCAGCTGTCAGACCCGAGTCTTCCCAGAAAGAGTAAACGAGTGGAAGATGGTCGTGATAGATAGTCGCAACAAGGAAAACAAGGAATTCGAGCTTCTTCGCCGTCATGGACTCAGGATGTAGGGGTTGCGGGGCCTGGGGTATCCCAGAATAACAGGCTGCAATGAATGCGTTCATGGCGTCTGACAATGTCACTTGCACAGCCTCTACTTCCAACCGTGCATTTTCTGGGCACAGATTATCAAGTTTACGCCGTAATACTGCGTGAAAAGCAGAGCATGCCCACTGATCTCTTATGTTGGCATCATCACTTTTTAAGCGCACCTTTTCTGCTGCTTCGTCGTCCAGGATAAGCGTTACGACAAGTTCAGCAAAGTGTGCTTGGGCAGCCCGCTGAGCAACGTAAGATTGAAGCTCTGCCGCTCGATCCCACAATCGGTGTTGCAGGGCGGACGACAGAATGGGACGTAAAAGAGGGCCCGAGAGGTGTAGGAAGCATGTAAAAAAAAGAAGGATGACGGAAATAAGCCCTGGAGCAGGCAAAAACCTTTCAGCACGGACCGCGTCTTTCATGGCGTAAAAAAGCTCCTCGATCTCTGCGGTCTCGCTTCGGGGCATCTCTCTTAAGTCCGCGGCGAACGGGTGCTCTTCGCCCGTGACACTTCCTCCTAACGAGTCAGACCACAGCAAGCCAAGCTGCAACCCTTGGATGGCGACCAGCGTCATCAGACTCGAGACCCGCTTTGCTCGAAGGAGCGTATACGAGTCTTGTGCAGCTATATAGGCCTTCTCGGGTAGCAACTCTCCCATACGTAAAGCTATCCAAAGCTTGAAGAGTTGACACCACGCCCGAAAACCCAGCGATTCACGGCGTGCTAGGACAAGCAGCAATGTGACCAAAACCTCGCACTGTTCGACAACATTTTGCTTGACCCATTCCTGCCGCGCTCGCTCCCAGTAGGCGGCAGAGTGGCCCGGTCGTATTTCTTTTGAATAGGCCTGATCAACTCCTGCACTCGGGGGGGGTATGGCTTGCCATAAATCTTTCAAATCTTCTTGCAAGCGCTGGGCGAAAGACGACGAGTTTTCCTGGAATGTCAGGGCAGCGAGAAAGTGATGCACTTCCTGTCGAAGCTCCGGAAGGAAGTAGTCAGCGTCGAGGTCGATGCGGAAAAATTCTTGCATGTTCCTGAAGAAGTAAATGCGTTGACTGAAATAGAAATGTCGTATTTTTTCGTGTAGAAATGGGCTCTTATACTCGCGCGAGTCGATTTTCTTGATCAGTCCTCGTCGCACCTGGTCTTTTAAGTACAAAAACAAGACCTGCATGGCGCGCGCCTCTGCCAGGCGCAAGCATCTGGCCAAGCTGCGCACGCCATCAACCAGGTCACTTTTACCATCCAATCCAGAGGCCGTAATACCAGGTATCCAGCCATGCAACAAGGGTAGTGGCTTTTCGTCTTCGAAGAGCCTCGCAAAGTCTTGAGCTGTCTCCTCGCTCGCTGGCGCGTAGAATGTACTGACAGGACTCTTCTGCAAGGTACAGTCAACGCGACAACGATAGTCCGAGCAATCAAGTATGCGCTTTAAAGCTTGGCTTGCGGAGGTTGGGGTCTCACCCGGGTCCAGCAGGTGGTCCAACTGCTCACTTATCTCTTCGTCTGAGAAGAGGCGCGGTTCAGCGAGGACGCCCGCAAAAAGCAAATGCAGGTCGACCAGCACGGATGAACGCTCTTTCCACGAGTCCGCAGAATGCTTGATGGCTGAAGAGGCAAGAGAAGCCAATTCTGTGGTACCACTGCTTATTGAAGGGAGGAGACCAGACGTTGAACCATTCACCCCGCCAAATGTATTCGAAGCAGGCACAGCTCCAGTGAGCCCTGTCGAGGAAGTTGCATAGGACTCATTTCCATTATTCTGAGGATGCTGCGCTTGAGCCGAGGGCATCACGTGAGATCCTACTCCAGTGCCAGCGAAAAGTCCTTGTTGATCAGAGCCAGCGGCCGGCAGAGCAGGTGTTCCTGTCGCCGTCGCTTCCGCACTGGGGCCTGGTAAGGTACCCACACTGGGAAAACCGCTCGCTTTTTGTGATGGCGCCTTTCCGAGAGGGAAAACATTGTTCTGCGCTTGATCTTGTGAGTTGCTCGCAGCGCGTGATTGCTTTTCACCCGTGCTTGGACTGTTTCCGAGGAGGCCACCTCCTACAGTAGGTGATGGTTGCGACACGCCCGCACCATCGCCTCCGCCGCAGCGGACAGGAAATGACATACCTTCTGCCCACGCAGAACGATTTTAGGTCTGTGCTTTTTTAATTCGGCATGGGTTCCAGGATGTATGTGTGAGGGAAGAATCAGGGCTCTGGTCTCGCCTCCCTCTGTCTTGGCAGTGCTTGCTTGGCGACAGCTGAGGCCTCCTCGCCTCCGGTCGCTCAAGTCGCGTAAAATGGTCACTGGGAGAAAGGTGCTAAATATCGGGAAAGCATATGTCAAATGAACGAGTCACAGGCTTGTATTACCTGTGGTAATACTGTAGTCAGACCTGTACATATCATCGACATAATCGCGAGGTATACGTAGCGGACAGCTTTACTATCATCGTGGAGCAGGCATCGAGAGGAGAAGGAAGTCCGAATACATCAATGTATGTTCACTGGTCCCTGAATGCACTCCATATATTTGGCGGCAATCTACCGCAACGTGTCACTCACACGAATCTTTACCTCGGGCAATTAGCTGCAAGGCGATCTTCGCAAAGTGACGCGCGTCCGGGGAGAGGAGGCAAATGCGACCGACGCTCCTACCTCTACTCGCCATTGCCGCTCTCCGGCTTCCCACGTCCTTGTTTGCGTCCCTCACAGCACCTAGTGGGGCTCCTAGCATCGCCCCAAGTGTCTTTTATGATGCTTTTTCTACTCGCATATATGACCCTAAAGGTCGAGTACTTCAGCTTGAATATGCCCTTGAAGCAGCCAGGAAAGGCGGTGCTGTCGTCGGGGCTGTAAGTGGAGACTTCGTTATTCTAGCGAGCTGGATCCCTAGGTCTTCACGGCGACAGATGCCCACAACTCGTCAAGAGGCGCTGGGTCTCTGGCATTGTGATAAAAACATTGCATTGGCGGGAACTGGGCTGGCAACAGACGTCATTGCATTAGCTGACCTTGCGCGCAATGAATGCCGAGCCCACCGGTATATTCACGACTCCCCGCTACGTGTCGGCCGGCTCACAAATCTTTTGGCAAAAGAAATACATGACACGGAGCGGCACAGAATACTGCCTTACGCTGTGGATTTGCTCGTGGCGGGCTACGACTTCGAGGATGATACGGGTGGGAGAGGTAGGCCGGGCCTCTTCAAGATTGCCCCCGCTGGTGTCATTCAATCCTTTCGTGCCTGTGCCGTCGGGCGTGGGGCTGAGGCGGCTCATGCGTATCTTTCTGAGAAGTTGCAAGTCTCACTTGCTGGCGATGGCAATGATGGTAAAAGTTTACGAGAACATGCAACCGTCGTATTGCAGGCGCTTGTGCGGTCAATGACTGGAGAGGATTCAGGTCGTAGTGTTCAAGAAAGTGAATGCTGTATAGAAGAAGATGTATCTATTGCAGTTGTGGGAAAGAACCTTCCTTACACGTCACTCTTTGTTTCGTGGGACCCCTGGTCGAGACGAATGAAAGTCAGCATTCCAAAGGCCCTTGCGCAAAGATTTGAAAGGCAAGAATGAAGTGCGACACGAGTAGAGCGTGCATCAAAGATTTGAAAAATCATGTATGTATATATTACAAAGGACCTCCACAATGCCACGTGCAATCATCGCTCCTTGATGAGATTTGCGGTTGCCCGATAAGGGGGTTCCTTTTGTGATTACATTGCGCGAAACGCGACGAAATATTCGAAGCCAGCTGTCATTCAATGCTCTTTGCCAACACAATCTCGACATCCTCAAATCTGTACTGCTCATGCTTGCCCCAAAATGGACTTTCACGCCACTCATTCGCAGGCAACCGGGGGCTTCCTATCCCATGGAAGATTCGACACATCAGTCGGGCTTTGTACGACCTCAATTCGGAAACCAAATCACACTGATGCGGGCTATACTGACTGCGATAAGAATTCACAATTTGCTGTAAAAGCAGTACAATGCGAGGATCTAGAAGCAAGGTCCTTGCATCGCAACACATGCTCTGCTGAACTGACAGGGGGATGGCTTGCACGAAACAGAGCGGAACATCTTCCCGAAAAGGCAGAGCTTTCTTCGAAAAATACGCATCTATCAATGCTAGGGCCCGATCCTCTTGCCCATTTTCAGAGGGAGCAGCTGCAGCGGCCCGCAGGACATGATAGACTTGCTCGACCTTCATAACGCTTGCCATCTCGATTGCCGCCATACGTTTCGCCAACACTGCTGCAGTGTCTTCAATTTTCTGGAAGCATAAGATATCACCCAATGGAGATGCGGCGATTTTTGTTCCAACGTTCTCTGTTTCTTCTCCCTTCTGTCCGCACGAAAGTAGCTCGACGTGGAAGTATGGCTTAGCGGCAGCAGTGAATTGGAGCTCTCCGGCAGTTTGCAGTCGTGTCATTTCCTTGACGACATCGTGAGGCCTCCAATCCATTCCCATAGCACTTGCCAGGCGAACCAAAGAGCAGCTTACGGAACCGAATCCATAGCTTGCCCCAAAAGTGTCATTCGTCCGTTCAAAGAGGTCAGCGGAAGGTACTCCTACATTCAGCAAAACGTCTACTATTATCTCAGACTTTCTCAATACATTCGCCTGCCGTCTTCGAAAGACCACCTGACATTCATCCTGCACCGTGCCATGATATTTTAAGATGGAGAGTGGTGGCAGCTCAAGTAAAACGATGACAGTTTCCAGAACTTCTTCCCGCATGTCTAACGCCAGCGATACGCTCTTTATATCCACAGCCACTTGCACTGATCTTGATGCAGAATGGCGGTTCGCATTTCCTCCTCTTCCTTGTTGTGATATGCAATCTACGTCTGGTGTGGCCTTGGTCTTTTGAACCAGTACCACAAACATCTCCAAAAATTTTCGAAGCTGCAGTATAGAAACACCGTCGGAATGAGCTAAACTGTGCTGGCGGCGGAAGTCATGCTGGGAGAGCAAAGTCTGGCACCAAGCTTCTTTCCCGTCACGACCCGCACGACCTGTCTCTTGAACCAAGTTCTCGACTGACTTTGGCATCTCATAATGTAGCACCGCTCGCACGTCTCCCTTATCCACCCCCAAGCCGAACGCAATAGTCGCTACACATACGCGCGCTCGTCCTCCGCTGCCTGTTATCCGCCGCCGCATCCAAGCGCCTTGTGCCATGTCGCGGTGTCTCATGTCCATTCCAGCGTGATATGCCACCGCAGATTGACCTTCCGACACAAGGAAGTCTTTCAATATTTCGGCATCCTTTTGCTGTCTAACATAAACTATGACAGAACCTTGATCGTAAGGTGCATTAGAAAGCAAATTTAGGATGTGACGACGCTTGAGCTCTGCGTCACCATCCAAAAGCTGGATACGCAAGCGGAGATTATGACGGCGCCAGGGCTGCGCCAAAACGCCAGCATCGGACGAGATCGAAAGACGGGAGCATATGTCTTTCATCACACCTGGGTCAGCTGTAGCCGTCATCGCCAGGAGAGCACGTGGTCGAAGCAGACGCTCAATGTTGTGACCCAAACGTAGAAAGGCTGGACGAAAATTGTGGGACCATTGAGAGATGCAGTGCGCCTCGTCGATGCACACCAAAGCAACAGGCGGGAATCCACGACCGACCGCATCATTCTCATTTTCCACAAGTCGGCGAAATGAAGGACTACAAAGTTTTTCTGGTGAGACGAAAAGAATTCGGAGTTGACCGCTTCGCAAGTCTCGAATGATGCGAGCTAACTCCCGCATGCTAACGTCACCGGCTAGGCATGCCCCTGGAACCTGCGGTGGAAGACGTGCCACTTGATCCACCATGAGGGAAACAAGAGGCGACACAACTACGACTAGAGACCCAGCGGGCGACAAGGCAGCGGCCATTTGGTAGCAAAGGGATTTGCCCGCGCCTGTTGGCAACATGAGCAGTGAGCGCTCTCCAGCCAACGCCCGTTTGATTGCCCAGAACTGGCCGGGTCTGAACTCTTTATGACCAAAAATAGCACTACATACTTCCCGCGCCCTGTCCTCTGCAAGGGCCTTGCCAATCATAGGCGCAGGCAAAATCGAAACCCTGCTATAAACTTTAAAAGCGGGATCTTTTCTCTTCCTGTCATAGCTCCTGTGGCCAGTACAAGGTTTCCCGTGCTCTTTGTGACCCTCCCTCGTCCTATTTTTTAAGCCGCTGCTGTCATGGTAATCCTCATCGTCTAGAAGATCCTCATTCCTACATACCTTCTCTTCTTCTCCGTTCAAAAAATCATTCAGGGCAGATATGCGGGGGCGCTTCCTTCCGAGAGGAGTAGATTGAAGATTATATTCTATGTTGTTTGACGTAAAATACGAACCTTGTGACATGGTAGGCGCGGTGGGTATACTATCTTGTGTAATCTGTATCTGAAATTTCTCCTTTAAGGAAGACTCAACGATGTCTAATCGCCAATCTTCCTCGTCCGAGTCGTCTCCTGGGCTTTCATCTGCCTCCGCAAGGTCCGCATCTGTGGAAGTATCGCATGCATTTCTTTCCCAGCTGCTCCCCTGCAGAGAAATGGCTTTTCTCACCGACTCTACGAGACGCAATACCAAATCTTTTTTAAGGCCGCCAGCACCCAACCCCCGTCGTTTGGATGTATCCTTTAGCTCAGGTATAGTCATCTTTTGAAAACGTCTTTTCCAACCTTCCACCTGCCGATCTGTCCACTCATCTAACTCGCTGATGTCCAATCCTGCGATGTCACCTGCTGTTGGTGAGGCAGCTACGCTAGAAAACCCTAATTCCGCAGCCACCAATATTGGGTTGTCTTCAACCCACATGAAGAAATCACATTCTTCTCCGCGTGGAAAACTACATGCATAAAAGCGCCGTCCTCTGTTCGCGCCTGACTTCTTAACACGCAGTAGGCGAGCAGTTTGGAGGTGGTGAGTGCATTTAGGAGCTACCTCTTTTAACAAAGGATCTCTGACGTCTCGAATGTCCTTTGATCGGAGCTGAGCCACTTCCTTCAATGCGTGTGTCACACCGCTTTTTTCTGCATGCTCCTTGCATGTCTGGCCAGATCCCTCCAGAAGGTCAAGACACATATCCAACGGGTCCGCGGCACGCCCGGGACGGGATAAGCGGGATGGAGGACCTGCTTCATCTGCGCAACCTTTCCCCCCTCTCGACTTCGTTTGCTGCCGATCCTCCATCCAGGCATGCCGCCGGGCCAAAGATTTGGCTGATTTAATTTTGCGAAATTTCCCGGTTCCTTTCCGCTTCATGTTCAGGGCAATGAAATTGTCACTTATCTCTCCAGGCTTCAAAGCCTTCAAGTTTGATCCAGGTTTGCGCTTAGAGGTTTCATTCAATGCCGATGCTCCGCAAGTCATTTGCTTGCTCCCAGCAAACCCCATTTTGGTCGTCGCAGCCGAGATAGTCGACAGAGGTGGGCGGATGACGGAGAGCAAATCCTCTTCACCACTACACTTGTCGTTTTCCGCGTCATCTTTTCCAGGCGAAGGTCGCCGCTCAAGAAATCCTGAAGGCACGGTGGATAAATCTGTGCAAAGCTCAACATCCTGGGATTTTGTTGCCTCAACGTCTACTGCACCTTCCCAATCATCTTTTCCATGATTATCGCCTAGCCTCTCCGCCCCTCGAATTGTGACACACATCATTTCTCCATGTTCTGGCCCACTTTTCTTGTTACATGTTCCCGCTTCGTTGTTTAAAGTCCTTTTGAACGAGTTGCTTCCATTTGGCTTCAGGTGCTGAGATATATTTGGATAGTGTGAATTTTTCGCCTCCTCTTCTGCCTGCGCTAAGCTCACCACTCGGGTACGCCATGCCGGGCCTCGTGATAAGAAACCTCTGTTCGTTTTGCCGGTCAGGCTGCACGACGGTCTCATTAACGTCCCACTTTGGAAATATGTCCCGTTTCTTTCGCACTTGCTTGCTTTTCCGTTGGTGATACTGCGCGTGTTATCAGATCTACTCTCTTCTATCCCTTCTCCACTCCCACTGCTGTCATTGTTTGCAGACCGCAAGGTCATTGTCTCACCAAAGGCATCATGGGCTCTACCCTGCGGATACTTCGGTACTCCACATGAAGCAAAGCAGGCGGCTGGGGTATCTTGGAGGCCCGCTGCTTGCTGGAGCGTTGACGATCCTCGCGTAGAAACAGATTCCAACCGAGCGGCCCAATTCATCTTTAATTTGTTGAGCCCAGTCACGGGGTGGCCAAATCCTTCGTCGTTCTTTCCATCACTTCCTTTTTGCACCCCGGTATTTCCGGTTAACAACATTTGCAAGGGAGGTTGTGAGGAGGAAATCCGCTTCATACTCTCGGTGCCGATAGAGGACGTCGCTGTAGATGCTTTCAAATCATGGAAAGCTGCGGCAAGGCTTGCATTACCACACCTCCCGGAAGTATCGGTCATAGCACCTGGGCCTTTTGTGCCAACCAGTGCGGATGCTGTCAGGGAGCCCTGCAGAGCGTGACGGGCATGCATGGATCGGTCGGGCGAGCTCAGAACTACCTCACTCGTTTTGTGAGACGGAGTACACCGTGTCACCGACTGGGGTACAGACATTGCACAGTTCTTCCGGCCTTCTTCACGCCCAAAAGCGTCTTGCTGCTTTTGCTGTTCCCATCGCTGCCGGATTGTCGGTTTCACTCTTGGACCTGCGGAATGAGACCGCGGCCCACCAGTCCAAAGGACAGTTGGGAAATTAGTTTTGCTCGCAGAGACGGTCTTCAGCTCTGACTCGCCTCGATAAATCTTCAGGTCTGACTCGCCTCGATTAATTACAGATGTGGATAGCAATTTTTGTTGTGGTTGCGGGTTCAGTCGAAGTTGTTTCCATTTTGCGTAAAGAATATAATACTCGTAAATGCGACTAGAGCGCCGCGCATCACCGTCCTCGTCCAATGCTTTCAGGTCTGTCTTGCCAGGTTTCCGGCCATGGCGCACGACAAATTCCTTTTCGAAGCTAAGAAGCTCCTCCTTAATGTGTTCCACATCCGCAGCCAGCAACTCTTCCGGTCGAGTCTTCATGGACGCTGACAGCGGCAGAGGGCAAGAAAACCCTGTGAAAAAGTTTGAGGATCAATATTCGAGGACATTAACACGTATTTTGTCTATGTTGAGGCCGGTTTACGTGATTAGCCTAACCAATGTCGCGCGAGGGGCCTTACGCATTGCCTGCTTGCTAACTGTGCCATTTTCCTGTGGCGTTCGAGTTAGGGTTAGGAATTTAGCGAGAGTCCGCGAGCGCCCGGCGGCAGTGAGGAGGCGGTGAGGTAGTCCCTGCTTGTGATGAGGAGGGGCGCCCGGGGACACGAGGAGGAGAAGAAGGAGGGGAGCACCACAAGTTGTTGGCGGCGCGGTGTGGACGAAGTGGACGAGAAGCACGGGACTGGGGAAGGAGCAGGGAGCGGGTAGAGGAGCGTGGGGATAGTACATGAAAGGGAGGAGCACCTTGTGCGCCCAAGCTGAACCCTGACTCTTTTTGAACAACACAAAGCAAGAAACAACAAACCATGTAGCACTTACAAGGCATATACCCATCAAAGAAGGCTTCGTCAAGGAAGAGAAAGCTGGCTGAAGTGTTGAAATAAAAGACAGTAACTTGGAAAGAAATACAGTACTGGCACATGGTACTACGCGGGCGGAGCGAGACGTTGATGCCACAGGTGCAGCACTTTTTGACAAGACGCATATCAGCCAGACCAATTTTAAGCCGGAGACTGCTGGCGACTGTTTCTGGGCCCCGGCCTCTGCCAGCGACGCTTTTCTCCAGATACGTAGTGGAGCCCCGAAAAGTGACTATTGTTGGAGCACCTCTCGCCGATGGACAGCCGCTTTTGGGCGTCGATCGCGGTCCCACTTTTATTCGTAAGCGTGGCTTGGTGCAACGACTTGAAAGGGATGCCTGGAGGGTGGAAGATCTTGGCGACTTGGATTTTGAGATGCGGAGCGGCCTTGGGCGACAGGAAGATTTCGCGGAGGGAGCTGCACATGGTTCCACGAAACGCGCCAAAATGGTAGGGCATGCTAATCGCATACTGTATGAGGTCACGCACGAGCATGCTCGGCAGGATAAGCTGGTCCTAACGTTGGGCGGCGACCACAGCATTGGCGTGGGATCTGTCGCTGGGGCTCTCAAGGGCCGGCCCGAGACGGCTATAATCTGGGTGGACGCGCATGCGGATATAAACAGCCGCAACACATCAGAGTCGGGCCACTTGCATGGGATGGTTTTAAGCTTTTTGATGAACTTAGACAACTCGCGCAACATGAAGGGGTTTCACTGGCTCAACGACGAGTCCATTCCTGTACTCTTACCCACGCGCTTGGTCTATGTGGGGCTTCGAGACCTGGACAAAGGAGAGAAGGCATTTATCCGGAGTCTTGGTATTAAGGCCTACACCATGCATGAAGTTGATAAATTTGGAATAGGGAAGATCATGGAGATGGTCCTCGATCATATACTGGGAAGGACAGATCGGCCGCTCCATCTGAGCTTTGATATCGACGCCGTCGACCCCCTTTATGCACCCTCGACAGGCACGCGTGTTGCCGGCGGACTGAGCTATCGGGAGGCTTACTATATTTGCGAGGAGGTAGCACACTCCGGGTGCCTCGCATCCATGGATCTCGTCGAGGTCAACCCCACCTTAACTATGGCGGGTGGCGACGAGAGGACTGTGGACATGGCTGTCGGACTCATTTCGTCAGCAACGGGAAACAGTATCTTATGAAGATATATCCATAAAGACTGGCAGAGAAAGAAGGAGGTAGATTGCGAATTGCTTTCGATCTCTTAAAATTGTCGAATCGAGGAGTGAGACGTCCTCCATGGGAAGGCTTTTCAAGAGAGTGGGTGTGTCATTCTTGTGAACTATACGTGCGAATTCTCTAATGCCCACGACACGCAGGCTGCACAGATTAAATACATTTATTTACAATTTGGCTTAGAAATTCGCTACATATTTTAGACAGAGCAAGACACAAACTCTTCTTCTTGATCTGGCCATTTTATGTTTACTTCCAGCTTGGAGTCTAAAACGTGGCTTGCTACGACCTCCCTGACCCCAAAACTTTTTATTAGAGTCTACCATCTGCCGCAAGTCCTTGAGTACCGTCAGAAAAGCACACAGCCCTTGTTTTTGCCTCGCTTCCTTTTTCCCGTACATCTTCCTCTCTCCGCTCTACATCGCCCTCGTTTTCCGATGACACTTCGACAATTTCACGTAATTTTCTCGTAAAAGTGCTGGCATATGGCTCCTCCTTTTTTCGTTTTTTACGCCCAGCAACGGTACAATCATCAGGATGATGCATTACCATCCGGGCTGCTGATCCAAGCGACAATGTCTCGGCTACGTCCATCCAAACCTCGGTCCTCCCTCGCTCCACTTCCGTAGCACGATCACCCACGACAAGGTAAACAATGATCGAGTACATCGAGGCATGATACTCCTCCTTTTATTTTTTTCCGCGAACAAGTTGATTGAGAAGCAACTCTTCTTGATCTGTATCCCCCAAAATATATTCAGCATCGCGGTCGCCAAGCGATCGATTGTCCGCGCAACGACTTATTAGTTTTTCTTCTTTGGGCTTACCGCGCGCTGCTGCCCTCTTACCTCTTCTTTCTTCCCTCAGCCACAAATTTGCAAGCTGCCGGAGACTGCATCGCTTCCCTTTGCTCGTCAGGGCAGGAAGAACTTAAAGTATGAGTCGCATGCGTCACATGCAAACGATGAAGCCTTCTTCGCTGCAGAAGTCGCAGTGTCCTCGGCATCTCTCTTCCGAAACAAATGTCGATTGACACTCGACGGCAATGTCGCAAAGACAACTGACCAAAGTCAACAACCGTCCGTAGCTTTTGTTAACCAACACGGTCTGAGATGACTAGCGAGGCTTGACGCACTATGTCGGAGGCGCGGTACAGTAGCAAGCAGCTGCTATATTTGCCGTCCCTACCCGCTCGAACTGACTCTTGAAGATAGTTCTCTATGCTTTTCGTAGGAGAAAAGTGTCTGACAAAGCGAATGTCGGGTTTATTAATGCTGTGTAGCGTGCAAGGGAAATTCATGAGTGTATTTACACCAATATACATGTGAAAGAAAGAAGGTCGAGGAGGGTTTACGAGGGAGAGAAGAAATATGACGAGGAGAAAAAAGCCAAACCCATAAATGATATGTCGTCATGAGTTGGCTGTTAAGGAGATACTTAAACGATAAGATGCGGATTGCAGGGAGGAGTGAGAATAGAATAAGAGGGTTCAAATGAGAGGATAAGGAAGATCGTCCAGCGTGCCGGAATAATCGTACATAGCACAAGACTTTCATGCTCTCTTTCGCCATACGCATCCCATTCCAAATGCTTTTGTAGCCACCACAACTTGCACATGACCGGCAGTCCAGCGACGCAAGACGTGATCCTTTACGGCCACATCCAGTCCCGCATGGAACGCCCCCGTAACGACACCCAGGGCAGCTAGCTTACTAAATACCTTATCACATTCCTTTTGAGAGAAGCAGTACAGTATGCCACTCTGATTCAAACGATAAATTTCCAAACGGCCATTACTGCATCGTCCAATCCAGCTCGCTTTGGATACACACGGTAAAAGAGATTCGGGTGGTTAAAGGGGCTTTTAAAAAGCTCTACATTTCGCATCTGCAGTACATCAGACACGTCGCGGAACACTTATGGTGTTGCAGTAGCCGTCACCGCAAGGATAGGATCGTCGGGAAAGAGCTTGCGAAGGATTGAAAGCTTTCGATAGTCAGGACGAAAATCAATACCCATGCTGGACGCACAATGCGCTTCATCCACAACAAATCGGTCCAATCATTGTGCATCGTTTAAGGCTTCCAGTGTGGAAACAAAGAGCTTGCTCTTGATTATCTTTTCCAGCGTCACATAAACAAGTCTCAGGGAACGTCGCGGGTCTTCCATTCGACGAAATACTTGCCCAGATTCTTCACTCGTCGCACTTCCAGCCAACATGGCACTTCCTCCGGGAGCAATTGTTTCAAGGCTATACACTTGGTCAGATATAAGTGAAAGAAGGGGAGATATGACAATGCCGACACCCTTTCCTGGCATTGACGCAGGCAGCTGGGAACAGAGACTCTTTCCGCCATCTGTGCGCATGATCACAAATGTATCCGCGCAAGCCATTGTGGCGTTTATGATTTCCTTTTGATGACACCGCCACGGTACAGAGATACCGAAAACCCCATCTTCCAATTTCAGCACTTTGTTTGACCAGGGAAATGCTTCGCTCGCCCAGTCTACACTTGTGGAAACGATCGGGACTTGAAGTGATTTTGTCTAAGTCACCTTACGGTCCCACAACTTTTTTCCCCCGGCCATCAAAGCACCCAATCGACGCTGATGCTCGCCTAATTTATGTTCCACCATCTGTAGTTCCTCACTTACACCTTCTCTGGATTCAGCCATCGGACCTTTTCCTAGCAATAAAGCGAGATGTATTTGCCTCTACAAACTGAATCTGCCCTTTTGAAGTCTTTCCAGGACGTCAGAGACCCTGGCAGATACAGGGAACAGAAGTGTGTGAGTATGTTGTGAAAAAGGTGCACACGTGTGGCGCAATGCCGTGCATAGACCAAGGACGAGGAAGCAGCTTGGGCAACCTCCTGGTGCCTGAATCGGCGAGCGCGTCATCTCGCCGATCCCTCGAAGGCTTTTCCCCTTAAAAAGCAAATTTCTACCCGCCTGACACCAGACCCAATCATTTCTGTTTCTTCTTTGATTTGTGACACATACTAGTGGCTGCTTTCTCAGCTATCCGCTACTCATCCGTCTATCTCCTTCGAAAAAACCTTTGGATCGAAACCGCCTCGGTCTGCTATCGTTGAAGTGGGACTTTTGCTGGTGCCCCTCGCCTCCGCGTTAACGTCGTCTTGAGAACTGTGGAGGATGGTTTGAAGCTGTTCTTCGTATCTTTCGGCCAGTTCTCGGATGAGCTTCACCTCCTTGTCTGGCACTTGCGAAGGCTTAAAGTCTGCATAGGCTCCTTGAAATATCGCAGCTATTAGGCTGGGACGGTAGGCCGCATCCTTGAAGTATATATTTCCATCTGTAGAAGAGGACATCGTATCGTCATCTGTGACAACGCGAGGCACGCGTTCGGCTGGACCTGAAGCATAAAATTCGTGCTCCTCGGGTATATTAATCGTTGACTTCTCGTCGTGACCCCAGGGACTCTTCTCTGTGAGGAAATGCACGTCCTCTTTCTCGTCAAACAGGTCCTCATCGGAATAGGCAGAAAAGTCTGGTACTCTGGGTAAGGCCATAAAGTGCCAATCACGGCTGCGGCGTGTGGGGGTGAAGGTACATCGCCCGGCAACGTCGAAAAGGTCGTCCGTGATCTTCTCGTCCATATTCTCGCTGGTGATCCAAAGAGTCGACTCGGCCGACAGCGCATCGATCAGGTGCTTTTGTTTGTCTCGGACCTCCTCCACGTACGCCTCTCGGACTTCTTGCATGGCCGCGAGATAGCGCTGGAATCGCTGACGTTGCTCTTTTTGAGCCTCAAGGAAGGTCGATAGGTTTTTCTTTCGCTCTTCTGCCTTTACCAAAAGACGTTGTCGCTTAGCCTCCTTAATGCGTGCCGTCTCAGCCCGCAGCTTTGCCTCCTCTTGCTCCTTCTTCTGCTGTACTTCGGCGATGTACTCCTTTCGCACTGCTGCCACTCGCGCTGCATAGGCTTGCTTGGCCAGCTGGAAGCGCTTCACCTCCGGTGCCATGGCTGCTAAGGACCGATGTTGCAGCGCATGCTGAGGTCGAGCTTGTCCACAACACTGGAGAGACGCAACATAGATAAGGAGCAAACTTAGGTACACCATATTAGAACTGTGCGAACAATCCGCAAGTCAAGATAAATCCCTTTTCATGACGGAGTCTTAAAGCATTCACGTAAGAATCAAAGAATTGAAAATTATGAACAAGCACGCTCGTTTATCAGCCACCCAGGGGTAGGAAAGGCGATTGACAATCCATCGTCGTAATAGTCCTATGGACTCTACCGCAAGGCTTTTCACGCACATTCCGTGAGATCATGTATGCGTGTACCGAATGGTATGACTTCATGACTCAAATAATGTGCATGGAAAATTCAGACAGCATTCATCAAAAAAGTGATTCAAGCGCTAGATTACCAACACAGCAAAGAAACGAACGTGGGCGAAGCCTGCAAGGAAATTAAGGTTACGAGGTTGACGTACCTTCTTGCAGGTAGCCATTTGTTGAAATAATGGACCACAACCTTGCTGCACTTTGAAAGCGGCTAAACTGCCAAGGCATCCATTAATGGGATAAATTGACCGGACAGCGCGCATTTGCGAACACTGTATATCCATTTTGTGAGATTGACAAGTAATTAGAGCCATGTAACCGGTCACTGAGGCATTCATGAGCATTGAAGAGATCGAATGTCTCCACAACAACTCGAAGCTTGTGTCGGGCACGTATGGCTCGCTTGTATTCGTATGCGTTGGCTTATTTGTGACGTGAAGACGACGTGCGAATCGAGGGTACCAATTGCATCACACGCAACCAGCCATGATGAGCCATCGCCAGCAACCTCCTCGCCCGGACAGGCAAGGCCAGCGCCGATTGTTTGCTGTGTGACTCTCTCGAGGGCTTCAAACGCTCAAAGAAATAAGTGAAGGCGATTAATAGCACGCACTTGTGGGAATAGCGCCGTGGTGAGAGTCGCGCGGTGGTCAACTAGCATGTCGTAATTGGAATGTTTTGCTCATACGGGGAAAGTATCCTTTGATCCGCCATTCACGTCTGTCTTTTTACTTCATTCATATCCCTGTATGCATTTGTCCATTCCTTTTCACAAGGCGCGTTGATTCTATCAGGCTAGTAGATTAAAGGACTCTAGTTGGTCACTCTTTTGACTGCGTCCAGCCATGACCTCTGGGCGCGAGTTCAAATCTCATCGGGCAAAACTACCAAATTTCGAGCCTGGCAAGTCTCTTTATGACCTTGGTACTTTCAGTGGACGCCTCAAACACTTCCTGCGTGTTCTGGACCCCAGGACGCTTTTTATTTCAGCGCAATATCTAAAAAGATGTGAGAATATGGTAAAAGACTGGCAGGTGGGGAGTTACTCCAAAAATCAAGAGTTGTGGGATTGCCAGTCAACCCTCGAAGCGTGCACTCACCCTTTGTCAAAATCCACGATTCCAATACCGTTCCGGATGGCTGCATTTGTGCCTGTTAATGTCCCCATCGTCTTTATTATGATGCAAGCCACTTCTCCTGGTGGTGTGCTTTTCGTCCATTTGCTAAACCAGACGTACAACTCCGCTGTCAACTTTAGCAACAGATCCAGCGGGGGAGCAGCTGATACCAATCAAGTTTTGCAGTCATACCTGCTGGCGGTTGCAACGTCATGCTCTTTAGCCTTGGGCCTGGGCAAACTTGCAAGAAAAATACCCGCCGCTTCACCTGCACTTTTTAGTTACATCGCTGTTTCCGCAGCCGGTACGAGTAACATCATATTTTCGCGGCAAAATGAATTGAGAGAGGGCGCATCGATTTCGGATAGCAGCGGTCAGTACCATGGACGGTCGCTGATCGCGGGTAAAAATGTAGTGATACAGACAGCTATCTCTCGTGGTGTAATTTTCCCCTTACCCGTTCTGATCTTGCCGCACCTTATAATGCGAGGACTGGCAAAGCTTACCCTTCTCCCGACGTCCCCGCGGTTTCGACTAGCCGTTGAACTGACGGCTATAACGGGATCATTAGCAGGGGCGCTACCTGTGTGCATGGCTCTTTTCCCGCAGACAGCGTCCTACAAAGCCACAGACCTGGAGCCAAAATTTCATAATTTGAGAGATGTACAAGGTCGGCCCATTTTGATCTTCTATGCAAATAAGGGATTGTGAAAAACATAGTGATTTCAGGCTTGAATACAAGGCTGGTGTACACTGTACGAACCCCTTTTTTTTCAACTTTTGGCATGCCTTCGTTGGCTCATATGAAGGGCAAGCTAAGCGTGCACATGCGGCAAAGCGGCTCGGATTCTGAATGCTTCTGTGTGATGCCGTTTGAATGATTCACCTATCAACTGAGGAATAGCTGGCTTGAACAGTGATCTGATGTGTCCTTAAGCTTTCTCAGTAGCACCACGCTTACGTTTTCGGGAGTCTCTACGAGTCTTGTGATGCGGACCTGTCCTTCATAGGTCGATTTAAAATGATGCCCACACGACGAATGCGATAAGTGTGACAAGGAAGTTGCGTCGAATACAATTGCGCATAGTTATACGCCTTTTCAGGGCTAGCTTTTTGTTATCTTTAAGCTCAGTGCTTGCTTTTTCGTATCTTCAACCTTTGCTCGTACTTCATCAATTTCCTCTAGGAGGCATATGCTGAGTTGACACCTCTATTCAAATTTCGTTTCCTTTTGGAATAGGTTTTCAGCGGACACAGTAGTTTGTATGTCTGTGTGTACAGTTGAAAGTAATGTTTTTTTTTTTTCGGGACGTGTAAGTTTAGCCATGCATACAATGTTGGGCGTCGACGGCGGTGACCGAAGTTATTCAAAGTTTAATTAGATAGACGTAGGACACAAATCACGCTTGCGTCCTCACAACACAACACGCCAACTTATAATGGCTACTATCTGCCACACCTTATAAAACATGGTAACAGAGCAGCCGTGAAAATTTAATATCTATATCATGCGAACAAGAAAAATTATGGCGAGAAAGTAAACCTGTGTTGTGCCCTCGTGTGGAATTCAATGAAAGAAAACAGCTGCAAAGTCCCCAATGTTCATATCGATGCAGAAGGTGCAGTGCGCCCGATGAGTTTTGCGTCCCTTTTGATCTGAGTCCTACCCTTGTTGAGCTTATATCCGAACTACAAGCTATCCGTAGTATTCTTTTCTCCCCCTATGGACAACGGCATTTCCTTGAACCTATCACCTGCGAGGCAGATACTATTTTAGAAAAAGTTTCTAAGCTTCAGTACCCGGAAAATGGCAAAATGAGTGGATGTCTGCCTTTTGATTCCTGGAAGGTGATTACGGCGTAGTTTTCTTTCAACTGGAGAATTATATGGGATGAAATGTCATCAACTGTGGAATAAAAGATGTATGATTCCATTTTAATGCGTAATAAATTTGCACTTATACGAAATGTTGCCATTTTGGCGCGAAGGAACTTGCTTCCTTGTACGCCTCGTTTCCTGTTAGTGCTGTCAGCTAACCGGCCGATGGATATTTCCCCTACTCTTACACTTCTGCTGATTAAATAAATTCTTACGGCCATCAACTCAACTGATGTGCAGGGCCGGAGATTGAGGAAGAGATTTGGAGCATCAACAATGGGCGTTTAATCTGCAGGAGACTTGACCATATCTGCTTATGCCTTATGCCATATGCTGTCTGCATATTTTCTTGGTCTGCCTGCTCTTCTTCTCAGTTATAAGCCCAGGGTTTCCATTCTGGGTTCCCCGACACCCGCGTTCTTGTCGCCATGAGCTTCGTTTAACTTATGAAAGACTTTGGGAGCCGTCATCTCCCCCTTCCCAAACGGCAGCTTCATTGGATCGAAACCTCTCAACGGCTGTGTTGGACTTGTTGGGCAGCCGTACATTGGGACTTGATTGGGGTCACAAGAAGATTGGTGTAGCATTGACAGCGGGCTTCAGCCAACGACCTCTGGGTACAATCATCAACGTAGCGGGTCACAGCAACAACGCAACACGACATCGCCCCACCATTGATCAATTGTTGGGTATCTTGCGTGCAGAAGGGGCCATTCGAATTGTGATAGGATATCCACTCTTCCGCGACGGAACTTTAAGCCCTCAGGCAAACGCGACTAAGGTATTTGCCCGTATGGTCGCAGATCGCGCCTTGGAAACGGGTGTTATGGCGTCGGATAGAACCCCATTTGTGTATTTATGGGACGAGCGCTTGACCTCGCAGGCCGCAAAAGTGAACATAAAGACAAAATCGTTCTTGCACAGCTCTGATGACGTGGATTCTCAAGCAGCTTGTCTTATCTTGGAAGACTTTTACAGACATAAAGGTTACAAAGCGGAGGTAGTGTGGCCAAATCCCTCAATCTTAGGCGAGAAAACCACCATGGGAGCGACAAATGGGACTCCGCCAGCTGAAAGACGTCCTTTATCAGGGAGACGCAGAAATGATGACGTTGTCTTTTCACCCAATGTCGCATTCACAAGTCGAGCCAATTTCTCGTACGACGAATGGAGACGGGCTGAACTTTTGCGCTACGGCCGAGAGTTTCCTGTTGTGTCCCCATCCCATTCTAAAGACAGCGAAAATGGTGCAGGTACCGGAAAGAAGAAAAAGAAGAGGAAGAAAAAGAAATAATTGCGTTTTTCTTGCGACACCAGGTGGAGGTGCGGTAGTGGCAGAGGTGTAAAGCAGGATAAAAGGAACCTGCGGGAAGGTCTCTCCGCTTTGCTCTAATGAATTGCACATCCTTTGGAAGCAATTATAATAAATGTTACCATGTTACCTGGGACTCCTGAATGTTGACGGATTTGTGTATGTGTTGTTTTGTGAGTATAGATTCTATGATAACCTTTCGTGAGGAAAAAATCAAAAACATGCAGATCTGGATCACTCTTCTTTCCGAATTATATCCCTCAGCTTCACGTGGAAGCGGCTTTACAATCTGATACGTGTGTGTCTTGGAAAGATGCTCCGAGGGTTTTGCATGGACAGGTCAGATTGTTGACATAAATACGTTGGGTGTATTTGGTAATGAAGCGCTGCAGATACGCATCTAGGCGGTGATTTAATTAATTGCATCATCACCCTTCATTCAATGTTAGATCTCTGTTACAGGAAGCCTTGCCCTGCGCCCTGATTACTTCATGACGGACATCCTGTTCTGTGTGAAGCAAAGTCTTCCATCAGGGTATCCCACGCACAAGAGGAAAAGACTTCACCATCTATCAGACAAAAGGAGAGAGAGAGGTAACGGAAACAACGTCATTGGGATAAGAAATGGCGTTGCCCAAAAAAATATCTCTGGCCCCACCCATACTTTTACACACCAGATGGGTAGTGGCTCTGGGTGAAGCAGAGGGTATGTGGCCGTCATAATTGATTGATTCTCTGTTTTGACTGGGATTCGAGGAGCGTCTCGAAGCTTGTTACACTGTTTTTTTCCAATGAGCTTTAGACCGGTCAAAAGCCAACGAAGCTGTTTGGCGTGGCCCATCACGCTTGTCGATTTTTGTACGACCACGTGGGTAAAAAGATGATTAAAGTCCGAGGCTTTCCATCATGTTGCTGATTAAAGACAGATACTATTTAATTTTTTGGATACCGTACGTGTGTGCAATTCATGCCCCTCTGGTTCTGTAGAATGAACAGGATCATACTGTTAAAATAGTTACGTGTTGAAGTCATCGGAACTTTTTTCCATGACAGGCCATAAAGTGCTGCAGATAAGTGTATGTTTCTAATAGCATTTTTATTATCATAAAAGTATCAAAAACGTACTTTTGGGGTACTTTTAACGGGCTACACCAGGCCAGAAACCCGAAGGTCGACGGATTTTTGCTGAAGTTTTGAGTGCTCGCGTCCGATCAAATTGTATCTAAGCACCCGAAACCTGATCGGTCAAAGTTGGGCATATTCACCGAGATGGTAATGCGCTCTTCCACCACCAAGCACACAAAGTACAAGTTTGCCAGTATATGGGCCGTCAAGAATCTAGCGTGTTCCATTTGACATCTCATTTTTGGTGATGTGAGTGACATCGATTACTCTTTTTTGATGGTCATTATGCTAACAATTTTGCCAAAAATTATGCAGCGACCTTTGATGGTCTGAAGTTTGTAGTAGTATATGCGGGAAATGATTATAGATTGCGCAGTATTGCTTCGATGTGCGAAAGGAGTCGTCACTCTCGAGGCTTATCGAAGCGCGTTTGTCAAAGTTCTGACGACTTTATCCCGGTGATTTGTTCGGCTCTAGACTAAGGTGTCGATGGATCGATCAGTACGAAGACCCTTTTGATAAAGGCTCGCTTTGGTGGGTGGGTCGCCGGATCTCATGTCTTCTGCGCGAAGTTTGGGTGGGCGTGGCACATCGACATGGGCCGCAACAGAACCTGCTCGCGTCGCCAGAACGTGGGGAAGGAATTTGGCGATTCAACTTTTGCCCCCCGCTAGTCGAGCAGGGGACGGCGAGTCTTTTTTCACGCACGAATAACCTCGATCTCCACCTCCCACGACCGCCTATGCATCCATTCTGCGTCCTAATCCATCACCTCTGACCCGTGCCAGTGCTACAGTTCATTGTCAACGTGAGTGGTTATTGTGGATATCGCAATCTTCCCAGCCTTGGCGCGAGAATCGGCCAAGAAATACCTTAAATCAGGTGCTGCGCAAATATACAACAAACGAGGATTGTGCGCAGCTCAATTTTTCTTGCTTCCGGGAGACGGCCTCGACAGGCAAATTGGTGAACGCTTACTTTCTGAGATAGCCTATTGGATCGGTCTTGTGTCTAATCTATGACGCTGTCAACGCCATGCCTAGCTCCTCCTAAAAAAGTCATTGAGTTCGTTGCGCATGCTGGGCAGGTGAATGCCGTAACATTGGACCGCCAAATGCATTCGCTAGTCGCAACGGGGGGAGATGACAATATCATTAATGTTTGGAGGATAGACAATGCTGCTAACTTGGCGAGCTTAAAAGGTGACAGTTCCCCCGTCAATTGCCTCGCTTCGGATCCCATCTCGCTGCGATTTGTCGCAGGAGGCTATGAGAGTGGTGCCATCAAAATTTTTGATGTCGCCAGTGGAAAGGTATCGCGCTCTCTCCCAGGTCATGCAGAAGGGGTTACATGCATTAACTATGACACTGGAGCTGGCATGCTTATTTCAGGCTCTTTAGACACATCCTTTAAAGTGTGGGATATGCGGACCAAAAAATGCGCAATGCATCACAAAGGCCATCAAAGTGAGGTGACTGATGCCCAAATATCTCCTGATGGCCGATGGTGTTGCAGCTCAGGAAATGACGGTATTATGAATTTGTGGGATATGCGAAACCGCGAGACCATCTATTCCTTTGAGTTGGAAACAACGCAAGGCCAGGCTTCGCCCATCCTTCATTTCAGTTTCCACCCAACCCAATCAACTCTCGCCACGTATACGAAGGATTACTGCATTCGACTTTTTAACACCGATTCATTCGAGCTCCTGGCCAGCCCACCTCGAAGGCCCCTGGATGAGAAATGTCTCGTCGGAGCTATGGTTTTCGATGGAAGGGGCCGCCTTTTGACGTCCACATCGAGTCGTATGCAAATCTTATCTGACTCCACGTTGGAAACACAGGGTACTATAGATGCGCCATGGACTAATTTACAGTGTCTTTCCTGGAAAGACGGCGAAATTCTGGGTGCAGCATTTGATAACAATATTGTTTCGCTATATTCCATCACCCTTGGGACGCCAGCAGAAAGCATGACTCCAGTGTCGATTACGCATCAGAAGTCGAATAACGCTACGGCTAACGGAGCCCTTTCCCCGGCAAGCGCATCCTTGAGGCTGAAAAACTCAACATCCCCTGTAACAAGCCTAGCGTCCCTTCGATCATCTCATCTGTCCGCCGTCGCCCTCCCGTCTGTTACTGCGGAGCAGTGTGCGCGCAAAAGATTGTCCCCTTCCCCTGCGTTGCCAAAGCAATCTGTATCACAAGTGAACAACAAAGACCATGTGGCAACCCAGAGGGCAGCCAATCTCACCAACCACGGCAAGGAAAACAAGAAAGTGAGCGCACACATGGATCGTGACGGAAGAGCTACTATTAACTGTGCACATGGAACAAAAATTGCTTGCAATGAAATGATACCTATAGATTTTATTGCGCGTCAAGACCGTGCAGATGGCGAAATCATTTTTGGCACCATGCTTCATCGCAAAGTGCTTATGACTGCCTTGTCCGTACGATTAGAAAATCTTCAACGCTTAAATGAATTATGGCGAGCAGGTAAGGTACCTGAAACATTTGGACTCCTTTTTCGGCTCCATCAAGCGACGCCGGAAGACCAGGGCCGGCTTACGGTGCTGTCCGACTTCCTACAGACAGTTGACCTCTTAGGTTGCGCGAGCGAGCACGGACCACTCAGCTTGGAAACTGCCGCACCGCTCCTGCCCGTTCTAAACAGTCTATTATCGCTTGACTTCGAAGGTCCCGTCCTTGCGGGAATTAAAACTCTCATGGCCCTTCTCGATCTCTTAGGCACTCATGTCCAGCAAGTTCTGCGTACTCCGCTGTCAGGTGTAGATTTGACTAGAGAGGAGCGCGTTGAAAGATGCCGCAAATTCAATGAGGCCATCAGCTATAGCTTTAAGCGCCTCGAAGAAATTCGTACATCAAATACGTTTAAGGCGGCCTCACCAGCCTATCTTGCTGTGGAGAGGGCGGGAAGGCGATTGGAATCCTACTTAGCACAGGCTGTTGCGGACTGGGAAGTATGGGGTGGGCGCTCAGATCAAAAGTCCAATAATGTGCAGTTTTCTGGAAAAAGCTTGACTCGTACAAGAAAGCGATGACGCGTCGAAAATTTAAATAAGAAAAGCAAGAGCATTTTAAGTATTTGAGCACCACTACATCTTTCTTAAACAGATTTTAAATGAATGTCCGCCTTGATTATTTACCATCATATCAAGAAAACAGATCCCCTTTCGGACCTGATGCAACCACCTCGTGGTGTCCTACTCTACTTGGAACCCTTGTCGGCTGAACCTCAGAATCTGATCAGAGTTTTGACTTCGGGATAAAAATAACTTCTTCAAAAAGTCTACAAGATACTTTGCACAGTGTCAACATCAGACATCCGTACTACCAAGAAGTAATCCGTGGGCGCTATATAGCACAACGCCATCCCATGGTGCGCTCGGCAGCGTGCTGTATGAGGCAAACTGTTTTCAAATGGTCCACTTGTCGTAAGAGTCCTATACAAGAGCATCAGCGAATGGATTAGCGTGAATCTGAACAGATTTAATGACAAGGTCAGTCACTGGCCGGCTTTTCTTTCCCACAGGAGCTTTTTCCAAGGCATCGAGGACGTCCATGCCGTCGATTAGCCTTGCAAAAATCGTGTACTTGTTGTTGAGATGCTTGTGCTCTCCGTAAGTAATAAAAAATTGGCAGCCATTGGTGCCTGGCCCCCGGTTTGCCATCGAAACAATACCGCGGCGGTCATGCTTGAGCGCCGGGTGAAATTCATCCTCCAAGTAGCCACCCCAGATACTCTCCCCACCCTTGCCTGTCCCGGTTGGATCCCCGCCTTGCACCATGAAATCGCGAATATTGCGGTGAAAAAGAGTGTTGTCGTATGTGCCCGATGCAGCCAGTGCCAAAAAATTCTAGCAGCAGAACGTGATGATGGAAAGAAAGTGGAGGGTTGACAGCTGTGCATTGGCTTGAACAATGGAGCAAATTCCAAAAACCAAGAGCTCACTATCGTACCTTGCAAGTCCGGGGAACTAGGTCACAGTAGAGTTCAAGTTTTATACTGCCCAGACTTGTGTGGAGTGTTACTGCCATGGTTGTCGTCGCTTTGGTCCGCTCGTCCTACGCAAGAGTAGGGAATTTAGGCCTTTCCCCTGCCGTTTAAGAGATGAGACAGCTATTCTACGCACTTCCTCATGCTGTTAAAAATGAACTTGTGCGAGTGGCGGGAATGAATGAAGAGAGAAGCCAGGACTGGCGGCTGCGGGAAGCAAGAAACATCTCTGGGCACGATGATCGGCGGGCGAAACAAGCGCCGAGCGGTGTCACACGACGGTCGCTCTCAATTACTCGAGTTAAGTGCAAACAGAGAACGAGGAAGACAGAATGCTAAACTGGAAAAGACAACACTCGTCACAGATTGAAGGATGCACAGGTAAAGGAGTTGACGGCTCAAAAAGAAGGAGGCACGATAGGCGCACGCTCATTCCTGTAAACTCGTAAGCTTGTTCATTTCTTGCGGGGAGGTGAGCTGAGCGTACTACTGGTCGTACACCCACTCGACCACCTTCGGCACAAAGCACGCGATGCTACAATTAGGAAATACATGTCCCTCGTGGCCCATCCTGCCGCAGTTTGAACAAATGCATTTGCTTTATCGGACCTTTGGGTTTGTGAAAGAAAATTGTGATGGCCAGTAAATTCTAGTGTAGGAGCGCACAGTCTACAGATACCCGAGCACCAGTCTGAGTGGCCCAAGGGCGGCGGACTTCATCTCTGATATTTCTCATAAATATGTCGTTCTACACCATTCCTTTCCTAGCTTTGAAGTCGTTTCTACACAGAGTTGCAGAAAGGCCTAGGGTGCCATCCCACATGGTTTCCAGACATCAATCGCAGCGCCAGACAAGAACGCCGCCCTTGTCAATCATTGCGGTCTTTTTGATTAACTTCCATCACATAATTCCGACTGTAGAATTGCGGTCCATGAGAGTCAACGGCATGTCGTCAATACCTCATTTTCTTCATAAGCATTATTCGCCAATTCACATTGGTAGAGTCATTCTCCGTCACCCGGCCGTTTCAAAGCGCTATGCGTCAAGCATTACTATGATGAAGCAGGAGCACATGCACGCTACTCGAGGGGAAGGACATGACCTATTATTGCGCCTTGGCAACCCCCGATGGATAGCTGCGCCGATGGTACAGCAGTCGGATTTGGCCTTCAGGACGTTGGTTAGACGCTATGGTACGAAGGTCTTATTATCCATTCATGTCGCGTGCTTATAAAACGAAGCACGATTGCATTATGTTGTAATTATCTAACGTTCTCCCACTCGTAACAGGCATTGATCTGGCTTACACGCAGATGTTCCACGCAACTAATTTTGCTAATGTAAAAGTATATAGGGAGGAGAACTGGGACGGTTTGGGAAATGCTCCCGAGAATGCATTTGATCGACCGCTAATTGCTCAGTTTGCGGGGGATTCTGCTGATGAATTGGTCCGAGCTGCATCATTGATTCAGCACGAGGTTGATGCAGTCGATCTCAACCTTGGATGTCCACAGCGTATTGCCAAACGAGGTCATTACGGAGCATATTTGCTGGAAGAGAGGAATTTGGTTGTGAGACTTCTTTCGCACATGGTAAAACATCTTGCCGTCCCTGTAACAACTAAAATTCGCCTCTTGCCAAACGAGCGAGATACTTTGGAGCTAGTGAAAGCCATAGAGGATGCAGGAGTGGCATTATTAACGATCCATGGTAGGACAAGGGAGCAAAATAAAATGTCAGTAGGAAAAGCGGATTGGGCCGCTATCAACAAGATCAAGTGTGCTTGTCATATTCCTGTGGTAGCAAACGGGGGAGTCGAGACTTATGAAGACGCTCTTGCTTGTCAATCTGTGACTGGAGCCGATGCTGTCATGTCATCAGAAGGTCTGCTAGAAAATCCCTCCCTTTTTCTACCTGGTTCTTCTCTGCTCGTGGGAGGTGAAAGAAGTCGTATGCAATCATGTGAACGAGAAGTAGAGGCATTTGCACTGGCCCACCGTCAATTAAATTTTGCACAAGAATACCTCGAGCTCGCAAAAAAATTTTGGCCTCGGGAGGGAGTAGCAACCGTAAAAGGTCATTTATTTAAAATGCTTTATCACATTTTAGAAGTGCCTGCCAATTATGATTTGCGAGAAAAGCTCGGGGCCAAGGGAAATGGAATTAAGCAATATGAACAAGTAGTGCAAGAACTTCTGGAGACACGTTACTCCAGTATAGATGTTGCGATAGTGCTCACAAAAGGCGCTATAGTTTCGCCTGTGAGCTGGTATCGACGACATCGCGAAGGTCATGCACTAGCACTCCAGCGTGTAAAACAGCTATGCGTGTCAGGGAATGCCACAAATGCTGGACTTAAAGAGCGTCTTTTGGAAAAGCGTGCGTCACGTCGAATAGCTCTGTAGACAATGGAGAAAAAGAAAAATTTAAATCTTCCATCTATTCATCGGGCTGTACAGCGAAAAATGATGTTGGAGGGAAATGAAGATGAAAAGCCAATGTACACACCATATTGATGTAAGTAGAAAAAGAGTAAGGGAAGCAGGAGGGCTTTTCAGACGCCCGAAATAGTGTCTAATTACATCGGAGAATCCAAGCCAATGTGTGAAACCAAAAATTGTTAAAACAATCTTCACCATGTTAAGCTTCAAATTGAGAACGTATTGGATGAATCAGGTCAATTTCCGTTCACTTCGAAATTACTTCTCCCCTTTGTTGAGTACGCAATTAAGGAACGTAGCAGTGTCCTTTGACAGACTTTGTTGTTTCTGAGTTGCGTGATCTTCATCTTCATCTTCATCCACATTAAGCAAGCCAGCTATAAGTTGAGGGTCTGTTTCAGTAGAATGTCGGGAGTGTCTGCGCAATGATACTGCATTGCTCCCCCGCCAGCCATTTTTACCGCCTTGAGAATTATGAAAGCTATACATCGCATAGAAGAGAAGAGATATTCCCAAATATACCATCACCAGCCCTAGACCCTCAATGGATAGTTGGACCAGTAGAAAATAATTCATTGTAGCACCAACTGCTGGAATCCAAGGTACGCAAGGAGTTCGAAATCGATTCTCGGATGCTAGCGGGATTTGATCCGGACACACAATTTCCAGAAGTACAATTGATAACAGGGCTACACATGTACTTAAAATACTTACAGGAAGCCACGGCATGACAAATCCAGTATGTTGCCACAAACAGCATGCTATGAATGTAGAAATATTGAATACTAACACAAAAATACGATTTATGTGTGGAAGAGTCGATCGTGAACGGCGTGAAACCATTAGGGCAGAGTTTGTGAAGTTGAAAGCGATCAAAACACCCGCAGAAATTACATCCTCCAATGCTCCAAAAGGTAGGAACAGAGCTATTGCAACGCTCGTGAGACCTGCTACGAGTGTGCCAAAGAATAAATTGCCATTCTTGTCAACTTTACCAAGGATGGCAGGGAGAAGCCCGTCCTGTGCCATTGCAAACTGAAGTCGCGGTTGAGCGAGCAGAGATACAAATACAACTAGAGGTAAAGTTAAAAGCTCACCGACTGCAACAACGTTTGCAATCCACAGAAGATTTCTTGCACGGAAAGCCTCAGCGAAGCCCGACGAGGTGGAGATCTCCGAGAAGTTCTGCATGCCGACCAAAGCAAGTGCGGCAACAAAATATAAAAATGTTACGATGCCTATCGTACCCATCACTGCTCGAGGAATATTTTTGGCTGGTTGCTTCGCTTCTCCTGCCAAGCAGCAAACCTCGTCAAAACCAAGGTATCCAAAAAAACAGCGCATGCCTCCCCGTAAAATCCCTTGGAAGCCGCTAGGAGCAAAAGGTGCAAGATTGGCCTGAGCAAAGACACAAAATCCGGCAATGGTTATAAAAATTACCAAAACCATTTTACTTAGTGTCATCACATCTATCGCAAGCCTGCTCACATTCAGGCCTCTCAGCATAATAGTCATGCAAATAAATTGAATAGCTCCAGCGTATATGTTGAAGTCTTTCCACATTCCTACTCTGTCACTAGTTCCTGGCTGCCAGATTGAAGTAGTACCATTGTCATTCGTGTGTAGATGATTCACCCAAGCACCTAGTTTATCGCCCCAATTTCTGGCCACGGCCGCGGAGCTGACGCCATATTCCAAAGTCAAACAGCTAAGCCCACGTAGCAAGTGCACGATATGAAAAGTCAGTCGCAACTTCATTTCTACTCGCAATTTCCGCCATATCCCATTTTCTCAATATTACATCCGTTAGAAAGAGAACATCATGTCATCTCTTTATGCATCTTGCGCCACCACACGTACAAAAATTCGCGGGAAAAAAAATACCGTTCCCACCCATTGATACTTTTCCATCTACTCCACTTACCATCCTGCCCAAAAGGCGAATATTTCCCCTAAATGAACGTAGGCATAGACGTATGAGCTTCCATCCGCATGGATCCCACTGGCTAGTTCCGCGAAAGAGAGACCGCTAACGAAACATGCAAAGCCAGCTGCAGCGAAGGACAGCACCACGGAAGGGCCCGCAGGCAAGTCAGGGGCGTTTGCAATCTCTCCAGCTAAAACGAAAACTCCACTGCCTACTGTCCCTCCGATCCCAACAGCCAGCAAATCGTACAGGCTGAGGCGCCTCGCAAGTTTCTCTTTCTCTTCTTCCTGCTCACGTAGAGAAGCAATTTAAGAAGACGACGAATTTTGCACGCTTCAACGTCACTTTCATTAAGCTACTGCAACTTTACAGGTTAATGACATACGATGGATCCCTGACGAAAAGAGTGCTCATACTTGATACTTTTATGATAACGGCCAGTCTCCGTGAACATATGGATACGTGTCTTGATCGCTTACCTCAGTTATCACACCCATGGGTTTACGCAAAAAGGGACTATGCCATGTGCACCTGCTGTGGCTTCCTCCACGATCCTGCTCACTCGTGCGCTTGGATTCGCCCTCACAGGGACAGACCTCCTCAAATATACCAGCTATTTCTTGCCGAAAGACTACATCGCCACTACCTCTGTCACATGAAGATCTGAGTCGATGTCGTGATGTCGATGATTGAGGCACAATTGAGGGGAATAAAAGCGATGGGGCTTCTTCTTGATCGTTACCCATTGCGGGACTCGGTGCGGCCCCTTGAGGCGATACTGGGGTTATCTGCAAAGGCATTTTTGGGTCTGCAAGGGACGACTTTACACCCCAAAATGCCAAAATTGAAGGCGTATAGAATCCACCGGAGGATGCGACGATTTTGCGAGTAATCTATCCACCAATAGCGCATTCATGCGCAGGCCCTCTGGTCTATAATTTGTATACACACACTTTTTTTTCAGGGCCCGATCTATACTTGAACGGACGGTTCATTCCATGATCCCTACGGTTGACTTTCTACGTCTCGTGTTGAAAAAACATCAAATGGGTTTTAAGAATGTCATGCAATGCTTTGTTGGTGCTTCTGAGGCATTACTGTTCGCGAGGAAGAAACTCCTCTCGCCGGCTGTGTCGCCGGCAACGTGCGTCGTCCTCGTGCTCCTTCAGCCGCTCGCCTAGCGTATCATGTGCGAATGCGCCGCACGATGAGCACCCGAGAACACACCATTCTCTGTCAATGGGCGTTATAGCCCTTGGGTTTATTCTGTAAGAATGGCCTGGCATGCTGGAAGCGGGTCGGAGTGTACCGCGATAATTTCACCATCATCGTAACCTCCCACAGTGGACCAGCGTGCGTAGTACGATCACAGCACTTGTTCGCGAATGGTATCCTGTAGTCGCTTGATCGAGATTAGAAAAGTACCGCATGTACACTTCATATCAGTATCATGTTCTTACCAATCAAAGGTGAAGATTGGCATTGTTCTCACACGTGAATCCTGGCATCCATACTGTACGGCACACAGCACGATGGCGACTTTTCACCACAGCTCGTCCTGGGCAATGAGTGCTCTTTTACTCTGCAAATTATGGATAATCTCGATGGTTGTCGCAGAAGGTAAGAGCTCGTAGGATGAGGTCGGACTTGATGGAAAAAGAAAAGGGGTTGCCGCGAAATTGTCGCCACAACACTCCTCAGTGACTGAAGCATCTCTATATAAATTTTCCATGCAATGTGTAACATCTCATGCGTCTTGGCAGCAAGACGCAAATGTAAGCCAGAAGCAGTATCTGTGACGTGATTCTTCAAATATGAAAGAAAAGAAAGTGTGCTTCCATCCTCAGCGTCCGTGGGATTCATGAAACTCAGGACACATGCCGTAATGATATTGAATTTCCCTACATCGGTAGGTCCGTCGGAATCTAGCCGTACTTCCTCATTGCCATCCTTCAAGGTGATGGAGATCCTTGGGCGAGCGATCGATTTAGAAAATGCGGGACACAAGGTATGCCACTTGCAAGTGGGGCAGCCCAAAAGTGGCGCCCCCAAAAAGGTGCTCAAGTCTGCGGAGCTCCACTTGCGCACAAATCGCCTAGGGTATACTAATTCGCAAGGTATTGAGCCTTTGAGAAAGCGCATTGCGAGGAATTACGCCGAGCGTTATCTAAAACAAGAAGGAGGTACTGAAGTACCTTTGCAGGTGAACCCAGACAATATAATAGTGACAACAGGCAGCTCTGGCGCCTTTCTTCTGACTTTCTTGGCTGCCTTTAATGTGGGGGATGTTGTTTGCATTGCCTCTTCGGGGTACCCGTGCTACCGAAACATTCTCAACACGCTGGGCTGCGATGTTGTCTCAGTGCCCGTAAACGACCAGTTCAAGGTCACTGCTGTTGAGCTAAGTGCAGTCGTTAAGCGGTTGGCAAGGCAGCGGAAGAAGGTGAAGGGCCTGATTCTTTCATCTCCCAGCAATCCTACAGGTGCCATGCTCTCGCCAGCTGAATTAAAGGCGTTGTGCGAGTACTGCGATAAGAATGGGATCACTTTTATTTCCGACGAGATCTACCATCATATTTCCTATGGTCAATCGGAGGCCTCAGCACTTAGCTTTTCAGACAATGTTGTAGTCATAAACTCTTTTTCAAAGTATTATTCCATGACTGGCTGGCGACTGGGCTGGATGGTCGCGCCGGCCTCCCTGGTACCCGCCCTTAATCGGCTCTCGCAGAACTTTTATCTAAACGCGCCCACCTTATCTCAACTGGCAGCAATTGAGGCTTTCGATTGCCGTGAAGAGCTTGACAAACATGTTGCTACCTACGCTGTTAATCGCGCAGTGCTCCTGGCCGCCTTGAAGGACTTGGGTCTTCAGAAAGTTTCCCCCGCTGATGGTGCCTTCTATATCTACGCAGATGTAAGCGAAGATTTGGAAGACGCCGTCACTTTCGCGCGTGACCTATTGGAGCAAGCCCACGTGGCTGTAACTCCTGGCATCGACTTCGAAGACCCGGCTTCGGGTCTCGGACATAAACGTCTCCGCTTTAGCTACTGCGGCGCTACGGAGGAAATCACTGAAGCCATGAAGCGTCTCAAGACGTTTTGGGCAACGTACCCCGGGAGGAAAAACAAAAACTAGGATAAATCATTTGCTGCGACAAGTGTAATAAATTTCACATGAGAGAAAAGGAGGATAATGATGAGGTTTTTCCTTTTATATCTCGCCAATCATTTAGTGAAAATTATCAAAGCTTCACAAAAGCCCCCGCTTTCGAGAAATTCTCTGCGGCCGACAAACTCGTGCCCAAGTCTTTCTACCGAGAAGGTCTCGTTTTGATTATAATTCGTTGGACTCTTCTTTCGCAATTTGCTGGTTTCAAATGAAAATTTCGAGCGTGGTGCGCCGGAACGTGTGGATGCCCTCATCCTCGATCCGTGGGTAAGCAGGAGTAAGAGCATCTGTGCCGAAAATGTACAGGGTGTTGTAGATCTTCCAATACACTTCTCGTACCTTACGTGCTGGGTGATATAGACCCTGAAGCACATAGTGGAACACCTTGGTGGGTCCCAAAGCGACCACGAGACCGCCAATTGCTTCAAAGACGGCGTTTATGACGTGCGGCGATACTTCGAAAATGTTGGGCCAGACCAAATTCAAGAGGTGCACGAGGGCATCCTCGCAACCTAAACCTGCGCAGCCCAAAGCCAAATGCTTCACTGTGGTAGCAGCCGTCTGTCGATGCACCAGGTCACGATCCATCAAAGCGTCCTCCAGCAATGGCACCACAGCGTATATGTAGTCCTTTGCCATCTCCCCGATGTATTCGAACATGAAGGACAAAGCTTTGAGCACGCCGTTCTGGACATTAAGTTCAGGAACGCGATATTCGTTCATAAGGGCAGGGAGCACAGTGAAAGGGTTGCATGTTTCGGCCACGATAGCGATAGCCACGGTCGTGCAAACGCGGTTTTGCCTCTCCTGCACGCGGAGGTTGCGCAGCAACGTATGCAATACCTCAGAGGGGCCAACTGCCTTCGCAATGTATCCAAATGTGTTTACTGCCGCGCGCCGAATTGCCTTCTTGTGTGCCTTGAGCATCTCGAGGAGCTCGAAGCAGATACGCATCCACTCTTTGGACGGAACATGTTCAGCACCACGGTCAGCAATGCGACCGACTAGATCGATACAATTTTCTTGTACTTTCTCATGTCGGTTTTTAAGAATGGGAGTCAGGCGCGGGAGGAGCTCCTTGATTGGTGGCGTCATTTTGTTCATACCGATCACATTAACGATGGCCTTAAGGGCACCGAGGATGGAGCCAAGCACCTCGGGGTACTCTTCTCCGAGATACTCGAAAAGTACTTGACCCAAATGTCCCATAATTTGATCCTCGCCGCACTGCTTCATGACCACGGCGATGCGACCGATCAGGTCTGCAGCTTGCATGCGTACTTTCGCGTTTTTATTGTTCAGTCGAAACTTGATTGTGAAAGCAATCTGCTGCAGGTAGGGCTTACAACGAGTGCCCAGCGCGTTGATGACGGTACCGAAACCATTCAACATCACAGATGTCTCCTCATTTACTTGCTCCTGAAAGGCATATAGCAGACCGTCCAAGAGACGCTCCTCCAAGCGCGGATCAACGTCAGCCGCGCCCAAATTAGTCACAACTTTTTCTATCGTTTCCATAACCATGCGCCGATAATCCTCTTTGGTATCCTTCAGATCGTCCACGATACGACCTACAATTTCCGCCGCTCCGACCTTATTTGCCAATTCAACGGTGGTCTCTACTACCTGTCGGTAGTTACGGCGATCCATGGCAAGCCTTTGCGTCCAAAAGTTTTGGAAGAAAGGGGGAAGGACATCCTCCTTGACGTATGGGACGGGTACGCCTTCTGTGGCAACGCACTGTTTCACCACCTTGAGCACAATTTTTTTCATCTCTTCGTCGGGCGATGTAAATTCTCGAATCAGGATGACCATCACTTCCTTGGTGTAGTAGTTGGCGTAATTGGCATCCATGAGCGGGATAATGAAGCCAATGGCTTTTAAGAATGCAGCAAGACCCTTTCCCCTGTGCTGACGAATACCTTTCCAGAGAGGACGCAAAACCGAGTCGAACGATTCAATACCGTACGGAAAGGCAGCCTCGGCCAATGCCGCTAGGGCAAGGGCGGTAATTGTGCGCACCTTTTGATTTTCATCCACTAGCCCGTGCTCAATAATCTCCACCATTTGCCGCAAGTGAGGCAGAACGGCGCAGCCCATGAGAATGGCAACCTGCTGGATGATCTTTATCCCAGTATGCCGTGCCTGCCAAGATTTTTTGCTTAAACACACTGCTTTAAGGAAAGGAAGAAGAGATGGGATACCCAACGCCGAAGCAACCACAGCAAACGCCCGAGCAGTAGTGTTACGGACGTACTCATCAAGATTGTCGATATCCGGGCGCATGGTGGCGATCATGGTGGCGAGTCCTGCTGCTTTGGCGAGATTTGAGATGATCTCACGCCCCTCAACGCGTGCATAATAGTCCTCGTCTATCAGCAAGGGTTCAATCACAACCAAGATCTTGTGGACGTACGGCCGGATTAAATCGTCCAGTTTATACAGGACGCGGTCTATGACCTTAACCAGCAGATGCCGCTCTTGGTCCTCCAGCGTGGGCGACATGAGTAGAGGTAGGATCTGATCAAACAGCGCCTCCGCACCAAACTCCCGCGCTTTGTCTGTGATCTGTCTCAGAGCCGTTTTGCGCTGGGGGGGGGTCCCTTTCTTGATCTTCAGCAAAAGACGCATGATCCTCCGTTTCTTAAGTTCTGAAGCAGGCAATGCCTCTTCATCTACCGCCTCGAGCAAGTCTTTGAAATATTTTTCATCTTCTGGGGCTATAAAAGGTAAATTACCTTCGCTAGGAGTGGCGGGGATGCCGTATTCCTCCCGTGCGGGCGTGGACTGAATTTGAAAGCCACCACCCGCCGTCATTGGCGTGGGAGTGGCAAACACACCCCGGCCTGTGCGATCCGGCTGGTAATTCGTTGGAGGTTCCAATACCTTGAAACCCGGCACCAATTTAAAAATTGCCTCAATTTCTTCGTCCGTTTGAAAACGATTGCGTTCCTCCAGTTCACGCTCCCACTTAAGTCGCTGTTCTTGCTCTGGGGTCACAGATGAAGAGGCCGGACCGTACAGGCCCCCTGCAGCGCCCGGAGCCGGCGTTTGTCCAAACTGTGCCAGTGCGGATCCCACAGGGGTCGCGCCCACCAGTGGGGTGGCGCCAATCAGAGGCGTGGTCCCCACAGCCACTTGCCCGCTCTGGGTGAGCGGCGTCTGATCCCACCTATTCTTCTTGGTCCGTCCGCTGGGTGTGGGCGTCACTCCTGACATGCCACTCGGCCCGGGCGTGGCATCGCTGGCGTCCACTGTCTTGGGAGTCTCGCCCCATCGATTTCGCCGTCCACTGCCTCCCGGCGTCGGCGTGGCATCAGCTGCGCTACCCCGCATGGGGGTTTCCACGTCCCAGCGATTGCGGCCCCCGACCCCTGGCGTCGCGTCTGAAATTATCATAGCTGGCGTGGCATCTGATAGATCCCAGTCTCCTGCCGATGTCCCACTCCCATCCTTTTCCTGACCGCCATTCGCGTCCCAACGCTTCCGCTTCTTGACAGCACCAGCGCCTTCTTCCTTGTCAACAGCCGCCGCCATTTCAAGAGCTTTTGCCTCCGCTGCCAAAGATTCGGCCTGAGCTTTGTCCTCGGCATCTTTCTTTTGCTTTTCGATGCGCCGCAACAGCTCCTCGCGTTCGTTGGCTAGCTGCTGCTGCTCTAAGACCTTGCCGTATGAGCGCATAGGAGTCTGATCCGATAACATGTCTCCGCGGCTTGGAGAGAGCTGACGGACCGCCCTTGCACGCTTATGGTAATCACTTTCTCGGTGTGCTATGACTGTGTCCAGGCGACCCGACCCCTCCGACTCCCGCAACGATCGCAAGAGCTCCCTGTCGCTCCCATCCTCGCCCAGAGTCTCCAGGTCCCGTCCTCGCTGTCGGTAGGCTTCCTTCGTGGAGGGATGCATCCCTTCTCTCGCGCTACCAACATCTCCGCTGCTTTCTCGCTTCGCCCCTGCACTATTCCCGTTTCCACCGTCTTCATCTTCCTCCACAAGCTCGGTGCTGAAGCCCTGGAACCGGTCCCTGGTGTACAAGTCTTGGTCAAAGGCAATCTTGTTCAACGGCGCCCGCTCTTCTTCGGCTTCCAAAGCATCGCCATTCATCCCCTTCTCCAAACCTTGACGAGCACTCTGTACACAACACGGGGAGAGTACACCGGAGTAATTTTATGAGTCGGAAAAGAAGTCTGAGCCCTACCCGACGATCGAGGGGCAAAGGAGCACACAAAATTTTGCGAATAATTTCCAAGGATTAGCGAGAAAAGCCTATCATTTACTACTTCTATATTTTGCTTTCTATGAGCGCCCCCGTGCCCTCAGACATATTCGTCGGGACAGTGTGATGCTTACCATCATGTCAGGCAAACCAACCACATCATTTCCTATGTGCCCTACTCGCAACATATCTACATGACCGCCGCTCCCCCCTTACCCCGCCACACGAACCTGAAGTGCACGAATTTCCTCGTCCATGCCGGATGAGACGCTAAGACCTCAAGAATCTTGACGACTGTCGTGGATTACCGGTAAGCTTCTTCGGAGCAGACTGCGCCGAGGTAGCCTTCTGCAAGAGTCGAGCGTCCGTCTGACCAAAAGAGACGTAACCCCTATTCACACATTGATAAACAAGATATGTTTGCCACGAGTAATCCATAAAATCAGTATCACATGGGCACTGTCAGCAGTACATCTGGTAACGAGAGTATGATGCGAGGCAGGATTTCCAGAGGCTGACGGCGAGAGAGCAGCCCACGCCCTGACGACCGTCCCTCTCTAACCTCCTGCCTTGCTGCCGCCTGCCCCGGTTTGTTGGCACCCTCATTCGACTCTATCTTCTTTCGAGGACAGTAAAACCTTTTCGGGAAGCATTTAATCAAAGTTTTGGCGTCTTATAGCCATTTTGGCTGGCGCACGCCATTATTTACCCCCCATTTGTTCTCACTTTCCCTGGTGCATCCTCGAAACGGGGAAAAACGTCGAGATGAAGACAACACTCTCCATTGAGATAACTCTCACTACGCCTACACTTACGCAATTGAGACAAAATTGGAATCTATTAGACCATGACGAAACCCACAGCCTGTAATCTTCGCAATAAGCACGAGCTACGACAAAAGAAATCATTATTTCGCTACAGCTTTCATGCGTCTCGCTCTTTTTTCCCCTTCATGTATTATTTTTCATGCCAACAATGCTTCCAGGTCATCTTCGTCATCTTCGACATCGCCCGTGGTGGTGCTTCCAGACATGGTTTCAGTGGACGTATCCTGGCCCGCCTCTGCCCCCCTGGCACCACGAGACTTCTTGCGAGATGCCATTTTTGACGCACGGCGTTCAACGGCTCGGATTTTGCGCTCTTCATGTTGACGAGCTTTCCAATCTCCAGCCTGATGAGTTCTCTTTCGGTCTTCGTTGCATCGTCGACAGCTACAACGGTCATCCCCCCCACCCCGAGGACCTCGTGGGCGCTGGCACCCCAGGGGAGACGGCTGCCACCAGGAAGGCACCCTATGCCACCGCGCCGCAATTTTATGAGTCACAAGCTGCAAGTAGTCCAATATTCCTTCCTTCGAGCAGTAGGTGTCGTAAAGACGGCGAGCGTTGGCAGCGATCTGCCGGCACTCGGAGTCGTGGTCGCGGCACCATTTTATCTGCTCATCCAGGTCCGACAAGTCGCTCTTGACGGGCACATGGTCCACAAAGGGTCTCAGGAGAGGGAAATACCACATTTGATCGGCCACACACTGCGAGTCTACTCTCAGGATGACAGACCCCAGTCGCATAAGGAAGGAGTAGCGGCACGCGGCGCAGTGGCCCTCTACGTAGACGAGGTATTTAAAGCGCGCCTGCTCGTAGATGGGGACAAAATTACTTTTCCCCACCTTGAAGGCGAAGTCCTTTTTTTTAATGAAGGTCATGGGCTCCGAGGCAATCTTTTTATCCCGCATATTCCAGCCCGTGAGCTTAGCGTCCAAGTATGGTGCGGAGAAATCCTCATTCTCCCGCCCGTTGTAGAACCCGTCTTGGCTCCAGAGATAGCTAAGATGGGCGAGCCTGAGGCGCTGATTCGTCTCAATTGTCGTGCCTCCACCCGTGGCTGTCCCTCGGAAGAAGGCTGTGGGAGTCTTGTCGTCCCATGGCACCTGACTAAATTTCTGGAAATTTGCCTCGGTGAAGAGGTCGCGCGGTTCATTCTCCACCACCAGCTCGTCTGTCTCCGCGTCAAACCGGTGCATG
>Ga0209925_1000091_pt1 | contig 44328 bp, 31 predicted proteins | sample SalPonR2_A_D1_MG_FD_185702 | JGI IMG/M metagenome (GOLD analysis project Ga0209925, IMG submission 185702) | Salt pond soil microbial communities from South San Francisco under conditions of wetland restoration - Salt Pond MetaG R2_A_D1_MG... ... | reverse complement strand
TCATGTTTGTATCCCATCAAATCCTAGACTGATCAGCCACTTCTCTTCACACAGTTTTTTCCAGGATGACCTTCGATTCGAAAGAGGTAGTCATTGATGGCCGTGGACATTTGCTTGGTCGGTTGTCTTCAATTGTGGCCAAGGAATTGCTTTCGGGTCAGAAAGTTGTGGTAGTACGATGTGAGGAGCTCATGATCTCAGGGGGTCTTGTGCGTAACCACACCCGATACATGCAATTTCTGCGCAAGCGCACGAATACAAATCCCAAGCGCGGCCCCTTCCACTATCGGGCTCCGTCTCGCATCCTTTGGCGCACAATTCGCGGGATGTTGCCCCACAAGACTTTCCGTGGTGCTCAGGCTCTCGCAAGACTCACGGTGCGTACACTTTGACCGGGTGCATCGTGGAGATGTGAAAATATCTCACTCCCCTAGACATGTAACCTAGTTTATACTTGGATGGAGGTGAGAGAGGATGCGCGGGGGTTTTCCAGGACCTCGTCGCCTGAAGGGCGTCAGTCGAGAAATGGCTTGAAATGAAAGTGAAGCACCAAAGCCCTTCCAGCATGTTTCTTCGTTGTGCGTGAGCAACGCAGAAATAGAAATTAGATTTTTGAATCCGTAGTGACTCGAGTAAATCTTCTTTCATGCAAACAGACTTTCGAGGGCATTCCCGCGCCTTATGATACGAAAAAGCGAGTGGTGGTGCCACAAGCCCTCAAAATCCTTCGTCTGAAACCTGGACGTCGCTTCTGCACACTGAGTCGGCTAGCGCACGAGGTAGGATGGGGTCATCGTGACTTGGTTGCGCGCTTGGAGGCGAAGCGAAAGATCAAGGCTGAGGCCTACTACCAGCAGAAGAAGGCTGGCACTGCTGCGAAAGCCCTTGCTGAGCGCAAAGCTGCATCTGAGCTAAGCGCGGTGAATAATGTACTCGCTGGCTTCGGTTATCATGTTGCCCCCACCCCCACCGCTGAGCGTATTTGAATTTTAGAAACGATGCAGCAAGAGGGCCCCCCGCGAAGACAAGGGGAGTGAAAGAGACCTCGTTAGCCTTTCGCAACTCATCACAGTCTTCCAGTTTTACGTCCGCGAGGTGTTCTCTATGTCAGGCATCACGCGCACACCTGATAGCCATTCTTGAACTCTTGATTCTGGAGGCGTGCGTTGAGAGCGAAAGAAACCTCACAGATCGGCTTAACGAGGAAGGGGGACTCACTAAAAGCAACAAGGAGCACGTGGTGACGAAGGATTGATAGCGGAAATTAATTGCGTCGGCGGTAACAATGCTAATGTTGTACCGTTATATGTCTCTATGTTTCTTTGTAGCTGTAGCTGGCTAAGGATGGAGGAAATTCTGCTTAGAAAACATTGCCGACAAGTGCATGACAGGGAAAAGCTTTGAACCTAACTTGTGTTGCTCAAGACATGTGTACGGAACGGCCACTTCTGAGCAAGTAGTCACTTTGAGTGTCCCGGTGCTTCACCTATTTACATCGCGTGACCAGGTGGGCCGTGTTTGTTTTTTCCAGGAGCTTCGGGCTTCTTGACTTTCAACGGCTTCACCCAGAGACGGATTTGCCATGCGGTGAGATGTCATAGTTTCTTAAAGTATCTAACGAGTAGCTTGCTGTGTGCATATCGGAGCGTGGGAAGAATCTGACACCAGAAAGCGTGGAGTCATGCTGGAAGTTATTACCTCTCGCTGAGGATCACGATTAAAATAGATAACAAGGTCCTAAAAGAATATATCGGACACCGCAGGGCATCTCACTGCATGAAGTCAATCAAGAGGTCGAACGGAAATATAAAGGGATAGATTATGACGTTTAAAATTTGGTATCTTCTGGAGAGACAGCGGACTTGTCGTATTTTTCCTTCGGCTCCCCCTATGTTCCGGAAAACATTTCTCTGAGCAAACAATTTTTTTGACAACCAGGTTCGCAGGTGGTATGTCCCCGTATGAACCCAACGATTAAGACAACCTGGCAATATGGCTACACCTGGCAACAACGACATGAATAGCTCTCTTTGACTTTTTGTTTCCTTCTTTCGGGCCAACAGGTTTTAAGCAACCATGCCACGACAATACAAAGAAAAAGAAGAAGACTGGGAAACGTAAATGTACGAAGGAGGATACATATAAAAAGACCAAACCAATTTCATCCATATTATCTCCTGAATTTCGTTTTTCCTTCTTTGCCCATCGCAACATAAGAGACACTGACAGGGACCGCCAAGCGATGTCCATTTGCTGTGTATTCCTGCATTTCAGGATGCCGTGTGTGTGCAACGGTGAATTTCTTGTCTGCATGGTCATGAATCGTTTTCGCCCCATATTGTTTCTATTTACATACCTCTCTTTTTCTCCAATCACCCAAAATGCAGATGTGGTGGGTGAAGAGCATCAAAATCCAGAAGGCTCGCTGGACCGCCAGCTGGCATGTGACGGTGGCGGGCCGTGCGGTGGCGTTCCCTGGCAAAAACCGGATATTTCGGATCTCTGCAACTCAGTGCCAGCGTTTTTTCAATCCGCATTACATGGACATATATCTTATCTATTACTCATCACCGTGTGCGCCGCGCGAAAGTTAGTCGCGTTCCACCGTGTAGACCTCCGGGATCACGAGCTCTCCTCCAAGCCCGGGCCGGCAGGGCCCAGGAGGCGAAATTCCGAGACAGCGGACGGACTCTGCCTGCTGGCGGAGTGACGTCTCCCTTGCTTCTGAAACGCGGACAACACGATGAACGCCCCGCGTCAAAATTTCAACCTTTTTGCGCTCTTGAGACGCCAACATTCAAATTTTAAACATTACTTACGATATGTTGCATGTATCTTACCCTCTTTATACTCCCACAGGACTCAATTATCTATTTTGGACTTTAAGAGACTCCTCTCCAGCCGCGATCGACGGAAGTTGCGAACAGAAGGCTTGCAAGTCGCCGGCTGCCTGCACCTGTTTGATCAATTTGACGCACTTCCACCCATCAATTTCTCAATTTCTCAATAGAATGGCTGTTGACGGCTTACTAGGGTGTACTTCTCAACGTAAGCGTCAACGCCCGCTTCCGGCTTCTGACTCGTCCAAAAGCACTACTACAAACTCCGCTCCTCACAGAGGGGGTACGTGTCCCAAATCTGCCTCTCTGTCGAGCAGCGCCACCACTAACAGCATCTCAGGTAACCAAAAACGGATCCGCGTCGATGATATAAGCTATGGGGCATCCATTGATGGAGATGCGATCGTTGTCGAGTACCTCAAATCCGATGATCGTAAGACTGGCCGAGCAGCTGCTGCGGGCCAGGGGGGTTCCGTGGCGTCGACAGACGAATTTCCAGTGGGCAAAGCACAAATTTCGACTCGTCCCGGTGGTAAAACTCGGCTACGATGTCAGACGGTCAGGCAGGTAGAAAAACTGATATCAACCATGTTCAAGGAGCTAGACGTACTTTTGCGCGCCGAGAGCGTAAATCGTCGTGTCATGGTAAGAATCGTTTTTATTTTGAGAGCGGTGAAAGTTTCCCAGATTGATCAAGTGATTGTCTCATCGAAAAGCGTACATCTCTTTCTGTTCCTCGTTCTATCTCTGTGTCCTAGTACCGGTGGAGCGGCGCTGAACGAAGCAGCTGGTCCATGTTGCGGGAAGGAAAAATAAGCAATTGCACATGGGGCCGAGAGCTCGTCAAACAATACATCGAAGACGCAATTGAGCTTGTGAGAAGCACTCTTGCGAGAGGAAACTGGGACAATTCAGTAGAGGCCGCACGGCGTCTCACACTTCAGTACATAGTAAAGGCTGCTGAGCGCTCCATACTCGAATATGAGCCCGTCCTTCATGAAGAGGTCATGAACACGCTTGGGAACCTTTGGTTTGCACTTCTTCCGTACATGCCTCCACCGCAGCGCCATCAATTTCGACGCTTGATAGCTCGCATCCGGAAGATTATCGGCAGCATCACATCGGGAGGTGGAAGAGGATTTCAAAGTGCTGTCGATAACGACGTGGATCAAGGAACCTTTTCAAACATTCTCGCAAGCGGTGGCGCCCGGGGCGCCGCATTCTCAGGACACTGTTTACTTCCACAGCCGACGAAAGAAACTCAGCATCAGAAGCGGCAGTATAATAGTGGCGGTAGTCTAGCCGTGTCTTTTCGCTGTGCATTGGAGTTCGCCAAGTTAGACCTCAGCCCTGAGGCACTGGCAGCTCAAGGACATCAAGAAACGCAGAAAAAGTTAGCCGCGCTACTGGTGTCTGACGTGTATGAATGCGATGCTTATATATGCCTTTGGAAAGTTTCGGAGGTCCTAGCAGGCTTGAAGGGCTTTCAGGCTCTATGCCAGGAATTCCGATTGAAGGCCCTCGACGCAGAGATGTGGCGGTGCATGCTTTTGGAGGAGCAAGAATCGCGTCAGCGTGGTGAACACAGTAGCGACGAGGATGATGATGATCATGACATTTATGACAGCGAGGAGGAGGAGAAGGAGGGGGGCAATGAAGGTGACGACGAGTGTTGCAACAGTGACGACGGAGGACGTCTAAGTGTGAACAAGGTTGCGGCTATACCCGGCATCACAAGCCTGAAAAATATGCCTATGATACATCATCACCGCTCCGTTACATGTCAAAGTCCATGTAAAAGTGGTCTTGATGAACTTCTGTCGCCACCTCCTGTCTACCCTCCATATGATGCTAGGAACCACAGCGAAATCAATCTTGGCCCAATGCAAGCGCTGATATCTGGTTCACATAGGAGTGCAAAGCCTATGAAAATCGTCAACACAACGTCACCTCTTTCTTCCAAATTGACCAGTGTCCGCCGCTCCTCAGTACACGAGGGAGAGGATAAAAATTCCGTCGGACAACCGGACCGGTGGTGCACAAAAGCCGCACTAGAGGATGGAGAAACGGACAATTTTATGGAATTTATGAGCCTACATCAACACGAATACCGAAGGGTCGTGACTCCCGACTTCATTTTACGTGTCTGGACGTTTTTGGAAGCATTTGATTCTCAGATCACACATGTCGTTTCGAAAGGTCCCGAGTCCAAGAGCGGCGTGTCATTCTCCATATCTACTTCAAACCTGCTATTTGTACGAGCACGGCCATTTTTATATCGTGTGGCCACAGTCATTCCTGCTGGGCAGCTGAATGACTACCTGGGTCTGATGTCCGATAAGTTTGGTTACAGCGGCACGCTCCTCCTTATAAAACCGCTCATAGTGGAAGAGCAGGACTTTCATTCGACGAGACGTGTTCGTCAAGTTTTAGAATGGGCTGTCGATTACGAGCAGGGACTGCAACTGGATTGTTTTTCGCGTCTAATTCTTCCTCACCTTCGATCCAGGACGCAACTGGAGCTTCTCGCACACCGTACGATTGCGCATGGTATACGTTCGTTTTCAATAATTGATCGCGCATTAGCTCGGGTCCCAAGCAAAAGTTATGAAGGCTTAGCAGTGGATTTGTGTCGGCAAGCGGTGCAACATCTCTGTCCTGTGAAATGCCCAGCAGCTTTGCTGGTACTCCGGGCATTGCAGGGTATGCCTAGCTTGGGTCTGTACCTAAAATGCCGAGCTTGTTTCTCAGATCCGCTCCCCATGCTTGTTCGGCCGCTTCTTCAAAAGCTCGATCCGCTCGGCGAGCTGTCGATCGGCATTCGACTTGTCGAGGGGATCGTCCAGTCTGCTGTCAATTCCATAATGGCTTCTGTAGATACAAGTTTACGGCTGTGCGAAAGCGAACGTCTTGCAAAGGCTAATCGCTGGTTAGAATTTGCGTTGGCTGGTGTACGTGGCGGGCAGTTTCCTCCCAGCGTTTTGGATCGCCTTTTTTCGCACCAAGAGTTCCTATTGGCTGCTCTAGGCCCACCATCACCGGAGCCAAAATCCGCAGAGGCTGTGGTTCGCTGCTTCTCCAAACTAGCTGAATTGAGTCAAACAATGCATGGACTTTTGGGACCTCTGCAAATCATAATGAGGACTTATGACTCTCTTCTGCACAAAAGTGAAATAGCCAAAGCTGCTAAAAACAAAGGCATCGAGGTGGATGTTTCAGTTGGAGAATACGGCTACAGATGTTTTAAGGCCACTGCACGCAGAACATAAAATTCGAGGAAAATGTTATGAGAAATACCAAAGTTGGCTGTGTCGTTATGATATATCATAAAATAGCAATGCCGCATTCGTACGCAAATTAAAAATAACTTTAGGCAAGAAAGTGTTACAAAAAACCTACTATGAAGTAGTGCTCATATTCCAGCTTTATTCCTGTTGGTATCCTCTTAGTCTTGAAAGTGCACAGATATGGGCGACTTAAATTGCTTTTACTCGGCTAGTTTTGAATTGCGACTTTGTTCGCTTTCGTACCCATTACCATTTTCGCATTCTTACCCATTAACCACTCCTAGAAACGACACATTCACTGCTCAGGGCAACAGACTCACAACGCGAATGATACAAAGAATGCTTGACAATTCCCATCTTTGAATCCACAAAATTTCCTTGTTCCACGCTTTGTGCGCTATTATGTATCGCAACCTTGTCCTTTCCCTCGATAAAATATCTGACATCCTCTGTATATACGTCTGTATCCTTGCCACCAATATTTTTGTACATTTTTAAAAGGAGATACAAAAATTATCTACACGCAATTTTCGACGCACATCTTGCTACGGCCATGTCATGCCAAATGCAACAGGCAGAAACTTTTATTGATGCTACGCCTGGCGAACTGATGCGCCCGGATGCTTCTTAGGCTTAATGCAACACCGTGCGTGGCTGTCATCAGCCCCATGTCTTTCTTCGGAGCCCCTCCACTAAGAACTGTCTTCACAACCATCATCCCCGTCTATCGATCCTTTTACATCCTGTATGCTACTCAGTTGCCGCTGGTTACCGTACATCTCGTTGCCATCTTCCGCCCTACAGTGCTCTAGTCTTCGGGTAGCATCCTCCAGGGAACGCTGGATGGCCTCCATGAGCATTAGATCCTCCACATGCTGTAAGTGAGCTGGGATGCCCACTGGTTCCAAAACCCTTCTTCGCATGACAAAATGATCGTTCGCATGTTGTCCGGATCCGATGCCGTGCTCTACCCGGCCCACTGCTATACTCCGACCGGTAGAAATGCTACGGCAGCCTGTGCCACGAAAAGAGAAAATTTCGCCAACCGTTGCAGCCATACTCTCATTTCTTGCTTCTTGAGATGGAATCAGATGCTGTTTTTTTGCCTCTTCTTCGACGTTATGCCGCTCTTTGACAGTCGCAAGAGAGACCGGCTGCTTATGAGTGGCGGAGCTGTAAATTGCGGTCGTGGTACTCCTAGAAGCTGATACATGACAATTTCTGCGGGTATCGTTGCTAGTCCCTCTCTCTTTGTTTCTTACAGCCACATCGGCACACCTGCCGCTCCCAGAGGCCGCAACGAAAGAGAGAGGTCTCGCACTACCTGGGTGAAGGCCTGCTTGCTCTCCTCCCACCCAAGCTGTACGCCCCTCAATTTTAGCCTTACCCGAAGAAAAAGCGGCCGTAGGGACGGGTTGTGTCGTCATTGATAACAAGTCGTACAGACGAATGTTGGCAAACTCCTGTGCCATCATCTTTTCCTCGTCATCCGTGCCGTAAAGAATTTGGAGCTTCGGATGGTTGCAATATGGACATGAACTCGGCAAGTCCTTTGGCGCCTGTAGCTGAAGGTAGCACTCCGTGCAAAGTGGATGATTGCAGCAACGAGTGCAATTGAGGATAACGTAACGTAAGAAACAGATGGGACATTCCTCGGTGCCACATCCTTTGTCCTCCATTCCAGGAAAGCATGGAGCAATACGTCCCTCCAAAATGAGTTTACGGACAGTCCGATCTTCCCACGTGCACGATGGATAAAGTCCACAGGGCTTGGAAAATCTGACAATGTGTGCGATAACATTTTAGTGCGGAAATGTGAGAAGAAATATTTCCGCTGAAGTTAAAAATGGTTCCACAAGCCTTTCGTGACATTGATAAGGTGACTATCGAAAATTGTGAAAAATCTTCTCCTTTTCCATGCGTGTAAAGTATCAATCACCTAAAGCCGTATTAAAGAAGAAAAAAGCCCTGTCCTCCAATGCTGAACATGAATGACAAATAACATCACACGACCCAAAGAATTCTGTCCTGATAAGAAGCTTAGCATTAAACTGTGCAGGGCACAGAGAAGGCCGCAACAATTGCGCCTAGTGAGAGTAGCTGCCTTTTTTTGCCAGAATGATTGTGTGAGTGTGTTGGTCTGGTTAAGTGCACGGGCGTACCTTTCCAATTCCTTCATAATGTGCGCACGCTTGCTGGAATGTGCAAGCCCCATAATGACTATCACCGTGCAGAAGTTTGAGCGTGAGGACCGCCCAAGCCCTTTGAATCAGGCTGGCTCCCTTACTGCGTAATAAATTGGTTGTGAAGGTGACATCAAAAACCCTCCATGAGACGCGTTCGGTGACCAGGTGGTCCCATCATTTTTCTCGCCTTCGAAACGCTATACCAACACCCGATGAGAGTGAAAACGCGGCCAATAATTGCCGGACTTCACATTGCAGTCCTTCCGGACAGTGGCATGTCAGAGTATGTAGGCACAGTTCTTGTAACAGACAGCAAACAAGGAAGGAGATGCGCAGGGGGCAACAATTTGAGAGCGAGGCGGCAGTAGGAAGAAACGGCGCACTTCACTCTCGTCTGGTCGTGCTTGCAAGTTCGCGAGCTCTTCACAAACACCCGCTTCACAAACGTCCATGAAAACCCGAAGTTGCTCTATGGCACAGGGGACCTGCGCTGGACTTGACTTTGGGGCGGCCAGGAGGTCGTCCGAGTCTCGCGTGCGTGCGCGTTCTCCCTGGTGGCCGGATTTAGCATGTCGCCGCCTCGCTCTTTCTTCCCAGCCCTCCCAAACCCCACCGTGCCCCGTCCTTAATCTCCTCCCGGTCTCAAGTGGATGTTGTCCGGAGCTATCGATGCGTACCGATCATAACTTTTACACTCCCTGCCCGTCATCGCACCTTCTGCCCTTTATTTCTTCCTACCAAACCAGTTCAATTCTATTTTTGGGGTGAATCCCCCTTATCCGCTTTCCTCTTGTCCTTTTAATGCCCTGTCTTTGATCATCTTAGTCATATTCCACCCTCCGATCGCGCACATGCTACAGCCGCTTGTAAGGAAGATATGAATTTCAATGGTGATGCAGAAGCTACAGATCCCAGTTCTATCATTCAGGTACACATCGGAAATAGGAGACGAAGACATGTGCATGGAGTGCTGAAAAGTGCAATCCCTCCACTCACTAGTTTCCTCCTTATTTACTCAACTTAGACGTTCCAAAATCTGCAAGGCGAATGTCAACAAGTACGTACATGTAACTGGGACGTTCTTGCGGGTGACCCTCCCCGTGGTCTCGTTTCTCTCCGTTTTTACCCCTCTCTCCAATATTTTTCGACAAGACTTCTTTTCTTGGCCACACATCGAATAATTTGTTGCAAGACAGAAATGTCACCATGGCTGATGGTTTAATCATTTTCTTGCCTCTTTGTCGTTGACGAAGCATTAATTTTACCCTCATCTGTATCTTGCTTCATGTTCAGATGACAACCAAGCTGCAAGAACTGGAAATGGAATTGAACGAGCATGAACTGGTCATTCAACAACTAACCCCTTTGGAACCATCGCGCAAAGCATATCGGCTATTGGGCGGTGTTCTAATGGAGCGCACGGTGGGGGAAGTGCTTCCGGTTTTGTCTGAGTTCGCTTCAAAGTTGAGGACTTACATTCCTCAATTGGACGTGGCTCTTGCAAAAAAACAGAAGCAAACACGTGAATGGCGAGACAAGTACAACATTAGGGCGCAGAGTGCAAAGGAAATTGAGGCTTTGCAACAAAAAAGCGCAGCTGCTGCACCTGGAGGCGCGACTGACTTATCGGCGGGGGGGGTACTGGCATAGGCTGATCGTGAATAAAAAGAAGAAAGTTAAGTTTATACTTTCTTAATAGCCTCCATTCTGCTTTCTCTTGGTGTCCTTTTAAATATGCGACCTAAAAGGGAAGCAAATATACCAGTACATGCAAACTTCAGTCTCGAGGCCGAAAGAAATTTTCATTCATTGCAGCGGTGCGTCAATCTACATGTGTTCCATGGTTACGTAATAAAGTGATCGCATGTCTTTATTCTTTGATCGACACGTCAGAAAGCTGTAAAAGTCGGCAAAAAGAGCTCAACAGTTGGTCGAACCAGAGACGTTCAGACTCAACAGTTGGTCGAACCAGAGACGTTCAGACAACTCGTGTAACCTTGGTCTGAAGAAGGCCCCGGGAAGGACAGAGGGTTCCGCTCCAACGAAGTGTCAAGAACAATAGTTCGACACAAGAGCGGCTTGCGTGCTTCACGAATAGAATGACATCTTTATATGATAATTACATGGAAAATGAAATACATGGGTAGCATAGTGAACCCCTCCCTTCTCATAGAGGCAACTATCTCATGCTACCACGGCGTCCTGTGATAGATCCGCATAGGGTCCCGAGGGTGAAGCGGCGCTTACTGGCGGGGGGAAAGGACCGCGAGACGAATTTTCGGGCACTGAAGAGGATTGGGATGAATGCTGTGTTGAAGACGGTGGCGGGGGAGGGGGAAAGGGCGGACCTGGCATGACGCTGGTAGTCATAACATTGTCGTCGTCCGCACGCATATTTTGCATCACTCGCACTCCACGTGTGGGCCGCGGTCCTGGACTCCCGGAGTTGTCTTCCCCAGGTCCTGGCACGCTATTCCCGCCCCCGCTGTTCAAGGGGTTGATAGGGTTTGGCGGAACATTGAATCCCACAGAGAAGTCCCCCTGCTGTCCAGCCCCCTTCATGGAGTCAGCGTTGTTGGTATTGCTGCCTCTGTCCCCACCGCCACCGCCACTGGCAGCCACCTGCTCGAGCTCGTTCTGATAGTCAACGACGCCGGTAATCAGACTCTGGCCCAGTTCCTTGGAGACAAGATCGAGATGGGTAGTTGGGTACGCGAAACGACATCCACACTCGGTTACCACGCGTGTGATCTCCATGAGCGCCAACTGCTGCAAATACAAGTATTCGTCCAAACTCTTGGTTGCAAAATAACATGAGGCTGTCAGGCTCAAGCAGTACGATCCAAACTGTGTGAAATGTACACGAAAGGGCGATAATACGTCAACCTTGGGCAGCACACGCAGCGCTTTCTTGATCTCCAAAATAACTTCCGGTAAGGTCTCGAAGTCCTGAAAGCGCAGCGAGAAGGAGGCCTCAAAGCGTCTGTGCGTGATTCTGTCCATATTCGTGACCATTGTATCCACGAAAACCGAATTAGGGACGTACGTAGGTCGCGTGTCACGACCCCTCAGCCGGGTTTGGTAGAAACCGACGCGCTCTACCTTTCCCTCGTAGTGCGTGCCGCGCGTTGTGAAAGAGACCATATCTCCTGGCGTGAACGGCTCCGTGAAAAGAAGCATGACTCCCCCAAAAAAATTGCTCACCACGTCTTTAGATGCTAACCCAAATGCAAGACCCCCGATCCCTCCAAAAGCTAGCGTGGACGAGAGAGGAATCTTGAGAAAAGCTGAGATGCACTCAATACAGGAGAAGATCGCCAATATCCAGAGTACTACCGATGAAGAACGGTCGATTATGTAGGAGCGGCGCCGATCTTCTTGCAAAGATGGTACCCATGTCGTCAAATATTCCTTTTTGACCTCGTTAACAAAATATGCCCCGTACGCAATGTACAAAAGCGACGCCATAAGTCGTGCAGAGTCGGCTCTCACTCGCCAGCCAATATCGATCAGCAAAGAGAGCACCACATTTATAACATACGTGACGCCGATAAAAGACGTCAAAGTTCCCAATTTAGGCTCCATGAAGCCCAGTACGGAATCTTCGTACACACGCGGCTCGTCCATGATTCCCGCACGCTTCCACAAGAAGTGGTGAAAGGCATGAAGAGCCCTGCAAGCTTTGCGGTACAGTAGACGTGTCGTGACGAATAAAAGCAAATCAGACGGATTAATAAGCGCCCGAAGAGCCAATGGCAGCATTGTCCAAACCTGATCAATGACCCCTTTTGAGTTTGGGAAGAGTTCCACGGCCCGTCGCACAGGATCTAGCACAAGCGACGACAGAGCTCCTTTACGAGGTACTGGCTCGGCAATCTTGGGGCCGGAAAACCAATCAATACGCATGCTTGACCAGCGAATTGGTCTGCTCGGGCCACAGTGCCTAACTAAATGTCGGCATATCGGAGAGACGCGGTGATGCAGGTGGGGAGGGTAGCAAGCAAATGTTGGGGGAGCTGACTGCCCACTCGAAGGAGCAGTCTCCACCGCGAGCAAAATAAGGACCGCAAGAAGAGTTTGACTGGAAGGCTTTTTCCACGCACAGGGAAGGAAGGGAGGTGACCGATGCCTCGTGGCCACGTGGACCTGGGATGAAGACGGCGGACATAAACCCTCCACTCTGTCCTGTGCGCTACATATCCCTTGCCCAGCATTGGATTGAGACCACAATGCACAAGACAGGCGCCTATCAGAATTTTGAGACAAAACGTACGTAGCGCTGCTATTGCCACAACCTGCAGTCGAGTTTTCATCAGATTTTCTCAAGATCATGTGATTCGTACCGACCGAGATCAGTAGCGATGCGTGGCCAAGTAATGTACTACACGTATTGCTTATGACCAGCGTTACGCCAACAAATTACTACAATGCAATGATTGGGCAGTCGTGAGACTGAAACTGCTGCACTTTGAGCTGGCACCTATTTGTGCATTGAATATCAGGTAGAACTTTTTTAAGAATGATGTATGTAATGCGGAGTTGAGCAATCTCTCTGGGAGGTACCAAGCAAAATATGAATGCTCCCGACTCCGAAAGCATAGGCAATTCGGTCAATAGTTCACATTCTATGCTGCCTGAATCCAGCTATTCCCAAGGAAAAGGACACTCATTTTTCGAGAGGTATCGAAATCATCGTTAATTGACACGCCCTGGCTGATGCTTCAGGAGGATTCTATACGAAATTTGGAAATCATCATAGCGGAAGGTACACAACACCAAGAAAACACGTGATACTGCCTATGGTGTGATAAAGCCACGCCTCGTTATCTTCTTTGTTGGAGTCTTCGCTCCCTGTGGCTTCGCAGAGCCTCCGGCCCGGCGCCAGGAAGCTCCCAGGCCTCGCTCGCCCCCGCCACTGACGCTTCAACCTTTGGGAAGAACGCCCGCGCGGCGCCTTCGCGGCCTTTCCGCGGAGTGGGTGGCTTTTCCATACTCGGCTTAATCTTACGCCAATGGTTGCATTGTAGCTGAAAGGCTTGCGCTCCGCCATCTTTCGGGCGAAGTGGCCCGTGCACGTGAGGCCTGTCACCTTGCTCGTCACGCGGAACCTCGGAGCGGGCATTTGTGCGCTTCATGTTAATAAAAATCAATTAAAATAACCGGATTCCGTCTCTACTATGTATGGTCTTGATCTCTTTGATGAGAAAGGCTCTCGTAGATCGACTTGTGATATCATGACCTACCATGATGTCCAGGCTTCGACTCCCATGTCTTATGACCATGCCATCAACCTCCCGTGTGAGAGTTATTCTGGATGCTATGTAAATAGATTTGCCAGGGTCTTCCTTTGAAAGATTACCATTTCTGACACCATTTAGTATGGTCTTTGAAGAAGATAGTTCATGCAGAAGTAGATAGTTTTAGGCTCTGTGACGGATCTACTTGAGGACGTGTGGTAGCTTTCTCCGTCCTGTCCTGGCTGGAAATGGTTCTGTGTCCCTTCCGTGGAGGCAACAATCAAACAAAAGAGTAACCGGGTCCTCCTTCCGTATTTCATTGCTCAATTATAATAGCTCATCATGAACGGTACACCTCTCGACGTGAAGACGGCCAAATGGGAGGACGTGGAGATGCGGCTGCCAAAAGGCAACGGGGGCTACACGGCCATGGAGGTGTTTGAAGATGTGAAAGGCTGCACAGCGTACACGTACGATGATCTGATTTTAATGCCATCTCATATCGACTTCGGTGTAAACGAGGTAATTTTAGAGAGTAAATTCACGCGCAATATTGCTTTGAAGACCCCAATGGCGTCGTCGCCCATGGACACCGTGACCGAGGACAAAATGGCCATCATGATGGCCTTACACGGCGGCATTGGTGTGGTCCATTACAACTGCACAATCAGCGAGCAGGCAGAGATGGTCAATAAGGTTAAGAAGTATAAGAATGGTTTCATCCACGATCCCATTGTTCTGGGCCCTGACAACACGGTAGCTGATGTCGAGCGAATTACAGCTGCGAAAGGATTCGCAGGATTTCCGATAACGGAAAATGGAAAATTGGGAGGGCGCCTGGTAGGGATGATTGCCCGCCGGGACGTTGACTTCGTGGATGATAAGGATACCAAGCTCTCCAAGCTTATGGTCACGGATGTGGTGACGGCTAAGGATGGCGTTACTTTGGAGCAGGCGAATGCCATCATCCGCACCTCGAAGAAAGGGAAATTACCTATTGTGAATGATGCCGGCGAATTAGTGTCGCTCATCTCGCGAGCCGATATTAAAAAGAGTCGGGACTATCCCTTGGCCTCGAAGGATGCGAACAAGCAATTGTTGTGCGGGGCAGCAATCGGCACTCGTCCCAGCGATCGAGACCGTTTATCTGCCCTGGTGGCTGCAGGAGTCGACGTCATTATCATCGACTCATCCCAAGGCGACTCTATATTTCAGTACGAAATGATTTCACACATTAAAACCGCCTTCCCCGATGTCCAAGTTGTTGCTGGAAACGTTGTAACAGCTCATCAAGCGTTTAACCTCATAAAGGCAGGCGCGGATGGTCTGCGTGTGGGAATGGGATCTGGCTCGATCTGTACTACTCAGGAGGTATGCGCAGCCGGGCGCGCGGCTTGCTCTGCCATTTATCACACCAGCCGACTGGCCGGAATGTTTGGCGTTCCTGTAATCGCAGACGGGGGCATTGGGAGCACGGGTCACATAGTGAAAGCATTCTCTGTGGGAGCGTCTTGTGTCATGATGGGTTCGTTGCTTGCAGGAACTGAGGAGGCTCCGGGCGAATATTTCTATCAGGATGGCGTCCGCTTGAAGCGATACCGCGGCATGGGGTCTGTTGAGGCAATGGCTAAGGGCTCGGAAAAGCGCTACTTTGCCTCTAATGCTGTTGTCAAGGTAGCCCAGGGTGTAAGTGGTGCCGTCACGGACCGTGGCTCCATGGGACGTTACATCCCCTACCTTACAACGGGCGTGCGCCATGGACTTCAGGATCTGGGTACCATCTCACTGGCCGACCTTCACAAGCGACGGGAGTCAGGTTTGCTGCGCTTTGAGGTGAGGTCTCCAGCCGCGCAGCGCGAGGGTGGAGTGCATGGCTTACACATGCATGAACGGAAGCTCTTCTCCTAGGTTGTCACGAATTGCGAGGGGAAGAAAATGGCAGTTACGAGGGCAAGGGTTAAAAACAATATGTGCTCGTACTGGGGAGCTACCATAACTTCCTGTACAGCACCACTGAAATCTTTGAACTTTTCTCGTTTTCTCCGTGAGAGGACTTTGATACATGGGGAAAAACAAAATTTCATCCGAGAAGAGCAAGAACGGGGAAACGCGAAAATTCAAAGATGTGGCCCAGGTTCAATTTACGCGGCTTCATCAAGATCTTTGGATTTGTCGTGAATATTTCGAGGCGAAGTGGGGGCCTAAGGTTTCCAAGAAAGGGAAAACATTTCTGATCTCTGCCTTGTTTTGAAAAGTTCATCATAGGGAAGAGGATAAATCGAATTTTCATGGTACACAGGGCGGTCGAAGAGACACGTAACCTACTCTGTGCTAGCTCGTTTTTGATTACCTTCAATAATCTCGAGGCAAGACCCTTCCATCAGTGAGAAAACAACTCAGAACTATCATATCATAAACGAAGGGCAGTCGCCAATCATTCTTCTATGTCCCTTTTCCACGCACGCGTATCACTTTTGCATTGATACCTGTTGCTTCACCGCCATAATGGGCCGCTTCGGATTCCCGGACGTCCCGAACCTGGCCTTTTCGCTTGATCACAGCCTTACGGTAGGCCTCTCGCTTCTTCACACGAGGATTGCGATTCAGTTTACTCTTGTAGGCCGTGAGCCCGCGATTTTTAAGCATTTGATGATTGATTCCGCGTTTCCCACCCTCTCCCATCGCACCGACCGTCAGCCCATCCTCTACTGCCCCATATTGAGGCTCAACTGCGTATAGAGCCGCCTTCTCAGCTTTGCGCTTGCTTTTGGAAGTTGCCACGGTCTTGTACAGAGGATGCTCCGGAGGTAAACACGACGCGGTGACTTGCTCGTCTGCATCGCCATGATGCACCTGTATTGCTTTTTGTCTGGCATTGGTGGGAATTTTCGCCGAGTTGATCATGTCGCCTCTCTCTTCATCAATCGACGCCGTTGCCCGGCGCACCCTACGGACGCATTCATTGCGGTGAGGCAAATCAATATCTCCATGAAGATCATTATTACGTTGGCGTTTCGTCATCTGCTCCTTTTGAGCTATAGAATTCACCGCCTTTTGAAGTGCATTCATGTCTTTCTTATCCCGCAATTGTCTCATTTGTTTGACTTCCCTGTCGTTACTATTTGATGCTGAGTACGATGCTTTGCTTTGAGCACCGTTTTGAAAAGCGTTCAGAGAAGCATGTAGTTCATGGAAGTCACCGATATCAGCAATAGTCTCTAGCCGCGTCGCTTGCTCATTCGCCAATCTCCGCGCCTTCTTGTCCCTCCGGGAAGTTACTAGGCGGGTAAAGCGCTCCTCCTCGAAAATTCGCCGCTCCTCCTCTGCGTAATCTGCTCTCTGTTGAACAGAGTTTTCCAGCGATTTATGCTCTGCTACCAATTCGGGCTTGTCTCTGTATTGCTCAGTCAGGGTCTGAAGCAGCTCTGACCGACGCAGTTTTTCAAGTCTCTTGCGTGCCAAAGCCTCATTTTTACTCTCACGTCCACCATCAGCCCCCGTTTTTTCCCCATACGGTACAGCAGCAAGACGAGGAGGGCGATACAAGACCTCCCTGTGGCCATTTCCCTCTGTATTGTCAAGATCCTTCCCGTTTCCATCCTCCACTCGGTCCTGACCACGTTTTCCTACCAACAGGTCTGGGTTTGGCCGAAAGGAGAGAGGGTCATCGTGTATTCTAGAGGATCCGTCGACAGAAGCGACCTTCGTAAGCCGGTCAAGATGGTATTTGAGCTTTGCATCAAGGGGCCTCATCTTTTCCAGCGCGACACGAAGCTCTACGAGCTGTGCAATGACAGGATGATCTTTCACAGCACGGCCTTCAGCTTTCAGGAGAAGATAATAGGTCAAATTCAAACAATAATTCAGAAGCAACTGCTGCTTCACTTCTAAATAGGCCACACCCTCTTCATTCAGGCGCACTGCACAAGCTCCCTGTACATATTTTTCGACGTATGATTGCATACGCGTATAAATGTCAATCTCATGATATCCAAAAACACTAAAGGACACAAAAGACATATGAGGCAACCAAATGCTTCAGGACACCAGGCATTCCAACATATCATCTAATCCATACCAAAACATGAAAAGATATTAAAATGTGTTTGGACACAAAGTGCTCGTTCGACAGAGACGAGCCGCTCTACATTTCTTGTGCATCCTTTGAACCGACACGCTCAAGCCACTTCCACCTCTTTTTCAAAGACTAGGACAAGGCAAACGGAGAAGGATTTAAAAGATATGGATAGGCAGCCACAAGAGGACGTAGGACAGTACACAGCTGTAAATTCATTTCGCAACGAATTTGCCCTCAGCAGGTCACTTAAGTTAGAGCTTTATGCCTCTTAACGGGTCCAATTGTTACAATGTCCTCCACCCAAACTAATGCCGATTATTGAAATCAACTGTTACTTACATCTCGCGCCATCTCTGCCAATGGCTCCACGCGATCCTGTAGCTCGCTCAGCTTGTCCTTGAAATCCTCTAGCAACGTCAATAGTTCTGGCGAGCTAGTTGAAAGCATTCGCAGCTTTCCAGCTGTGCTTGTGGTCAACAAACCCTGTTCAAGCTGAGCCATCTCCATCTCGGTTTGATCCATCATGGACTCTTGCCACGAGCTCAGCCCACTAGTAATCGACTGCGTGTTTGGCTTTGTTATACTATGCATCCCGATCTCAGGACGCATGAATTTATTTTTTTGAACCAGGATATTTTTATCTGTATTCCAGCCATCTAGATAATCATTCTCCTCCACCTCATCATAACGCGCCTGCTCCACCTCGCGCGCTGCAACTTCCTCTTCTTCTGCCTCTTCGAAATCCTGCCCTATTTCCAAATCTACAGCATCCGCACTGTAGTACTGATTTTTATGCTTTCCCCATCGCCGCACGTCCTGGAGCTCTGCTTCCTGGTCATCTCCGTCCTCATCGCCACTCCCACCCTCTTCCTCTTCCTCCTCTTCCTCCTCTTCCTCCCCCTCCTCCTCCTCCTCGTCGTCGTCTTCTTCTTCCTCATCCATTGCCTCCTTCTCCTTCTCTGTTCCTCCATAGAGGTCTTTTCCGCTGTTGGAGTCGGTATCTACATCTAAATCGAAGACATTTTCTTCGTCCGGGTCGCTTGATTCCTGACTTTCGTCACCTCGAGCGAGCGATATGAAATTACCTTTTGTAGCTGAACCGTGGCGCCCTCTATCATGCTGCCACATGGTCCAATTGCTGACTGTTATTGTGTTGATAGTATGCAAGATTGAATTCGTATGAGTTGGCTTGAAACAATAACACCATTTATTGGGACTGGTAACACAAAATTTCATTCCCAGCCGACGAAAGAGCAAACAGATGTTTTTCGAGGAAATTAAAATGTAATCAAGAATTTCATGGATTGATTTCCATCAAACCTTGGAGACAATACTGACGAGCTTTTACCGGGATTGTCTATTTTAGCCCCAAGCTTCTCAGAGAGACGCGGCGCAAGGTACTAGGTTAGGTTGGTCAATCCACGACGTGCGACCGACCTCACGGCTAATCAAAGAGGATATTATTTCCAAAACCATACACCTCTTTGTAAATAACGCTTGATTACATTGACTAGCATAGTCAGAATTCTCTCTACTCGGCTCAAGTACAAAACAACGAGAGGCAAGGAAACAATATCATCAGACAAGATGAGTCCCCAAAATGCAGGGTTCTGCCGCACCACGCAACGCCCGGAATGGTAGTCTATAGGTAGCTCTTTTTCATTGATACTAGGACCAGACGCAGATATAAACGTGAAATAAATATATATTAAAATGCGCATGGTGCCTGGTAGACAGGGAGCAACCATGCACCATGTACCACACGCAGCTACGTTGTAAAGCACGGAACAAGGGAAAAAATATCTTTGCGCGAACATGCGCGACACGACGCCTGCAGCCGTCGCCCGACTTTTAGTTTTGTGTCCACATGTTTCCGCCACTCACTCAACAATGAAAATTCATTCAAAGTTGTGGAAATATTGTGGTTATTTATCTTGGCTTTCTACAGCTATGAATTTGACTCGTTACACATTCTTCATAAGCGATATGATGCATGCTGCGACGAAGTTGTTGGGTGGCAGGAAGCAAGGTGCGACGTTGCCTCAAGTTACGTGGAGGAAAAGGAATGTGAGAGTGTGACTCCATTCAAAGATGCCGATGGAGACATAGATACCATGTACTTGTCAAAATAGCAGAATCAGGCGTTTTTAAGAGTGCTCAGGGTACATCTTTGCATAGTGACGCTGACGCCAGGACTTACGGGAATCGTTCTTGGTTTTCTTAATAGACTTGAAATAGAAGGTCGCTTTAATCGCTCTATGCGAGAAAATATCCTTATATAACTGCGTTATGGCTTGTATTCACGCATGTAACTTTGCATCGATAGTAATTTATTGCCGTCTGCGTTCTAAGTCTGCAGGCAAGCATTATCATCAAAAATGCAAACGGTGAACGAATAATAGGGATGAGAAAATGTGGGGAAGATAAAAAGTATGGACTTTGGAGTTTCATGCTACTTCCACTGGCCTCTTTAAGAAAGCTCTTTTTCGTGAAAAACTCAATGTACCTCTTGGGGGCTGAGGCCCACGACTCCAGAAAATTGAACCTAAGACTCTCACGGACTTGCAAAAAGGATTTGTGTGCTCGAGACATGACTTGAGAACAGAATGTAATTACTTTTACGAGATGACCTCTTTCGACCTACCTTACAAGTCCAAAAAAGAGGTTATCCGACAACTGCTCGATAACCAAGAAAAGCACGCTCTACTGTCCTCGCAGACATTGGCTTATGAGTACTGCCAATCCGTACTAGAAGTGCACTATTACATTTACTCATATCCAAATTTTGCCGCTTGATGCTCTTTCAACCCTCTTTGAGCCTAACGACATAAACTCGATTATAAGTCAATCGAAGTGTTCGAGGGAAATTAGGAAGCCAATCAATGTGTTATTTTTTGGGGGGGAGCCTCAATAAGGATTGCATCCCAATGTCTGATTGAGTCGAATGCTTATAGTTGGAAGAATATTTGACATGTCTGCGTAGAATGTGGAGATCTATAAACCACTTTACAAATTTCCGGTCCTATTTCAGTCGAAAAATCATTGAATGTGAACTCGGGCGATTTTTACATTGGCTAAATAAAGGATGCTTATAGCGCTTCATGTCATTGGAATACAAATCATTTTAAGTCACAAAAAATGAAGGCATAAACCAACTCATGAAGTTTGCACAGGCCTGCGAGAATGAGTATACGTCGAACAAATAATAGTGAGTTATGTCGCATCGCATTAAAACTTAGTGTCAACTATTTTCTTTAAAAGAAGTGATAAGTATAGTACACAGATTGATTCCCATCATTGACTATCCTTTTAAGTATCGGTTTTCAGTTTTACTCGTGTTTACCCATCAACCTATTTGAGAGCTTGATAGTGAAATGAAAAAGAATATGTATTATATGAGTCTATTGTTCCTCATCTCATCGCCCTTGATAGAGCAAATGTCATGCCATATCCGAAAAACATCCCAATATCTCGTTCGGATCGATGATATTTCGTTAACCTCTAACATTTGCCCATAGTAAGATTCATCATACTTATGGGATAAAACCTGCTGATGTTTGCTAAGAAGTACAAGTCTTAAGTTGTCCTCCCTAACCTCTTTAAAATAACGAAATATAAGTAAAGCCGATCATAAGTCTTCCTTGCGGGGTCAAGTACAAGCAAGACTTATTCTTCAAAGTAAGATTCTACCTCTTTTAAGTTATTTGTTCTACAAGGAGACTCATCGCTGTCGAAATGCCGTAGAAGCTTATGAGAAGAGTGTAAGGTACAAACTTTTATCCTTAGAGGGCTATCTCCGAATAAAATTTCCAGCGATAAACTTGGTTCCTCCCCAGAAATTCACTGTATCCAATTATAAAAGTTTCAAACCATGGCTTTATAAACACGCGGAAAGAATTCATTATTTATGCAATGGCTTTTTTCTTTTTAATGACATTGAGACGCGGGTAATTTATTACGATAGTGACGTTAGGTGACTTGCAAGAGTTTGAAGATAATTAATCCCTGGTTTAACAACTGATAGTAGCTTCTCGTTTTCTTTTCTCGATCAATATCAAATACCTTTTGGCACTAAAAATGAATGAAATTTGTGACGACTGACTTCTTTGTAGTCAGTTTGAACCTGATAACTTGTAGTCATGATATTCACATTAAATAAGACAATGTGATGCGCGCTGAATCTAAACAAGGTAAATGTTGGAAATTTCACAGTTGTAGGCCATTTCTTTCATCCATTTCCAATCCATCGGTATGCATTTTGCCCGCTTGATACTCTACGGGTGGTCTGTTGCCTTTTTGCAAGTACTTACTCATGTAAGGCCCTTCCAGTTCATATCCGAGCTTGCGATAATAATTTCTAGTTCCTACTCCTGCTATCACTACTATCTTCGCAGAACCATGCTCATGTTTGGCAATGCGTTCTGCCTCCTCCATAAGAAGCCTGCCGTAACCTTGGTGTTGAAATTTATTTGGATCTCTATCGTGTAAGGGAACGGCTGAGCCGTAGACATGCAGCTCCCTTACAACGGAAGAGAAATTGTTCAGGATCTCAGGACGAAATGTAACAGCGCTAGGCCTTCGGAGACGTAGCAACCCAATAAGGATGTCTTGGTGAGGATCTTCGTAGCTCAGAAAAGTTTCCCATCCGCCATTTGCCGTATAGTCACGACGAACAAGCTCAATCTCATGTGGGCGAGCACTTTGATGAATTTGACGAATACCTACTTCGCGCGTCCGGACGTCTCGACAAGGAAGATCGAGTTCAGCCATCCGGCGCAACGCCAACTCTCTAAGATTACCATTCTCAACACCGGCAGTGACGAGAGGCATTGGGATATCCCGTTGGATACGGTAAATACGAGTCCAAGGTGGGACAAGAGATAAGATCTTTGCCATCAAATCTATGAGTTCGTCGGGAGTATAATTTTTGTATTGTCCTGTTTTCCAAAGCTCATATAAACCTGTGCCTCGGATAACAAGAGTAGGATATATTTTCAAGCCATCTGCTCGGAACAAAGGGTTCTCAAAAAATTCGCGGAAACCTAAAAGATCCCTCTCCATGCCCATGTTGGGTAGATCTGGCATCATGTGTGTCACGACCTTGAACCCGCACTCCTTTGCCAGTTGAAATGAGTTACACACGGCGTGAACAGTGTGACCTCGGTTTGTGTCTCGAGCCACGTCCTCATAAATGCTCTGAACTCCGATTTCGATGCGAGTACAGCCGTAAGATAGCATCTCGTTCAAATGTGGTTTAAGACAAAAATCTGGCCTAGTCTCGATAGTAATACCAATGCATTTACTTTCGCTATGCTCCATGTAGGCGACAGCTTCGGCCACACTGCCCGACGAATGACCAGAGAGAGCATCATGAAGATTGCGGATAAACCAGTCTTTGTAATCCTCGCTCAAGGACATGAATGTACCACCCATGACGATAAATTCTACCTTGTCAACGCTGTGACCCAAACGTTTAAGTTGATCCACCCGCCCACGCGTCTGGGCATACGGGTGATAACGCGCCCTTATGGCCCGCATACTTGTAGGCTCATAGCCAGTATAGGCTTGTGTGGAGTATTCAAAATCCGAGTCAGGTCCGCCGGGACAATATACACAGACGTTGCCAGTCATCGCAATATGAGGACAACGGTGAGGCTTGCACATGACTGCTACGACGGCGATACCAGAGGCCGTACGAACCGGCTTCGATTTAATGAAAGGCAACAACTTATCCCTGTATTCCTCAGGGACAGCAGCAATGATGTCCATCAAACGAGGCATGATTTTCAGTTTCCGCTTCCGTGCTAAATCGGCTGTTAACCTTGTCAAATTCGTAGGAACTCGGGCGTCAAACGCATGCATCAATTCCTTGACAAGCTCTGCAACGCAACTGAGGTAAGCGGGCGAAAGGCGATTCTGTGCTTGGTCTATATCCGAATGATTGGGCGGCATGATGCTGATAGGGTGTGTACAAATACTAGACGCCATGTAAAGGTGACAAAATGTGTTATCATATTATTTGTCGATTGATCTTCCACTTTCTCCGGTGTAGTACAGCCCTACATCAACAACTTCGTAGGTGCGATAAAGCGGGTATACACAGGACAAGCATCACACATATCCCTTTGACGGAAAATATTTTGTGTTCCATGGATGCCAATATCAAAACGACTGCGTACAGCACACATTGAACATGGATGAAAAACGGTAATATGAAGCATTACTACGAGCGATACATAAATATGTCAGTTGGTACAAAGAGGTGCGTATTACACGCTTGATACAAGTAGAAATCCATCTCCGTCTTCTTGACTCCCGGAGGATACGCCCAGATTTGTCGGCTTGCTCTACCAGGATCAGAATGTCACATACAATTAAAATACTCTCATAGTTGCAACAAGTATTTGTACAACAGAGGGCTGCGAGTGGGAGCGGTGGGAGCGAGATCGCTGGGGCCGGGGGAGGAGGTTGGCTGGGGCCGGGCTCGAGTCTTGAGGGCCGGGGGAGGTTGAAGCACGCGGGATCCATTTCATTACGAACTGCTAGTAACAAACGTCCAGTCGCCCCGCCAATTATGAATGAAAGTCTCAAAAATCACAGGGACATCCTTTTTTAACATTTATGGTGCTTATCATGAAGGATTGGCAAATTCTTCTCAGCATTTTCGTCATGGCTGTGACGGCAGGACCTGCGACTGGCTTCATTTTTCGCTCCCAGCCTATCTTATTTCTCCAGACATCGCTACCGCGAAGTTCGCACTTCCCGAGTCGCAGTCAGGTGTTGAGAGCATCTCTATTGCACGAGCTGGGACAACAGTTGCCCTTTATTGTCGTGGCAGGAGATGGGACCTCGGTGGACCTGAATGCTCTGCAAGACTCGTTGCCTTCCGTCAGCATAGATGATGCTAAAGCACTTTTGGACAGTTTTTCAGACCCCGATACTCGAAGCAACATTGTCAAATCGTTGCCAAAATTGAATTTGCCGGCTAAGGTGCCCCTCCAGTTGCAGGACGCTTTGAAAGCCGCCCAAGAAGCAACTCCGGGTGCTCTCGACAGCATCAAGGGCTTCACACGGGAATTTCAAGGCACCTTAGAGAAAATAAGACAAGGCGGGTCTTTAAATCTTCCTTCGCTGTCTAATATACCATCAGTTGATGTTGAAAGCGTACCACTCGGTGCTGAAATAAAGACTGAATTAAGCGCTTTGAAGAGTCAAGTCGGTGAAATTGTCGGCTCTAGGTTATCCGGTCTTGGGAGCGCCTTCACGGAAAAAGCGGGAGATGTGCTCATACCTTACCAACCGTTTCTTGAACAAACTAAGCGTCAACTTGGTGATAAATTCTCTGTGGTGTCGCAATTTGCAGAGCAGGCAACACAAGAGCTGAGTAAGGATGCTGAAACACTTTCACCAGCTTTGCGGGCGCTGAAAACGGTTGGAACTCCCCGAAATTTGTTTAACGCAGAAAACATTGTTATATTGCCTTTTTGGGCTAGCGTAATTGTGGCTCCTTCAAACACTTTTGTTAAGACCCTTGTGTCATCGTACCTTCCTGTATTGGTAGCAGCGCTTGCCTATACTTGGAGCGCGTATTTGGCTTTTCAGGACCCTGCGGCACTGGAAGGTTTTGCTTCGATCTCGGACTTGAGCGCACTCAGCAAAGGACTAGGTACTGAAGCTGGGACCGCTACAGCCTGGGCACACTTTATCGCGCAAGACTTATTTGTGGGTCGATGGATTTTTCTGGACGGCATCCGTAACGGTGTATGGACAGCTCATTCCCTCACATTAGCTTTTCTTTTTGGACCCACTGGGATCCTCTCGCACCTTCTGACCCGCTCTTTTGTCAAAATTTTTCGATGGGATATTGCTGATATTATGACGACGGGATCACGAGCAGTTGCACCTTCGGCTGCCGACGACATGGCCAAGTCCATGGTAAAGGATGCTGAAAAGCAATCGAAGAGCACGCTGCGCGCTGCCGACAGACAAGCAGAGAAATCTTTGAATAAGGCAAACTCGGAAGCCCGTAAGATCATTATCCAGGCGCGCAAGCAAGCGGAAGAAGCCTTATCCAGCGAGAACAAAATAATCGCCAGCGCGGAGGCTCAAGCACAGCGCATCCTAGCCGAAGCGCAAAGCAAAGCAGACGCAATTATGAGAAAGACATCGCCTGACTCATCTCAAACAGCTTCCTCGGCAGAAAGCAGCTCTACATCCAGGACATCTATGGAGTAATGACGTGCTGAGTGAGGCCTTTTCGTAGCGAGGAGAACCCTTTAAACTGTATGTCCGTGTACAGGCTCAATGCAACGGGGTTTTACCGAAATTCAATGTCGCCACAGAGCTGCTAGCCACGACAAAAACACGGCGCTACGAATACTTACACCGCAGATTAAGTGTAATTGCCCTTTCACAGCTTACGTACCACTAAACATTATGTCTTCATTTCTACGAAGTGCGTGCAACTTGTAACTGACAACGAAGATTCACGATCATATGCCAAATGAATCCCTTGAACCCCTTAGGGGCAGGATATGCTCGCCTTTTCTAATTAAGCCAAACGGGTTCTGTCGTACAATTTTGAAGTAGTGTCTAAAACGGACGTGGTGATCGTGATGAGGCGGATCTTCGCAAGCTTTTTCTGAAACAGGTGTTTACGCCATTACGATCAGATGTCCTAGAGGACATCGAACGACAAGTTTAAAATCATGCAGTACTCCAGTAATTGCGCAACACCGCTTACGTGACAGAGAGAGCACGGGTGAAGTTAGGATCTCTTTTTCGGTACGAACGTTTTGGAGTTTACACTGGCGAGGAGGGTGTACAGCCGGAGGATGACAATGAACATTATCAAGCCTTCAAAGCAATTTTAGTGGATAACAGCTCCTTTGCCGTATACTTATTACGCGTTGTAAGAAAAATTGGCGACTGAAATCGACCCGGACCCAGCAGGGTCTCGTGCGGCCCATTTAGCCCGCTACTTCATAATGTGCTGCAAGCAGGGCCGTAACCCCCACAAGGGGTCACCATGAGAATCAGTAATTACTGGTAAGATTTCATTCATGAGTGACGCTTGAGGTAGTAGAGTGGCCTGACGAAATAAGTTGGCGCCCGATTTGTGATCGGAAAGTGCATTTTTGACACTCTAAAATGCGTTTTTGCCAAGGCCCGGGAAGGGACGCCCGTATTCCCCCCTTTGCCGTAGGTACCATTTCGAGCTTCTTCAGTTTGGACAGACCATCTTCTGCGGGACGGACGCAGTCTCATGCATGAGTTATGCCTGACCCTCGATTCATTGACCGCCATTCCTAAATGACAAATATTAGTAGTAGTGACGGCCCTGGCTGCAAGACAATTCATTACACCCGAAGAGAGCTATTGAGATCGCACTGTTTCATGGTATCGTGCTCAATCCAATTTGTTGTGACAAAATGCGAGATAAGCTTCGGAAGCTGGTTTTCGTGCTTGCCTGAAATAGGCATTTCCATGTCCTGTTCCGCATGCCAAGTGGAACTGTTCTCACATGATACTGAGCTGTACCTCAGACTGACTGGATGACTTCCTACGTTTAGAATTTCTTTCTTGAACAATAATTTGTTGACAGGACTTTCTTATAAAAAATATTACAGCGCTGCGCTGCTCTGCAGAGCACGCTCCTCACGAATCATAGCCAGCCTCGGTCGCGGAACGTCTAGATAAATTTCCTGTCACTTATTTTCAACAGGGATGATACTACAGCTGGTCGCGCACAGTTGGTCCCCGCAGCTCTTCGCAGAACCTAGATGGCGGTGCTGGTCACCGTATCAGCGTGGCTCCTGTAGTCTGTATGACACATTCCTACTAATAATATCCGCGAGCAGGCGATCTTCAGCGAGCCCGGCCCCAGGACGCCGAGGGCCCAACGGCACGATGCCCCCCGCACCGCTGGGTCGTGCACCAGTAAGTAAGGTTGCATGAGTCTGAGACACTTCTCGTGACACCGGCAGAGGGATCTGACAACATTTGCTTATTAGGCGTAAAGATACTCACCCGATTCTGGTACTTGTACACAATATCGCGCTAATGATTCGGCGTCCTACACAGTGATACGGCAGAAGACCTCAGACCTGAAGGGACTTGGGTTTGGGCTACTACCTCATGCCCTACGTCATCAAACCTGTTTCGTTTGACCCAATTAGGTCTTACAAGTGAATTAGCTTGCAATTTAACCCGATAAGCTACCTGCAAGCGAAACATCTGGGCGGATAACACCGATTTCTCATTCACCTGACCTACTGCACTCCAAAGAGTGTTGATCTCGATAGATCTAGTCGAGCGCCTCGCATCCGAGATGTATATTGGAACTGGTGGAGTGAGCGCTCTAAACATCGTTTTTGGGATCCTTGCCGTGGTTTTGGTGCTTTGTATGCAGAAAGAGCACGCGATACGTTGCTACGTTTTACCGTTACAAAGAAATGCTGCGCGGCTCTTCAACTTAGCGCCCACGTACAGCTTTTTCATCCTCTTGACAGCGTATATGACGTCTGGCAAACCTGTGTGGGACGTGTTCATGGCTATCGTGGACGGCTACGCCCTGTATTGTTTTTTCGGCCTCGTTATCCTTGGCGCGGGGGGTGAGAGTCGTGTGGTCACCCGTTTGGCCGCCGCCTTGCCCAAAGTGGAAGATGATTTAACTGTCAATGGGGCTGTTGCTCAAGTTAGTGGAATAAGAAACGACAAACTCAAATTTTCGGCCTGCCTTTGCATCTCGCTACAATTTGAAAGCGCGCAACGCATTTACACGTTTCTACAGCTCTCTGTCAAGCAGGTTATGATTTCTCGACCGATCCTCTTGGCTGCCAGTTCGATATGCGACCGCTTGGGCCATGGAGTGCTTGCATCAATTGGGGAACGCGGATTTAGAATCTTGAGTCTGCTGGTCCTGGTTTATGCCGTTATGACGATAGGACGTACGTATCACCTCCTCCGTCAACAGATTTGGCCAGCTTTCAATCCCGTTGCGGCATTCATGGTCGTCAAAGGTTTTATTTTGCTTATCACGATGCAAGATTTTGTGATTGCGATGATATTTTCGGCCCGTGATCCACATTATGTGGAAAGAAGCACTCGCGCAGCCCTGGCAATATACTCGCTTGTAGTATCAATCGAAAGTATTTTGTATCTGATAGTAGTGAGACAATTTCTTAAGCCTCGAATTTTTCAAAGTTACAGTACTCAGTCTTTTTGCTCAATGACTATATCCTTTTGGCAATTCCTCGAGGAAGTGTATACGTTTTCAAATGTACTTGGAGGCGATTTGCCTTCCATGCAGGATAAAGGCAGTTCCGCTTTGTCAACAGCATATGATGCTGCAGTCGGTATAGAGATGTCCACATAAAGCCCAGACGTGCTTTAAAAGAAAAGCTTCGGTACAAATACCTCAGCATCGATTTCACATGTAATGTCAATCACTCTTCCATGCTGGTTACATATACTTGCCGCACTTCCTATCCTGTTGCCTGGGCGGGAAATCATTCTCTACCGCCTTGTTTTTATCATAAACGGCGTGAAAGTGTAACGACAAAGAACGAAGGCTATAATGTAGACAGCGCATGATTTCATCTTCATATCTATTTTTTGTTCCATATCATGTGGCGTTGTTTTGATTTCGAAAGCAATGTTGCTTTTACTTTCATGTTTCTCAAGTGAAACTCATCATAGCTTATTTTCTTCCCAATCGGATATACTTTCATTTTTGATTTTCTAAGTGATTTTGCACTTTTTGGATTAAAATGAGTACTGTTAGGGTTGACAATTGTGATTCTTTTGAAAGATGTGGTTAAACCGCCTTAATTCATTTATTTGAACCCTCAAGAAGGACTCAGTGAGGTGTTAAGTGGATTATTACCATCGTGCGTAACTTCACTAGGAGTTCCGTAGCCAAAAAGCCTACGATAAACTTCAAGGCATCCCATTTGAAATACAGCAATGCTTTTTCACCAATCATCTCGCTTTTTCACCAATCATCTCGCAAAAAGATTCCATTTCGATACACGCGTTCCCCTCAACATTATCTTCAGCATATATAGTATAATTATGCCGTTGCAGATGTGCACTTTAATCAGAATTTTAAATCATATTACCATCGTTGAGATCCTTTATCAGCATTCTCTGTGAAGGCGCAGGTAATTTGGATGGAAAGCGGCACTTATTTTTCTACAACCACGCTGCGCGGCAAATACTATCGCGAGGTGGGGACATGAAGTGACATCCGTTACTACAACACGAACAACACGAACAATATCAAGCGAGGAGGGCTCAAATTTAAGAGCCGCAAGAAATTTCCGACCATTCTACTTCATACTAAAAGTGCGGAATGACATACGTACATAACTTCAGACTGAAAAACTCATGCACCACTTGTCCAAGTCTCGTCACACCTAGGGCAACAGGTCTAATCCCAATACTCATGTGTGTGTATAGGGTGAGGTGCGCAAGTAGAAATGTACAGGTGGGTGACAAAGTATTTGGGTGTTGCCTTCTCGTACGTTGAATGGCACGATATAGCACAGATCAACAGCTTCATTTAAATATGGGATTAATCCTGGATGTAAGTGTGCATGGAAAGATCCAATACCGGACGCAGGTGAACGGTAAAGATGTCCCTAAATGTGAAGCCCAAGACTTAACCCGAAAACAAAGGCACCTTAATATAGCTCGCTATTCATGTTGTACGCTGAATTTCTGACTCTGAATCTCTAGAATTCTGACTTCCTTGCCCAATAGCTTGACAGAATGAGAAAATTTTATCACCTCAATATGGTCCTTCTTGAACTATTATTGCCAATGTATCGAATACAATCTTCTAGATTCTTCATTAATCATGATTTAGCGCTGAGTCGTCTTCCAATTGCCTGGATTAGATTATTTCTATAGAGTTGGGGCGCCTTGATAAACAAATAAACGGGGAAAGGCTTTTTCAGGTGGTGAGACGACTCGGTTTTCAATGTCGCTTCAATTGTAGTCTTTAATCTGTGATAGAAAGGAACGTTTCCGAGCACGACCTTGACAAACTTTCACTTCATCCGTCAATACGTCCTTACTTTTTTTCGACCAACTCAATGCATAATTTCTATCATAAGAGTGATCTTTGAGCTTGAAAGAAAGTAAGAGGCAAGGACATATAAAAACGAACTTGTAAAGTGCACCGCCGAGCCCAGTCCAGTGATATTTTATAACTGTCAATTGCTTGCATCGGCATGCAGGCTGTGATAAAGCTATTTCGAAAAGCATACCATTCGTGTCCGTTTTTGTTTTGTGCCATCGTCCGGGTAAATAAGGTGACGTGCGAAGCCGTTTGACAGGGGTGGCGAGAAGCAGGGCGTTCCGCCATCGATTTTGCCCTGCAGCAATTAGACCCTTATCAAGATAAGAATTCTTATACTTGTGCTGCTGCCCAGTGCAGGACCAAATTCTCTCTTGGTACTTGCCTAGCCATAGGACGGTTTGAAGGGGGATTCCAGTGGCACTCGTGCCGAAGGTAATCAAGATACCCGGATCACTCTGGCCCCGAGCAGGATGAACAAGTCTACCATTTTCTTTTCAGAATAGCTTATGCAATTAGCCGACCTGTTTCTCACACAGTCTACGAAACGGAACAAAATTAAGGAAATACTCATCAATCCGGATTCTTGGCCCTTGACAGCACAGACTAACGTCTTTATCCTCTTTACGGCACTGCAAACATCCCTCTCCGCAGAAATTCGCCTTGAGCTGGCATAAGCTATGATTAGATTCATATTGTTCGTCAACAAACAGGGCCAAACAAGGCTTTCTAGCTACTATACATGGATGAGCATTCCCGAACGTGTCGCTCTGGAAGCAGAGATCATCCGAAAGTGCTTGTCCCGCTCTGAGCTTCAATGTCAGTTTATAGAATACCGGGGGCATAAAGTCATTTACCGACGGTATGCGTCACTATTTTTCATTGTGGGTGTAGAAGGAGATGATGCCACGGGAAGTGCCCACAGCGTAAGTACAAATGGTGGGTGCGAGAATGAGTTGGCCATCTTGGAATTTATCCATGCCTTGGTGGAGACTTTAGATAAGTACTTTGAAAGCGTCTGCGAGCTGGACATAATGTTCAACTTGGAGAAGGCACATTTCATTGTTGACGAAATGGTAATTAATGGACACATAGTGGACGCCAACAAGACAAATATCTTAAAACCAATACACCTTATGGAGAAAGCAAGCGCGAGTGAGGAGTCGATCTTTTCGAGGAGAGGATAGGGCCTTCGTATAGCTAAAACGGGAGGATGCGATAATACGTGACTTAGCGCATCTGCCCAAACTTCAAGCAATTTGTTTCAAATAAAAATGTAAAAATCACAGAGCCCGTAAACGGTAGCTTTGTTATTGGAAAATTCTTCTCGGCATTTTTCCAGCAACTTTACTTGATTGTTTTGGATTACATGGCAAGCAGACACGCAGCCCACGCGTTAACGCATCCATTAAAACTCCATCAGCTTTAATTTTGGGATAACATTCATGCTCTGGAGTTCCTGAAAAAGAAGCTTGCAGGCGTAGGGGAGACGAATGTCGGCCATTCTTTCTGACGACCTACAGCTTTGACACCACCCAGCATACCCCAATAAGCCACATCTTTCGCAAACCGTGGCAGTGAAAGCATCGGAAGAAATCATGAGCCGCTCAGTGAGTAATGAAGAAGCTCCATACCCGATTAAACAATCACGCTCCATTTCTCCGAGCCGCAACCCCCCGTCCCGTGACCGTCCCTCCGTAGGCTGTCGCGTCAGCACTGCCCTGGGGCCGCGGGCGCGAGCATGCATCTTGTCCATCACCATATGTTTGAGTTTTTGATAAAAAACGGGCCCTTGAAATATATATGTGAGTAGCGGTTCCCCACTTGTGCCACTCGTGATGATCTCTTTGCCAACATAACTGAAGCCATTTTCAACCAAAGCGCCAGAGCAAGCCACAACCCGATCAGCGCTTCCAAAGTCTTCCCCAAACGCTGTCCCATATGCCTGCCGTCCGATCATAACGCTTGCCTTACCCGCCACGAATTCGATAAGTTTCCCAACGGTCATCCGGGAGGGAAAGCCGTGTGGATTCATGATAAGATCCGGACATATTCCGTCATCGTTAAATGGCATGTCTTCTTGTGCTACAATGATTCCACAAACGCCCTTTTGGCCGTGCCGACTGGAAAATTTGTCGCCAACTTCCGGTCGTCGACACTGTCGCACACTGACCTTCACAAGCAAGTCTCCTCCTTCGTTTGAAGTAATTAGAACCTGATCCACGTGGCTGGGGGCGGGACCTTTGTACGAAAGTGGTGTGGGTTTGAAAGGCGTCGGATCTGCTCCACTTCCCATGTTCAAATCTGCCACAGATATTGGCGACTCCTTATTGATCATAACTGATCCATTTCCGAGCCGCTCTCCCACCTGACAGATTCCATCCTTATCCAACGCCTCAAAGCGTCGTAATCGTGGATCCCGTCGAATTGAATATGCTCCAGCTAAATTTGATTGTGCCGCGCTTGGTTCCCCACCCATCCCCGAACATACCGCTGCCGTATCCTCGGGTGGGCCTCTAAGGTTGTCGGCTGCACCATTAGCATACTTACGAAGAGATGTCTGATGCTTGCGAAGTATGAGACATCGACCGAAACCGCGGTCCAGACTAGCTTTGTTGAGCACAACGGCATCCTCTATGTCGTAGCCAGAGTAAGACATGACTGCCACGATGGCATTTTGACCGCCTGGAAGTTCATTAAAATTTACAAGATCCAGTGTGCGCGTGGTCACCAAAGGTTTTTGTGGATATACCATAGCGTACAGAAGCGAGTCTAAACGTTCGTACTGATTGAGCGCGACTGTGCCCATCGCTTGTTTTCCCATGGCACACTGGTACGTATTTCGCGGAGACTGATTATGATGTGGGTAAGGTATCAACCCAGCTACTACGCCAAGCACAGTCAAAGGATCGATCTCCATGTGTGTGTGCTTGACTGTCAGTTGAGTCTGAGCAAGAGCTATTAAACAATTATTTTCCTCGTTCACGTCCACGTACTCCACAACACCGCATCGAATGAGCTCTGCCAAAGTCAGAAGGCCTGATGAGAGCTGGCGCATCATCATGTTTGTAAGACGGGGCACGCCCTTTTCACAAACCAAAAGAGGGCGACAGACCCTGCCACCGTCTGTGGCAATGTAAATTGCACGCTGAACTTCATGTAGACACACAGACACAAACTCGGCTACCAACCCTTTCCTGCGCAACAGACGTAACAGGCGGACAAATCGCAAGGGTCTTGAATGGCATCCAACGATGAGTCCGTTCAGAAAAACGAGGTAATTGCTTGAGGCGTTTATCTCCGCCCCGCTCAAAAGCGTCACATCCTCGATCCCAAGATCGAAGCATAGTTTACGGATGGGCTCGCTCTCTTCGTCAGTCGTGACATGAGCGAGCAAGGCCAAGTTTTTCACCAGACCGCATGCCTCGCCCTCAGGCGTGTCTGCCGGACAGATCATGCCCCATTGAGAAGGTTGAAGGGAGCGAGGACCTGAGACTTTTCGTGTTTTCTCAAACTGAGAATTGATTCGTGTCATCATACCCAAACACGAAATGTACGAAAGCCGTGTTAAAACTTGCGTTACACCTTGTCGATCCATTCGGAAACGCTGAAGCTTCCAATTTCCAGTTGCGATGGCTTGAATAAAACCATTCGTGATCGTATCTGTCCGGATGCATTTAATCACGTCGAAACTTTGCGTCCGATTTGGCTTGCTCAGGCCCTGATCTGCCTGTTTCTTCAGTTGCACATTCAAGCGCTTGAAAAGATCCTCAAAAAGGAGCGAAAGCAGTTGCCCAGCCAGCTCCAGTCTCTTGTTCCCGTAGTAGTCCTTATCGTCGAGTTGGCTGCGGTCCCTGTGCGTAAGAAGCACGCGCCTGATGACGTGGCACACAAAAATGCATTTGGTTCGAAAGTCAAAGTTTATGACTGGCACATGATTAAGAATTACCGACGCAAGCACTTCCCGAGCTTCCTCCTCCGGAGAGCTGGCCCGTCGGTAGAACGCGAAACCCATACCAGACGGACCCGGTCCTCGGTTCTGTGTAGTGTTCCGAATTTTGGCTCCAATATATCGAAGAGCTTGCGCTTGGGTACAGATTCCTAGATGATAAGGCTCTTCCAACGAAGGAGCGAACGCGTCCAACATTTCGGGAGAGTCTCCGACCATACATACGATCTCCTGATCCGACTGCATTCCCATCGCCTTCAGCACCACAACAATTGGAACATCGTCCCCAAGCAAGTTATTCTTCAGGTAGACTTTGGTTCCATTTTTGACAAAAATATTCGAGCGCCCTTTCCTGTCATGCGTTGAGGACGTGATGGAGGCGCTGACGTTGCCCTTGTTATCTTCTTCGATGATAACGCGATTTTTGCTCAGTTGCTCTTGCATCAGTATTACTCTTTCCACGCCTTTTACAATAAAGTAGCCCCCTGGATCATAAGGGCATTCTTTTTTTTCGGCCAACTCGGCCTCACTTCTCCCAGCCAAGATGCACTTGCAGGACCGGAGCATAATAGGGATCCGTCCGATCATGACTCCGCGCTTCACCACTATCTGTCTCCCCCTCGTATATCGGACATCCACAGTAATGGGTGCCGAGTAAGTGCAGTCTCGAAGGCGGCACTGGAAGGGGGTCACCCGGGAGCTCACGTAAGCGTCGTCGTCTACGGACGGTTCACCTACGTGCACGTCCGTATAACGCAGCCAAAACTTAGGATCAGCTTCTGAGCGCAATTCACGATTGGATGCGGCGTTCACAATATCTTTGATCTCACGGTTGACGAAAAAGTCGAAGGAATCGATATGTTGACGCATCAGGCCCCGGAGCTGCAAAAAATGGGGCAGCAACTTCCACTTATCGGCAACGTCTGTCACAGGCTTACTCACATCTTCTTGTGATTGGTCCGCTAGCTCCGTGAAGAAAAAGTTTGATCCCAAATTACTAGCATTTGAAGCTTTAATCCCGCTGCTGCAATTTTCCGCGCTTGGTGGTGCCATTTCATTCACAAATGCCTACTGTGCTGAGATACTGCCCAGGCACGGAGAGGAGGATACAAAGTGCAGAGCTCAATAATCTCTGACCATCCTGGTACAGATGACACGTGAAGACGCGTAGATAAGAACAATGTTTTGAGCCTAGACACGAGATATTTTCTTGTCTGGAACCTTGCCGAAGTATTCAATTCAATAATTTCTCGAGATCACATACCATCAGCATAAATTCCCACGACTCCACACCATTCGAATGACTACCATGCATCTTCATATCAAATTGGTTCAAAGAGGTGCTACAACGCTTGTAAGTCGGTTAATCAAACTTGAGAGTGTACTTTTATGCCTCCCGCGCCTCCTCAAGTCGGTGTGCACTGCTTCCTGTATCGGGAGGCATGCTGCACGCCCCTCTAGGCGGTGACCGCCGCGGTGGCTGCCATCCCCCACGTATCCTTGGTTTTCATCGTCACGCTTTTCTTTGCATCGTCTTTTTCTTTGCCCGAATGATCGGGCTTCTAGAACTGTCGGCCTTAGAACGCAAAATATGACTGCTTTCACTGAGATTTGTGCCGTGTAGACGACTTCGAATGGTTGACTAGAATCCCCCATCCTGTCGCCATCATCCTCGCCCATCCTTGTCGCGCCACCACTGTCTGTTTAGGTGTGGCCCGGACATGTCTACCCACTGCACACAGCATGCACACGTGTACGCATAATTTTAAATTTTACCGTGAATACACTTGAAATGCATTGTTCGGACTCGGAACTCCCAAAATCTCGAGATCGGTGAAGCGAGACCACCTCTTTTCGATCCTCAGCTTCTTCTACATGTTGCCCAATGCAGTCGTGCCAATTCTTCCCACAAGTTGTACTCCTGAATGATCACAACCGGTGTTCTAGCTTGAATACAGTAGCCATGCAACTCGCTCAGGCAGTCAATCGTGCTTTCGGCTAAGCAGGTTTGCCCTCCCATATCAGACATCAACATGCGTCGGCTAAACTATTTATCCTCCTTCAGAGGTGACCCAAACGCTGCCTCGCTCCGTCTGATAGCTTTTTCAAGTTTCTCAATCTACCATTCGGTTAGAGCTCGGCAAGTTTTGGCCCCTAAGTTTGCTTGCCGCTTGCATTTAAAGTACTTTTATAGTACTGCTCCGACTTCGAGCAAGCCAACATTTCAGGATATGCTGCGGCACTGAGTGACTCCCTCACTTTGCAATGATAACTTCGATGCCAATGTTATATGAAGTTGTACCAACTCAAATGCGAGAATGAATTGTTGCCAGGCTGCCATGACCTTCTGATGAGATTTTCATATTTTCCCACTCATCTGTAACAGGCAGCCATATGTGTCAATTGTCAGGCAAGGCCCAGCACTGATACGTGGTGCTTAAAAACCGAGGGCATGCACGTACCGCTGCTCCATGGCAAACGAGATGGGGCGGAAGTTGCCACTAACCTTTACAATAGAATCGATGAGAAAGTCGACCACAGTGACACTCAAGAAGGCGCTGACTGCATTAATGCTCAAGTGCCACGTCAAAACGATCGCGGCCTTCGCATGCTCCAAAAGGCGTCAAGAGAGGTTGTAGCCTTTCTTGTGCTAATCATGGCAGGCATCGTTATGGGTCTAGCATTGCCGAGAAACAAAGAGCTCCGTAACGAGGGCTACGCCACGCTTTCAAATATATTAGGATGGATTTATTTTTTGGCCTGGACAGTTTCATTTTACCCGCAAATTTTTCTCAATTGGAGGCAACGGAATACAGAAGGACTGTCTCTTGGCTTTGAGCTTCTCAACCTCCTAGGGTTTCTCTTTTACAGCGTATATGCGCTTTCTTTCTTCTTGCTCCCACAGATTCAAGAAGCATACAGAAAACGACATAACGGACACGAGAACAAGGTGACAATTCAAGACGTGGTCTTCGCATGTCATGCTACAATTCTTACTGCTTTGACAGTCGCCCAAATGCTTCACTATGATGGCATAAGAATCTATCGGCGACTCTCGTGGCCTATCTTAATGGTCCTGACAGGATTGCTGGTCATTACTTGTGTAGCTTTAGTGGTAGTAAGTGCGAGAGGAGATGGGCCCTCTGATTGGCTGCTTTATTTATATACCATATCCTTCATGAAGCTATTTGTAAGTGTCATCAAAGGCGTGCCCCAGGCCTTTTTAAATTATCGGCGTAAGTCCACTGTAGGATGGTCGATTCACAATGTACTTTGCGACTTTACAGGTACGCAGGAAATTATGACGGGTTGAAAAGTTGACGTCAATCGTCGTCTTCTTGTAAAGCTTTACACCGCTCGTGATGACAGCCTATCCCGTTTTGATGTATTAGTTTGGACAGTGGGGATATTCTTCATGGTTATAAACTCATCATCTGTCATCCTATAGCATTATTGCCCGCTTCGCTTCGCGAGTTTTTCAGATAGGTTGGACTATTTGTCTGTTCATGATTCTTGAGTTTGTCTTTGCTGCGTTGTTTGGGTACAGTGCGACTGATCATAATGTAGATTACACTAAATTCAACATGCCCATTTCTAATTCGCAGGCGGTGTCTTCTCTGTCCTACAACTTCTGGTGGATTGTGCCGTCACAAATGACTGGGGAGGGATCAACGGCAATGCCCTCAAGTTTTATCTTGGTTTATTTTCCATTGCTTTCGACCTGCTTTTCATGATACAGCACTTCGTTCTGTATCCGACGTCTGCAACTGCAGTAACGCCGTCGAAATGGAGTAAATGAGTTCGATCGAATCTGACTTTCCATTCTTTGCGGCGGACAAAACGGCAAGTCTGAGGTTTTAAAGGCGGGAAATCACTTTTGTTGGGGCTGTACACAAATTGTACCATAGGTTGATGCGAGAAGGTCAAAATGCTTACACTGTATAATGTAGGCAAAGACTAAATGGTTGACTAGAGATAGATAGAGCTAAGAATTAGCAAAAAATTATCAACAACCCGAACAGAAATAATAATAAGATTTAAGGCTTCATCTTTTCAGGAGTCGTGATTGATTATAAAACATTGTTTGGAACACGATCAATCACAGGTGACCTGAACACGGCTCATACCATATTCATGTATCACGAAATGCTACTTGATGGCTATTATGATACTGTGAGAAGTTTTATCCACCTGTGTTTACGACCAGCATCCTGTGTTACCTCGAGCAGCCGTGCGATACTCCTCCGAGAGAGGGGCGTTTCCCTTGCGGAAATTGTGCCCTTTTCTCACGCCTTAGATGGCTTTCGAACCTGGTAGTACGGGGTCCACCACCATGCAGGGCTTGATGCGGGAATCCTCTCTATTCGCCAAATCTTGAAACCAACGGACAAGTTGCGCTAGAACTTCTTTCCCTAGTGATCGCCTTGCTTTTCGGGAAATCCCACATGGATTGCGCCGTCCGCGAGGTGCAAAGAGAAGTTGGCTTCTGATGACAGACGATTCAAGATGTAAAACAAGCTGTCGAATGGCATAATGCGCGGTCGTGCGCCACTTTCGGTCCCGCCCTTTCATTTCTTGCAGCTTGATGCTTCCCATAGTGAGCTGTGCTTTGCCGGGAAGGAGATCTCGGATGCATTCCGGTGTCCCACGACTTCGCTGACAGGGCCCGTGTCTATGCTGGGTGAACTTGCGTTGGATATGTCAAAGATCTCTCTCTCCGCATCGATTCGCTAATTTTTGAGCATGACACTCACTCCTAGTATTTCTGTGTATCTACGTTGAGGGGAGCAAAATATACCGGTTCTGCCTTGTGCGGAATGGCCCTGGGCATCGTGTGGGGCCTCCCTGAAATTGCCCGGCTCCATCTCTCGTCGACAGACGGTATTTGGAGCAACGTGTGGAAAGGCTACATGCAAAAACTACGCCTTTGTTCACCAAAAACAATTTCTTGAGCCTCGTAACAACCCTATGACAGCAGCGCCAGCCTAAAGTTGTATAAGGACGCGTAATATTATAGCATTAAATTTAATGACTTTATCGGTCGTAGATTTTGGAAAAGACGTTCTCACATATAGTAGTTTATAGTATACAAAGTAATAAAAACTCGATGGATAACAGTCACGTTTCGCGTCTTCTATTCATTCTTCGACAAACACAAAGTGCTTCAGGCGCACACATTTGCAGCCCCCACATCCCTGAGGGACTGCGGAATGCGGCACTTGAAAGCATCGCTCACGCGCGTACTGTTAGATGCACGTGATGCTATGCGACCATCACTGATCAATCCCTTGCATCACTGTGTGGCCAGGTTTTAGCTTCTCAAAAAAATCGTCCGGGTCGTCGTCAACACTTATCAAGGAAAAGAAGCCACACGTGAAGAGATCATTGTATTTTTCCATCTCAATCCTACCTTCACCGCGAATAGAGGTGCCCGAGATCGTAATCGTACCTTCATAAATCCTTGTCATGCTATACTTGCTGTCTCCGCTATCGGAGTAAAAGCGCTCCAATAGAAAGCCGACTTTTCCTTCATCACCAGGACGCCAGCTACCCTGCACGTCTACAGCGTTGGTGCTATCGGAGATAAAGCTGACGCTTCCATCCCCACGCAATTCAACTTGTGTCACGCGATCCGTGCTAATGCATCAATGTTTCGATAAAGGAGGAGTCATAAGGTTAGTATGATATCGTGTTTTTCTACGCCATCCCAGCTCATTACACGCCAACTAAAGCGAATAACGTGCGTTACGACTCACTTGTCTTCATTGTCGGAGAACTGGATCTTCCTATTGGCCATTGGGTGAGTAGTAGAACCCAGTATAGCACTAGCAGTGGAGCATATATGTTGCAGCTTTTTGAGGGGTGGTGTCACAAGGAATGCTTCGCCTCGAGACAGGAGGACCGGCACGAAGAAGCAGCAGAGTAGATCAAGTCTCATGATTGTGGGCCAGAAAGTCCTCACCGCGTCCTGTGTAAAAAATCAACATAAGAGCGTGTGGCATGGGGAGTTTGATGAGAGAGACTGGAGGACTGGCGATGTGAGGCTGTGGGCACAAAATGTTGACGCTGGGGCGGGGAGCAGGCAAGTGCACGCTGGGGCGGGGAGCAGGCAAGTGCATGCAGCAGCAACCCACCGGCCAACCGACTCGCGCCATGCCAAGCCCACACCATCACGCCTCCCGGGCACTCCCCGGAAATAGTCACTCATTCGGGTACATCAGTGAAAAGCGATGCATTTGAAAGTTTTAAAATGCGAGGATTGGCGTCCATTAATGTCAATGCGTCGCGAAAGCGCGGAACTGCTTATTGCACGTCGAGGATTCGGTAAGCGCGAGTTCAACGAGCAGCTGCTGCAAGAGGACAACAACAGAGGCTATGGCGGAAGAAAGACTGACAGGCGATAAAAGTGGACCAAGACAAATATGCCAAGGTATTGTCACAAAGGACGGTCATGGATGTGTCCGGTTAAAAAGAAATCAAGAAAATTGGAAGGCACCACTTTGCAAAGAAGGACCTCAAATTTTATGTTCCCGGTGGAGGTCCTCCTGTGAGAGGTCTGACTTCTTTTCTTTTGCTGAAACTCGAACACCGTCGCACGCTTCTGTCCACTTATGTGAGGCTTGATGCACTACTCTCAGAAGGTCACTTTTTTTCTAGAGCCTCAAGTCTCTTCGTGATGTCATTCAGCCCCAACTGGACGGAATCAGTCGAGCTGTTGCATGCATAATGTTTCATGGAAGAAAGGAAGGATGCAGAACAAACCTTGTGAGAGGGGGAATTCTGGGGGGAGAATGCTGTTAAACCTCGATTTGCTATACATACGTCGACAATTGCATCATGGACATTCATAATGCACATGTCTTTGTTTAGCAGGGGGGGAGTGTCGAGAGCGTCTGCCCGCATTGAATTATTTAAAAGGATAAAAGTAATTTTTAAAAATCGACACAAACCCTACACTATATAAAACTTAAAATAATTCATGTTACATAAGAATCTCCCCTGCTCGGAGATTTAGCCTCCATGAGAAGAGTAGGTACTGTCGGAGACCCGTACAGAGAAGGCATGCCATAATGACAAACTCTTGTCCCACAAAGACACTATGTACAATATACGCTAAAAGAAGTCAAGATGTCTTCACTAGATAAGAGCCTACGCTCTTGGACACGTACCGCTTGACGTCTTGAATTAAAAAAAAGTAGCCCACCAACGATGTAACCCCTACGCCAGCTAGAAAAGAAGACAACCGCTGGAAGAAGGATGAACCTATTTAATTTTTCGGTGAATTTATTGAGTTGCATGTACTTTTCGGTATCTGAGAAGTAGCTTTTCAAATAAAAACCCTGCCAGCCTCTGCTTCAATATCCTTTCTTCACCCGGCTACAAGTAGTAAAAGATCTACAAGGAAACAAGTGGTATTACTGAAACTTATCTTTAAACGAGAGCATGAAGACAGGCATCTAACCGCAGACCTCAACAAATCCATCCCCAGCGCACCTTTGTTCGACGTCAGCGAGGTTGATTCTGCCTCTGTGGACAGCTTTCTATGGCAGCCGCCGGGCGACCACCGAGCTCCCACCGTCATCTCATAAGGAGAGCGAAAATGACGGAAGGCAGAAGTCAGGCAACGGCTACCGTGAGCCATCCTAAACCATGCAAAAAGAAGAGACAAAGTGATGCACACATGTTAGGGAATAAAGGTTCATAATTATTCTCATGTCGGATTGCCTCGCTTGAGTGCTGACTAGCAGTAAGGAGGCTTGCGGCCCCTTCAAGGTTGCTTTCTTTTGGTCACCCTTCCGCTGGCTCGAAGTGTGAGCGTTGGGTGAAGGCGAGACAAGCCTGTGAGATAAAATGACCTAAGATTTCCGGCCACACGTTGAAATTGTGCCTTGAATCACCGGGCAGTGATTCATCCGTAGAAGCCTGTGATGAGGGAAACTCGGCGAGAAGCGAAATCATGCGTCTGCGAGATTGTCTTGCATTCCGGAGACTTTCATTCGCAGCATGCACTTCCTTTTAAACTAGCGTGGCCGTTTTCATACGATACGATGTTATGATTGGTATCTAATACCATCCACGATCTTTAGCAGGTGCGATACTGAGGCGTTCCAGGGCACTTGGACGGGGGAAGGGAGTGTCGCTGAGCGGAGGGGATCGGGGGACAAGACGACGGACGCTGCGAAGAATTTCGGCTGGAGCCAGAAATGACCAGACATATTTTGGTGCGAACAGTGATATTTTTATGTCTGATTCACCTTCTTAATTCTTTCTGCCCAGTATCCTTGCACCGGGAGTCAATCTACTCTGTGCGGTTTAAATTTCGGTCAATTTGGGGGGTATACATCAGTCCACCTTTTGCTCGACACAGATCGTGGAACCCATTTCATAAGACTGTAGTGTCGAGTACTTCGAACAATGCGATAAATAGTAAGCATGGAAGCAAATGTCAAGCTGTGACTCGCTTAGAGGTAAAATTTTTGACAAGTAATCCATTGAAGACAAGGGAGGTACAGGCTTTGTTAGCGGAAGGGGGCCTCCAAGTGCCTTTCGACATTGTGACATTGGACATTGAGTTACCGGAACTACAAGAGACACCACTCGTGATCGCAATTGAGAAGACACGGCTTGCTGCGCAAGCCGTACAGGGTCCTGTTCTCGTTGAGGATACCTGCCTCTGCTTCGACGCGCTTGGCGATTTGCCGGGGCCGTACATTAAGCACTTTTTGGATCAACTCGGTCCTGAAGGCCTATTTAGAATGATAGAAAATTACGAAGATCACTCAGCGAAAGCCGTTTGCAATGTGGGTTTCAGCCCAGGACCAGGGTGTCAACCACTGATCTTTACCGGAATCACGTATGGAGAAATAGTCCGGCCTGAAAAAGGGGATGACGGTTTTGGATGGGACACATGTTTCGCTCCCTCTGGCTTCAATTCGACCTTCTCAAAGATGACTGTAGAGCAAAAGAATGCGATATCGCACCGGTCGATGGCTTTGCGACAATTTCAAAAATATATTGCGGATAATTGGTTGGAGGGAAGCCAAACAGGAGAAGCCATATTTCTCTAATCTAGTAGCGCGAGTGCACATGAAAAAAAAGCGGCGCAGAATACCTATGCCTCTCCACTGTAGTTAAAAAAATGGAGGCCTAAGATATCGTCCCTCCGCTTTCTTAAGGGTGGCGTGGACTCGCGCCTTAGGTTGAAGTAGATGTAGACGGCATGGAAACTTGCATTTCACAAAGAACTTTCTTGCGCAGCGAAGACGTTTATCGATTGGAAGCATGTATACGATGTCGCTGTACCGAAAATCGGGTCCGACCTCCGAGGCTTTCTTTTTTTAAAGAAAACTGACGACGAAATATGTTACACTCTACTTTTTTTGTACATCCTTTCGAATTTGGTCATCTTGGTCAAAGGTACTTATGTAATTCAGCGTCCAAGAAATCCTTTGCGAGTGACCTTCTGGAAAACGAATCTTCCAAACGGTGCGCCGTATTGAGGGAGATCGGGGAGCCGCCGTTGCCAGCGCGCCTTCCGACCGGTGTTTTCCCGAAAACAAGGTGGGGAGTGACGGTGCAGTGCTCTCTTCCAAGCCTTCATAAATCCCTTTTACAGAAAAGTTCACCCTTTCTGACCCCTCTGGTGCGCCATCCAAATTTATACTAT
>Ga0209925_1000090_pt1 | contig 44387 bp, 38 predicted proteins | sample SalPonR2_A_D1_MG_FD_185702 | JGI IMG/M metagenome (GOLD analysis project Ga0209925, IMG submission 185702) | Salt pond soil microbial communities from South San Francisco under conditions of wetland restoration - Salt Pond MetaG R2_A_D1_MG... ... | reverse complement strand
GGATAAATTAAAAGAAGGAGTTCCTGCCCTGGATTTGCTCACCGACGAGGCTGCTGTATTTCCTTCGAAAGGCGAGCTTAAAAGGTTGATAAAAGGAGGAGGACTGAGCCTGAATAAGCAAAAAGTTACTTCTATGGATGCTGTTATCAATGATGAGTATCTGCTGAATGAAAAATACATCCTGGTACAAAAGGGGAAAAAGAATTATTTTTTGCTGAAAGTGGAATAGTATCAGAAAATATTTTCAATAAAAAACGCTCCATTTGGTGATGGAGCGTTTTGTTTTATTTGATTAAGGGGAATTTATTCAAAAAGAAAATCAAAATCATCATCCACGCTCAGTTCTTCAGGTTCTTCGTCTCCTTTAAAAATCCTGGCTTGTTTGTGTTTGTTTCCGATAAGCTTAATTTCTGCATTTTCTATTAAAAACATGCATCCTTCTCTTAATCCCACAGTGTATACGTATGGATTGGCAATGATGTATTCGTTTATTCGCATTTCTCTTGTTTCTCCTGCATGGCCGTCAGGATGTGCATCCAGGTAGTGAGGGTTGATCTGGAATCTTACAAGATTCAATGCATGGAAACTGTCCGGTTCCACGATAGGCATGTCGTTGGTTGTGCAAATGGTTGGGCAGGCCACGTTAGATCCGGCACTCCAGCCTATATATGGTGCACCATCCAGCACGGCATGACGCATTATTTCAATAAGATCTTCCTGTTGCATTTGTTTTACCAGGTGGAATGTATTTCCTCCTCCAACAACAATGGCCTCGGCGTTTTTAACTGCCTCTTTTTTCTTGTTGTGTGGATATTTGTGAAGTGAGTCAACTTCTACGTTAAATTCACTGAAACGCTTTTGTACTTTCTCCTGGTATTCATCATAAGAGAAGCTAACTGCTGCATAGGGAATAAAAAGTACTTTTTTTACATCATCTTTCTGAAGAAAATCCTTAATGTTGTCTTTTGCATGTTCAAGATATTCTTCTCCGGCATTGGTTGAATTACTTATCAATAATAGTCTCATGCTTGTAATTTTTAAATTATTTTTGGTAAAAATATAAATTTCGAAGGGATTAAAAAAATCATTTTTGACCAGGCTTTTTATTAATTGAATTTCTGAAACTAAAAAAGCCATGCAAAGGGCATGGCTTTAAAATCGTGTAATCCTGAATGTTTTTAGAAGCTAACCATAAGTCCTACAGAAAAAGGATGAATTTTTGGACCTTTCCCTTTTTCAAACAATCCTGTATCATAATAATTTCCAAATAGTTTTAAAGCACCATATCCGATCCTGGCTGTGTATCCCCATCTTATCGGAGAAATATAAAGATCACTCTGTCCTTTGTCTTTTTGACGGGCACCGCTTTCATCTTTATAAACTGTTTTGGTATGAGATCCAAGTTTTAATCCTCCAATCACACCAACTGTAATGAAAAATTTGTTTCGGCTTTTTGCAGGGGCCTGGAACTCAAGCAAAAGAGGGACTGTTAGGAAAGTTGTGTTCAGCTTTGCCTTGTCTAAATTGTAGTCATTGTTTATATAAGAACTGTCTACTTCAATGCCGTCTGTTCCCTTTTTTATAGGAACTCTGCTGTCGAAACGAAAATCCATCATTTCAAGTCCCATACCAGTTCCAATACCCAGGTTCTCACCAATTAAATTTAAATCGTATTCTAAGAAGTTTATATTGATATTCCATGATTTGCCGGTATTAAGATCGAGGTATTTGTTTTCTTCTGATAAGCTCATGCTATAATTGTCATTCAGAAAATTGTTCATACCAATTTCAAAACCCGACCAGTGCACGTCAAAGCCTTCATCTTCCATGAAGTCCAGGTGAAAACCTTCGTGGTCATTGTCGAAATCATCCCACTCATCGTCATCAAAATCCCACTCATCTTCGTCTTTCTTTTTTACCTGTATGGTTGTGCCTTCTTCATCTTCTGTGATGCGTACCTGTTTGTTCTTGAAGTTGATGTTTGTGGTATCTTTCTTTTTACTTTTTATCGTGTCTTTAGGAATAGTGTCCTCAACTTCTGTTTCTAGCTCATTCAGTTTATCTTCCATTGATTGTGAATAACAATTGAAAGTAAAACTTAAGATTATAAATGTTAAAATTAAATTTTTCATAGCTTTAAATTTTATTGGTTTTTAATTTGTTTTATTGTGCGACGGTTGAACCAATAAATTTGTTACAGCGAAAACCAGGTTTTTTAGAAAAACCTCAGATAGAGAAGGTTATTGTTCTTTGCCAGGTGATTTTTTCTTGTTTACATCTGTAGAAAAGCGAAAGGTTTCAGAGGTAAATGCAAGTCTTTTTAATTCTCCTTTGTCATTGTATTGAGGCTTTAAATCAAGTTCTTTCCCTGTAATCCGGCTGATCCCTTCCAGTCCGGCATCAGCGATTCTAAGCAAAGAAAAAGACTTTTTATCCGGATTGAGTTTGTTTTTGATTTTATTAAGATTGCTTGCTAAGAAGTTTCCGGAATTATTCACCCTGGTATTTATTTTCCTGATCGTATTCGTGGGTATTGATTCCTGGGATAACTGCTTATTTGTTATGCTTGTAATATCTTCAGATAATGCCACTTTTTGAGCTGTTAGTTTTTTGGGTGCATTGTTTTGAAACACAAAAGAACGGGTCTTATTCAAGTTAACTTTTACTTCAGGTAATGAATTGTATGAGTCTATATCATAGCTATCTGTATTATAAAGATTATTTGAATTGTTCAAATCTTCTAAATAATATATTTTGTTAAATTCTTTAATAACAGAAGAATTAATATGTTTATTTAATTTATTACTATAATTATTTGGGCTGATTTGCGAATTTTTCAAAATGGAGAACAAGCCTATTAAAACTGCTACAGATGCAGCCGAGGCAATTCTGCTGAAACGATTTGCCGCGAGAGAAAGCGTCCTTGATTTTTTTAACTTATTTTTATAGGCAAAATTAATTTTCGGGGGAACCAGTCTGGTTTTTTGATATAATTCAAATTCTTTTTGATTTTCTGGCGATTCATTTATTAAGTTTTCAAATTCTTTTTTCTGGGCAGCATTTAGGTCTCCTTCCAGGTAGCCAATGCAAAGATCATCAAAATTATTCTGCCGATCCGTAATGGATTCTTTTTTTAATTCTTTTTTATGTTGAAATGAAGGTTTGTCTGGTTCTATTTTAATGGACTCAAATTCAGATAATTCTACTGCCAGGTCAGGATTTTTATTTAAAAAGTCTTTAAAATCGGGCAATAGTTTCTCATCAAGCTTACCATCAAGGTAATCAAGAAAGTAAATTTCATAATTATGTCTGTTTATTCGTCCCATTTTTATAATACTTTTTCCAGGCTTCCTATATATTTTTTCAAAGTAACTCTTGCCCTGTAAATATATACCTTTACTTGTGATTCGTTGAGCTCTGTAATTTCAGCTATTTCTTTGTATGCATAGCCTTCATAATCTCTTAATAATATAACAGACCGCTGAATATCTGGCAATTGTTTTAAGGCATCTTCTAGTACATCATTTAACCCTTTGTATTGATCTTCATGTACATACTCATTTTGATTAATCTCTTCAAGGTCGGTTAATCTTTGTTCCTTTCGTATAAGGTCGATCATCGTATGATATGCGGTTGAAAAAAGATATGATTTAACCTTTTCAAAGGAGACAGTGTCTGCACGAACCCATAATTTTTCATAGGTGTCCTGGACAATATCTTTGGCTTTGTCTTCATCTTTTATATTTTTAAGGACAAACCGGTAGATATTGTCAGAGAATTGATCAACGCATTGATTGTACTCTTTTACCGTCATTATTATTCTAAATTCATAAGTGGGACGAACGAACTTGTAGTTTTGTTACAAGTTATTAAATTTTTATGGTTTTTTGTACACGTTTGTAATCGTTTTGCTGAGTCTGCGAACAGAGTAGGCACTAAAATATCCTACAGCCCCATTTCCACCTTCTATATTGCTTCGTACATTAGCCGGAGGCCCACTAAATAAGGGGTTTGACCCTCCTGTTTCGCTGTTTAGCTCTATTATAAATTTATAGTAATCCTGGGTTATTCCATTGGCCTCAAGGGTCACTACATCTCCTTTTTCCAGGACTTCATCCGGTTTGTCAGGACTCAGAGATTGTACAAATGCCCCAGGGACATAATTTCCGTTGAATAATTGGTCGTCTTGTGTCACATATTCGTCAACCGTATCAGTTACCAAAGTGTCATTGATGTATACTTTGAAAAGGTAATAATTATCTTCAGGAGGGTCCTGTGCGTATAGCTGTATTTCCCAAAACTGAACCTCATCTGTAATTTCCCTGTAAACCACATCAATAGAATCCCCTTCTGCTATTGTTTTTATTTTTGAAGAAGCTGTATAAAATTCATTTTCACCGTTGTTGTCAATATCAACATTATCAATAGTAAGGGTATAGGTTTCACCTATTATTCCATAAACATTTGGATCAGTAAGATATAAACCCGGAACAGAGTCACTCTCCTGGAGTGAGAAACTATTTATTGAAACAGAGGCCCCGGTTACCGGCTCTGCTGGTTTGTTGGAAAAGTAATCTGCAGTCTTGGTGAGTTTAACAAAATGACTTGTGGTATCAGTGGTTATTTGCCCATCAACCACTAGTCTTGTATAGGTTTCATCCAGGTCGATGTCTATTCTTTCTGTACATGATGTGGAAAACCACGAAAATAAGAAAGAAAAAGCTATAAATTTTACAATATGGAATATCCTTGTTTTCATTGTTTAAAACTTAAAGTTATATGTTATTGAAGGTATAATTGAAAATAAATATGTCTTTTCAGCATAAGTTATGTCCGGGTTGTTTTCATCCTGCACAAAACTGATTGCCCAAGTGTTTTTGCGTGCATAGGCATTGTATATTGAAAAATTCCATTCTCCCTTCCATTTTTTCCCTGGCTTATCTTTCGATTTGATGGTTAAAGATAGATCTAATCTGTGATAATCGGACAGCCGGTAATCATTTCTGTCAGAATAAACCGGTACGATTACGCCATCGTATTCAAATCTTCCTGTTGGGAACGTAACGGGCTGACCGGTTTTATAGGTCCAGTTAGCAGACAAAACAGTTCGGGGCGAAAAGTTATAACTCATAACCAGCGAGATATTATGTGGCCGGTCATAGGGCGCATTAAAAGGGTCTTCCTGTATGGCCGGAATAATTCTTTTTGTTCTTGAATAAGTATAGCTTAATCTGCCATTTACTATATTGGTGTTTAAGTCAGACATGAATTCAATTCCGTATGAATATGAATCCCCGAATCTTAACTCCCCTTCGAGTTTGGGATTTAACAGGAGACTGGCGTGATCTTTAAAATCAATGGTATGTTTCATGTCTTTGTAGTATGCCTCAACTGAAGTTTCTAACTGGTTGTTGAAAAAATTTCTGAAATAACCCAATGCAAATTGATCACAAATCTGGGGCTTTACATTCGGACTAGCAGGAAACCATATATCAAGAGGAGTGCCTGCAGTTGAATTTTGAGCCAGTTGAATATGTTGACGGGTTCTGGAATAACTTGCTTTTACCGAAGATCGGTTGTTTATTTGGTATTTAATACCCAACCGGGGTTCTATACCGATATATGTATTGTATATTTCACCTTTTTCATAGTATGTAGAATCTGTTACATTGTAATTTTGGTTGTAATTGTAATGTGTTCCTTTACCTATATTTTGAAATACGGACAAACGCAACCCATATTTTAATGTAAGCTGATTTGTCATGTTTTGTTCATTTGAAATATAGAGTCCATGCTCCAGTGTATGTTTATTGGGTATTTTAAAATTTGTAAAAAGACTCTCTTCCCCTGTTCCCTTAATTCTGCCCGGATCAAAAGTATGATGGCAGGAGGACAACCCAAAGCGTACAGTATGTGAAGGATTAAGATACCAGGTGAAATCTATTTTTCCACAGTAATCAATAAGTTTTGAGTCCCACTTGTAAGACCAGGCCTCATCTTCCGGACTGGCAAGAGAGTAATTATATTTGCTGTTGACAAGGGTTACATTTGAAAATAATCTTTCTGAATACAAATGATTCCACCTTATTGTAACTGTCCGGTTTCCATAGCCAATATCAGAAAAGTCATTTTTAAATTTGTCCTGCCCGAAATAACCCGATAAATAGATCCGGTTGTTTTCGTTAATTTTATGATTTAATTTGGCATTCAAGTCATAGAAATAAATTTTATTCCCCTGGATATCCTCTTCTGGAATTAGTGGAATAAAAAGGTCAAAATAGGTTCTTCTGCCTGAAACAAGAAACGAAGTTTTATCTTTTATAATGGGCCCTTCCAATGTTAAACGACTTGAAATATTGCCAATTCCACCTGTCCCTGCAAATTTTTTCGAATTTCCGTCTTTCATGCGAATATCCAGTACAGATGCCAGCCGGGTTCCATATCTTGCAGGTATATCTCCTTTGTATAATTCTGCATTTTTAATGGCATCGTTGTTAAAAACAGAAAAGAAACCTAAAAAATGGGAAATGTTGTACACCGTTGCTTCATCAAGAAGGACAAGATTCTGGTCCTGGCTTCCTCCTCTTACACTATAACCGGACGACCCTTCACTGATAGTCTGAACACCCGGCAATAGTTGTATCGATTTGATAATATCTGTTTCTCCTAAAAAGGTAGGGAGTTCAGATAATTTTTTTACTTTAATTTTTTCATAACTCATTTGATTTCTTACTACATTTTCATCAGGCTTTTCTCCTTTTACAACAATTTCCTTAATTTGCTTTTCTCTTGGTGCTAATTCAATATTTAATGTTTTGTTTTTCGTTAAATTTATTGTTTGTCTTCGTGGCTGGTAACCTACAAATGAAAACACAAAAGTATATTTTCCCGGATTAAGGCTGATTGAATAGAAGCCATAAACATTTGTTGTTGTACCTTTGCTTTTTCCTGCGATATAAACGTTCGCTCCAATGAGTTCTTCTCCTGTTTCAGCATCTTTAATGTATCCGCTTAGTGTGACCAGATTATCCTCCTCTCCTTCAGCATATAAACTAACATTAAAAATTAACAGAGATAATATAAGCCAGGGAAGGATCTTAATATTTTTCATTTTTGTTTGCTGTTTTCTTTTTTAAATTTGAATGAAACGACATTCTCAAATTACATGCCAGCTTTTTTGTTGTTTTATCAGTCATTTTATAACGCTTTGTTCCATACCCCTTATTAAATAGCATGTTTAGATGTTTTGGCTGTTTTTACAAATAGTATGGTTAATCAATTTTGAATGTACTTTTATCTCATAAATTTGTCAAATTATAAAACTTTTTTGTATTTCATACAATTATAAAGATTGAATTATTATATTGCCAAATTTTAATTTTGAATGAATATATTGTAATTATGGAAAAGGTTAAATTGCTAATAACGATTTTGTTGTTTCCTGTTTTCACGTTCGCACAGGAAGTAGAGAAAAAAACGGATCGTTATCATGCTGAAAATTATTATCCTCAGGTTGAAAAAGACAGGCTGGTTCTTAATAAACAAATGAATCAATATGACATTAAACATTATTTTTTAGATATAGAAGTTTCTCCCCTGAACACATCTGTTTCCGGGTTTGCAGAGATGATGGCTAAATCAGTTAATTCTGAACTGGATACAATTATTCTGGAATTAAATGATGCTTTGACCGTGGATTCCATAATGGTTGATAGCCAGCCCGTTAATGATTATTCGCACGAGGATGATCAAATCAGAATTCTTCTTACCAATCCTGTAAATCAGGGTTCATATTTTAAAACAAGAGTATATTACCATGGTTTTTCGAGTGGAGGAGGTTTAAGTCATGCCTATAATTCAACCTATGGCAGCAATGTATCCTGGACACTCTCAGAGTCTTTTCATGCAAAGGACTGGTGGCCTTCAAAACAGGTTTTAGCAGACAAAGCAGATTCGGCTACAATTTTTTTAACCACAAATGAAGAATACAAAGCCGTTTCAAATGGATTGCTGCAGGAAGAAGAAAATTTAGGAAATGGAAAAGTGAAGTATAAGTGGAAAACTTATTACCCAATAAATTATTATCTGATTTCTTTTGCGGTTGCTAATTATCATGAATATAGTTTTTATGCTTATCCTGAAGGTTTAAATGACTCTGTTTTTATTCAGAATTTTGTGTACAGCCCTTATTATGTAGAAAATAACAAAACTGCAATAGAGAACACAAGAGATTTTCTTGAATTGTATTCAGACCTATACGGGCTCTATCCATTTTATAATGAAAAATACGGGCATAGCTTAACAGAACTTGGAGGTGGCATGGAGCACCAGACCATTACAACTACCGGAGGGTTTTCTTTTAATTTAATTTCTCATGAATTAATGCATCAATGGTTTGGTGATTATGTAACTTGTGCAACCTGGCAGGATATCTGGATAAATGAAGGATTTGCATCGTACGGGGAATACGTTGCACAGCAATATATAAGCAACCAGGCTTCTGCTGATAGCTGGATGAGCAATGCACACAGCATCGCAAAGAGCATTCCAGATGGATCCGTTTATATTCCTTTTGAAGATGCAAACGATGAATCCCGGATTTTTAATTACTATTTATCTTATAAAAAAGGTGCTTCACTGGTTCATATGATTCGTTATCTGATTGATAACGACAACTTGTTTTTTCAATCAATGGAAAATTTTTTGCAGGAGTATAGTGATAGTGTTGCAACAGGAGAAGATCTGAAAAACAGTATTTCAGATTTTACAGGCATTAATTTTGATTCGTTTTTTGAGGAATGGTATTATGGAAAAGGCTTCCCCCAATATGATGTTGCATGGGGAAAAAAGAACAATGAACAAATGATTTGTTTTTCACAGGAAACATCAGCCAATGATGGTATGGTTTTTACTATTCCTGTTGAAATACTGCTAACCAGTGATAATGGAGCAGATACCCTGATAACCTTTCAGCCTTCTGCTGCACAGGAGGAGTTTACAATTGACTGGGGATATGATATTTCGGATATAACGATTGATCCAGAAAACTGGATTTTGAATGGTGAGAAAAATTTGATTTCATTGGGAATAAAAGAAAAACAGTCATTTAATGTGGAAGTTTATCCCAACCCGGTTGTTAATAATATGCATGTGAAAATAATTAATGGAAACAATTCACCCGTTCGTTATCATATTTTTGATATATCCGGGAAACTGGTTGAAAAAGGAGTTTTTACATCAGATAAGAATTCAATTTCCACTGAAAATTGGTCAAAGGGATTATTTTTTCTTGAAATTATCCAAAATAAGTCTCATCTTTATAAGAAAATCATAAGGCAGTAAAACATTAGTTTATACGGTACGTATAAATAAAAAAAGGAGGGTCTTGTTATGGTTAATGATTTTCTTTGTCCTAAATGCCGTAGTTATTTGAATATTGGTGAGAATGTCATTTTCACGGTAGTCTCTGAAGACGGTGACAAAGGGGTGGTTATGCTTCACCAGGAGTTAGGTAATTATTCGGTGGATAAACATCGTAATTTTGAAATTGTGAAAGGGAAAAAGTACGAATTCTTCTGCCCTGCATGTGGAGTGGAACTAGCCTCTGACGTAAACAAAAATCTTACTCATGTGCTTATGGTCGGTAAGGAGAACAAGGAATATGAAGTCCTGTTTTCAAAAATTGCCGGAGAAAAAAGCACTTACTGCATTGTTGGTGAAAGTGTGTCAATGTATGGTGATGACTATGGGAATTACATTGATTTCATCAATTTAAGTCATGTGAAATAAAAAAAGGCTGTCTTTTTTGACAGCCTTTTTAGTTTTTTATCCTCCGGTTGTGCTGAACCCTCCGTATCTGCTTAAGTCTGTGCGTGGATTTACACACATAACCGGTAATTTTGCATTATTCGCAATGATATATTGTTCTTTGGCTCCAAGCATATAATCTGTAAAGCCAATGTCTTTTGTTGTCATAATTAAAACAATGTCAGCATCAATTTTCTGGGCGTATTTGATGGTTTCTTCACCAACATGACTGGATTCAATCATTTGGATATCATAATTTACCCCATGGTTTTCGAAAATTTTTTCTGCAAAGTTGATATTAATCCTCACTTTTTTCTGAATCCCTTTATCCTTTAACTGTGGAGCAATAATATGTATCTTTACATCAAAGAATTTTGCAAGGAACAATGCCCAGTTTACCTTTTGTTTACCTTCTTTTTTATAATCCAAAGGAAAAACAACATCTTTAAAAATTTCTTTTTTGGATGGTGGTTCCTGTACAACAATAAAAGGTATTTTCGAGCCGACAATAACTTTTAATGCCCAGCTTCCGGTAACTTTCTGCATACCTTTTATTCCATGAGTTCCCATTACCACAATACTAACATTATTTGCCGATGCATAATCGCTAACTACATGAAATAAACTGCCATGAAGAACAACCGGGTCTAAATCTATCTGGTATTGACTCGATAGTTTTTCAACTGTTTTTTCCATTTTTTCGTGGGACTCTTCAAGAAGTTTTTCATTCTTTACCACGTGAATTAGCTGGATTCTGTTTTTTAGGTGTGTGGAAATTTTAATCGCATGCTGTAAGGCATATTCAGCAACTTGTGTGAAATCCCATGGTACCAGGATAGTATCTTTTTCCATAATTACTGAAATATTTAATTTTAGCGAAATTTAAAGAATAATTTGTTGATTTGCAAAAATATTTATGAAAACCAAATGATTTTTTAATTGTTGTAGAGAGAAATTTTATTAATTTCGATTTTTTAAATTTTAAACAGCAAAACCTATTTCGTATGAAAATGAAAAAGTTATTGACTTTAACTTTCGGAGTTTTAGTATTGGGTATTTTTTCTATCCAGGCTCAAAATCCGAATATTCAGTTTGAAGAATATAACCTGGACAATGGTCTCCATGTTATTCTTCATGAAGACCATTCTACTCCAATTGTAGCAGTGACTGTAATGTACCATGTGGGCTCGAAAAATGAAAGACCAGACCTTACGGGATTTGCCCATCTGTTTGAACACCTTATGTTTGAAGGTTCAAAAAACATTGGTCGCCACGAATATTCCGAATATGTTGAGAAAGCAGGGGGTACCTTAAACGCAAACACCTCCAACGACCGCACATTTTATTATGAAATTCTCCCTAAAAATCAGTTAGAACTGGGAATGTGGCTTGAATCAGAAAGAATGTTGCATGCAAAAATTGATTCTGTAGGAATAGCTACCCAGAAAAAAGTAGTGGTTGAAGAGAAAAAACAGAATTATGACAACAGGCCTTATGGTTCAATTATGATTGAAACCATGAAGAGAGCCTTTAAAAAGCATCCTTATCAATGGACAACTATTGGTGATGCAGAGCACATTAAATCTGCAACTCCTGAAGACATAAAAAATTTTTATAATACTTTTTATGTGCCAAACAATGCTGTTTTAACTATTGCCGGAGATATTAACAAGAAAGAAACAAAAAAACTGGTAGAGAAATATTTTGCAGGAATTCCAAAGGGAACTAAGGAAATAAGAAGACCGGAACCCAATGAGCCAATCAAGCATAAAGAAATTCGTGATACCGTTTATGATAACATTAGGCTTCCTGCTATTATTCAGGCATATCACACACCGGCCATGGGGACAAAAGATTATTATGCGGTTCAGATGCTTGCTAATTTACTCTCAGGTGGACAAAGCTCAAGACTGCACAAAAACCTTGTAGATGAAAAACAATTGGCAATGCAGATTATGGCAATTCCACTGCCATTTGAACATCCCGGATTATCCCTTACCTTTGCTTTTCCAAACGTAGGTGTAGACCCGGCAAAATTAGAAAAAGCAATTGATAAAGAAGTGACTAAAGTAAGAAAAGAGCTAATAAGCGACAGGGAGCTGCAAAAACTAAAAAATCAGTTTGAAAGCCGAATTATTAACCAAAACACTTCAATTGCCCAGAGGGCAACTAATTTGTCAAGATATTATACTTATTTTAAAGAAACCGGACTCATTAATGAGGTAATTGATAAATACAACAGCGTGACAAAAAAAGATATTAAAAGAGTAGCCAATAAATATTTCAGAGAAGACAACCGGGTTGTACTTTATTATTTACCAGAAAGTGAAAAAACAAAACAAGAATCTAAATAAAATTATATGAATATGAGAATGATAAAATATATCATACCAGTCCTGATTTTTGTTATTGCTTCCTGTGCAACGACAAAAATGGAAGTAGACAGAACAACAGCACCAGATCCCAGGGAGGCCCCGGAGATTCAATTTTCAAAACCAGCCTCTTTTACTTTGGATAATGGTTTGGAAGTAATTGTGGCAGAAAACCATGAAATGCCTGTGGTCTCTTTCAGATTAACTGTTGATGTTGATCCTGTAAAAGAAGGTGAAGCTGTTGGTTATGTTGAAGCAACAGGAAACTTATTGAGAAATGGAACATCCGGGAGATCTAAAGCTGAAATTGATGAAGAAATTGATTTCCTGGGTGCAGATTTATACACTTTTACAAATGGATTTTATGCCAGTTCACTTAAAAAACATGCTGATAAATTGCTTAAGGTACTGGCAGACGTAACTAAAAACCCCTCATTTCCTGAAGAGGAAGTTGATAAGTATAAGCAAAAGCAATTATCAAACCTGACATCTTCAAAAACAAATGCTTCTTTTATTGCTGGTCGTATAGCCAGGAAGCTACGATACGGTGAGCATCCATACGGAGAGCTGAAAACCGAGAGCAGCATTGAAAATATTTCCAGGGATCTATGTGTAGATTATTATAAAACATATTACAAGCCTAACACTTCTTACCTTGTTATGATGGGTGATTTATCTTTAGAAGAAGCTAAAAAATTAGCGCGAAAATATTTTGCAGACTGGGAAAAGGGTGAAGTTCCGGAACATAAATATGAAATGCCTGAACGTCCGGGAAAACCCAAAGTGGCACTTGTAAATAAGGACGATGCTGTACAGTCTGTAATATCAATAACTTATCCGGTTGAGTTAAGTATTGGTTCTGAAGATGAGATTAAAGCCAAGGTGATGAATAATATACTTGGTGGTGGTGTTTTTTCAGGTTACCTGATGAAAAATCTCAGAGAAGATAAAGGATATACTTATGGTGCACGTTCCTCACTCAGCACAGATCCATTAGTAGGCTATTTCAAAGCTGGGGCAAAAGTTGGAACGGAAGTAACAGATAGTGCCATTACTCAATTCTTTCATGAGATGAATAGAATAAGAGATGAAAAGGTGAAAAAAGACCACCTGGATATGGTTCAGGAAGTGATGACAGGAAGCTTTAGCCGTCAGCTCGAAGATGCAAGAACTTATGCACGTTTTGCTCTCAACTCAAAGAGATATGATTTGCCGGATGATTATTATGCCAATTATCTTAAAAAAGTAAACGGGGTAACCGTTGAGGATGTTCAATCTATGGCCAGGGAATATATTCGTCCGGAGGAATCTTATATTGTGGTTGTTGGAGACAAAGCAAAAGTGACAGAAAAGATTAAAAAATTCAGCGGGAATAATGAAATTGAAGAATATAATTTTAATGGACAGCCTGTTGAAAAGAGCAAGTCAATTCCTGAAGGTATGAATGCTGAAAAAGTAATTAAAAATTACATTGATGCTCTTGGTGGAAGAGCTAATCTAGAGAAAGTCAGGGAGGTACACCAGGTAAGCAGCATGTCTATGCAGGGAAGACAGATTGATATTGAAGTATTTAGAAAAGCGCCTGATAAGTATGCCAATATTACAAAAATGAATGGCATGGTGATGTCAAAACAGGTTTTTGATGGTGAGAAAGGAAAAATGATTGTGCAGGGACAGGAGCAACAAATGCAGGGAGAAATGCTGAAAGAAATGAAATTTGAAGCAAAAATGCATAAATATCTCAAATATGATGAACTGGGCATAAAAACCGAACTGGTTGCGATGGACAAGGTTAATGGTAACGATGTGTATAAGATAAAAATAACAATGCCTAATGGTAGGGTGAGATATGATTTTTATGATACGAAATCGGGACTGAAACTTCAGTCAAAAAGTAAAACGCAAACACAGATGGGTGAAATGGATATGGTCAGAACCTTTTCTGACTACAAAGAGGTTGAAGGTGTTAAATTTCCGTTTACCATTAACATTTCAGGCATGAGAAACATGACACTGAAAGTTAAGAAGATTAAAGTGAACCAGGGAATAGAAAACAGTGTTTTTCAATAAGTTTTGAATTTGTTAATAAAAAAACGTACCGTTTCGCAGACGGTACGTTTTTTATTTTATTACATCATTGGAAAACCATTATTTTTATTCTAATTTTATAAAAACCTTAACTTTTTATTATGTATTCATTCCAGCAAATACAGGAGTTAGTGGATCAGCAGTTTAACAGCCTGGATTTTGTAAAAGAACCCACCGGGTTGTATGATCCGATAGAGTATGCATTATCCAGTAAAGGAAAACGCATTCGCCCAACTTTGCTATTAATGGCTTCTAATCTTTATATGCAGAATCTTGACAATGCCTTAAATCCTGCCGTTGCTATTGAGGTGTTTCATAATTTTACACTTATCCATGATGATATTATGGATAAAGCTGACAAAAGAAGGAATAAACCTACTGTACACAAAAAATGGAATCCCAATACAGCGATTCTCTCGGGCGATGCAATGATGATCAAAGCCTACCAGTTTATGCATAAATATCAGGGGGTTAATGCCTCACTGGTTTATCGTTTGTTTGACCAGACGGCTTTAGAGGTCTGCGAAGGACAGCAATATGATATGGAGTTTGAAGAAATGAAGCAGGTTGGTGAGGACCAGTATCTAAAAATGATTGAATTAAAAACAGCTGTGCTTTTGGCATGCAGTCTTAAAATGGGGGCACTGATTGGCAATGCCCCTGAAAATGAAGCAGAGGCCTTATATAATTTTGGTAAGTATTTAGGCCTTGCCTTTCAATTGCAGGATGATTACCTCGATGCTTTTGGAGATAGTGAAGTGTTTGGGAAAAAGATTGGCGGAGATATAGTAGAGAATAAAAAAACTTTTCTTTTAATCCAGGCGTTAAGAAAGGCAGATAAAAGCCAAAAAGAAAAGCTGAATTACTTACTGGAAAAAGAGACTGATGAAGTGCGAAAAATCAAAGGAGTAATAGAAATTTATAATGAGTTAAAAATTCCACAAGTAACAGAAGATTTAATCAGAGAGTATTACGACAAAGCTTTGAAGGCATTTAACAGCCTCAATAAAACAGAGAATGAGAAGAAAAATTTAAGGCATGTTGCTGGTAAACTAATGGATCGAATTCACTAGTCAAGAATAATATTAACCCCAAGAGAGCCAATGAAAAGACCATATTCATTCAGAACATACTTCATATACCTGGCTTCAAGATACATTTCAATATCTCGTTTGATATTAAATTGAATTCCAGCTCCTGCATTAACAGCCGGATCTACACCCCATTCAGACAGGTTGATTTCTTTTTGCTGTGTTTCACTGTAATAATTGTCCTGGATGTTCCAGCCCGAGACAGATATTCCACCTTGTAAATAGGTTCGTATCATATCTCTGGGTTTATGAACATTTTTCAGGTTTAAAGTCAGGTTCATAAAGGTCGTTTTGGCTTCTCCCTGGGTTTTTTCTTCTTTTTTAGGCAGAAAAAAAGTTAATTCAGGAACAAGGCGCAGATGATAATTTATTTTGTACTGAGCTCTAAAATCAACACCCAAACTACTGGTTAGATAATCTTCTTTTTCTGTCTCAATAGTTGTGCCGTTTGTTAGGTCAACGCCCCCGCCATACGATATAAATTGAGCTTCCATTTCTCTTGCAATGAAAACAAATATTACAGTGAGGACCAACAGACGAATTGTTCGATATATAGCTTCCATTTTAATTAGTTAGATATTGTAAAAAAGGCCGATCTTTATTGAGGCCTGTGGATTATTATTGATTAAATATTTTACTTCTCCAAAGACATCAATTTTTTCTTCAGCAATGTTTTTTAAAACACCGGCTCCGACATTTGCGCCAACGGAATCTCCCCAGTTAACCCCGGCCAGACCAAAAGCATCAAAACCGAATTCGCGGAAAAAAGAGTAGTGAAAATCCAGGTTCGCCTCAATCGGAGGAAGAACCATCAGGTCCAGGGAAGTGCTCAGGTTCTCATCAAGAAAGCCAAGATCGTAAGAGGCTTTAACAAACATGCTTATAACAGGATCTGAACGAAGTTCTGTTCCTGTACCTACCTTAAAATTTTGAGCAAAAGCATCTGTTTGTATAACTAAGATGAACAGTGCGCCAATTAACAAGTTTCTGGCAATTTTCATAATAAATTTAATTATTTATGGTTATACAAAATAAATACTTTTGAGATGAAAATATATAATTTATGTTTAATATTATCTTAGAAAGATACCATAAAAATTTTAAATTTGTATCTTACACATCTTAAAAAAATATTCCCATGGCACAAGTAATCGGAAAAATTCTGCAGATCATAGGTCCGGTAGTAGACGTTAATTTCGAGCAGGCAGGTGATGAGCTCCCGGGTATTTTTGAAGCTTTAGAGGTTGAACGTGAAAATGAAAAACCCCTGATCATGGAATGCCAGCAACATATTGGAGAACATACTGTAAGAGCTATTGCCCTGGATTCTACCGATGGTATCAGAAGAGGAATGGATGTGAAAGCTACAGGAGCATCGATTACAATACCTATCGGAGAGCAGGTAAGAGGGCGGCTTATGAATGTTGTAGGAGATGCCATTGACGGAATGGATCCTTTAGATAAAAAAGGAGGTTACCAGGTTCACCAAAAAGCCCCGGAGTATACGGAGTTGTCAACCCAAACAGAAGTTTTGTTTACGGGCATTAAAGTAATTGACTTAATTGAGCCCTATTCAAAAGGTGGAAAAATTGGACTTTTTGGAGGAGCCGGTGTTGGCAAGACGGTTTTAATCATGGAGATGATTGATAATATTGCAAAAGCTTATTCGGGAATTACAGTTTTTTCCGGTGTGGGAGAAAGAACCCGTGAGGGGAATGACCTGCTGCGCGAAATGATAGAATCAGGAGTAATTAAATATGGAGAGGAATTCAAAAAAAGCATGGAAGAAGGAAACTGGGACCTTTCCAAAGTAGATAAAAAAGATCTTCAGAATTCACAGGCAAGTCTTGTTTTTGGGCAAATGAACGAACCTCCCGGAGCACGTGCGACTGTTGCATTAACAGGGTTGACTCTTGCCGAATCTTTTAGAGACGAGGGTTTAAGACAAGGAGGAGAGGGAAAAGATATTCTGTTTTTCGTGGATAATGTATTCCGTTTTACCCAGGCCGGATCAGAAGTGTCTGCTTTGTTAGGCAGAATGCCTTCTGCAGTGGGATACCAACCAACCCTGGCGACCGAAATGGGTGAGATGCAGGAAAGAATTACTTCTACTAAGCATGGCTCAATTACTTCTGTTCAGGCTGTTTATGTTCCGGCAGATGACCTTACCGACCCTGCCCCCGCAACAACTTTTGCACACCTGGATGCAACAACCGTTTTGAGCCGTAGAATTTCAGAGCTGGGAATTTATCCGGCTGTTGATCCTCTGGATTCTACTTCAAGAATATTAACCCCTGAAATTGTTGGCGAGGAGCATTATAATACTGCCCAGAGAGTGAAGGAAATTCTTCAGCGAAATAAAGAACTGCAGGATATAATAGCAATTCTTGGAATGGACGAACTTTCAGAAGAAGACAAGGTTATAGTACATCGCGCAAGAAGAGTACAACGATTTTTGTCTCAGCCATTTCATGTGGCAGAGCAGTTTACAGGCAAGCCAGGGGTGTTTGTAAATATTGAAGATACCATTAAAGGTTTTAAAATGATTTTGGACGGGGAGGTTGATAAATACCCGGAATCAGCTTTTAACCTTGTTGGAACTATTGATGATGCCATTGAAAAGGGCGAAAAATTACTTGCTGAATCTCAATAATATACTATGTATCTCGAAATTATTACACCTGATGAAAAACTTTTCGAAGGAAAGGTTTCAATGGTAAAAGTTCCTGGTGACAAAGGACAATTCGCAATCTTGCAGTATCATGCTCCAATTATTTCCACCCTCCATAAAGGTCAAATTATAGTTGAGGAAGGGGGGGGTAGCCCGCAATACTTTGATATTGAGAGTGGTGTTATTGAGGTTCAGCGGAATAAAGCTGTAATTCTAGCAGAAGCCCTCTGATTTTTGTTTTTTTAACCCCCTTCGTAAACGAAATTAAAAATTTGGTATGCATCCTATTAAAATACTGATTCTTAGATTTAGTTCCATTGGTGATATTGTATTGACCACACCTGTGGTAAGAGTCCTGAAGGAGCAACTGGAAGAAGCTGAAATTCATTATTTTTCAAAACCTGCCTATCGTGAAATTCTGGAGGCAAACCCTCATATTGATAAGGTTCACCTGCTGCAAGAAAATTTGTCTGAACAATTAAAAAAACTCGACGAAGAGAATTTTGATTTCATTATTGATTTGCATAACAACATAAGAACACATCAGGTAAAAACACGTTTGAAAGCACCATATTTTAGTGTAAATAAACTCAATTTTAAAAAATGGCTGCTGGTTAATTTCAAAGTAAACAAATTGCCAGACAAGCATATTGTTGACCGATATTTTGATACCCTTGACCTGCTTGATGTAGAACCTGACAAAAAGGGACTCGAATATTTTTTAAGGCCAGAAGATGAAATCGACATAAAAGAATTACCTGAATTTTTGCATGAGAAATATATTGGGTTTGCTATTGGGGCCAAACATGAAACGAAAAAACTGACCCAATCCAAGATAGAAGATATTATCAGTAAGTTAGACCATCCGGTCATTCTTTTGGGAGATAAAAATGATGAGGAGACAGGTGATTTAATTGCCGGCAATCTGCCCGGTAAAGCTTATAATGCCTGTGGAAAATTTTCGATTAATCAATCAGCTTCTCTTGTGAAACAATCTTCCCTAATGATAACCCATGATACTGGATTGATGCATGTAGCTGCTGCGTTTAATAAAATTATTTTGTCTGTTTGGGGTAATACTGTGCCTGAATTTGGTATGTATCCTTATTTACCGCATCCCGGTTCGAAAATTTTTGAAGTAAAAGGATTAAAATGCCGGCCTTGTTCCAAAATAGGTTATAAAAAATGCCCCAGGGGACATTTTAAATGCATTAACGATATAGACGACTATGAATTAGCAAAATATGCAAATAGTTTGTTGCGTTGACATACTTTCTAAGCGAAGCCTCATAAAAAATAAAAGAAATAATTCACTTCGCAAAAGTGTTTTTTACTTATTATACCAAAAATAAAAGCCTGGCATTAATCATCCCAGGCTTTATTATTTTGACAATGACTTGAAGAGGTTTAAGGTTGTCTCCTTCTTCTTCCGCCTGAAAGAACCTGGTTCAAATAGTCACTGTAATTTTTGCTTAGTTCATTTTGCCCATTGTTACCTGTAACCTGCGATAGCCTGTAAAGAATGCTTGTGGCAATCCTTTTGTTTCTGTCTACCAGCTTGTTATAGGGGCTGTTGAGAGACGTGTAATAATCCAGTTCACCCTTCAGATAACCTGCAAATTCTTCAGTAAGCTTGTTGGCTTTATCTGTAGCATCAGCATTATAGTATTGTTTTATTACTTCCACCGTCCAGATATTATATGGGAACTGACTATGTGGTGTGAGCTCCATGGCTTTATCTAATACCTGAACAGCTTCATTTTTTTTGCCTTTTTCTATTAATGCTTCTGCCAGTCTTGCAAATTTATTCCGAATTCTTATAACATTACTCGTTCTTCTTGTTGTATAATCTATGTATACACTTGTATCCTGCATGTTTCCCCATCTAAATTCATTCATCAGGTTTTCATACATTTTATCTGTATTTATTTTACCTACATCAATGCGACCTTCTGTTGGGGTTTCAATAGGAACAAGCCTATAAGCAAAACCTTCAAGCTGGAGATATTTTCTTAATCCAAGATTTGCTTCTGAACTGGGAGAAACGAAATAAACAGGCCTTTCCCAATTGTTATGGGCAAGCAAATCGAGGATCATAAGACCGCTTTTCATCAGGTTGTTTTGATTTAGAGTCCATTTAACCTCTGGAACAATTTTATCTGCATCTTTCGGGTCTACAGTGCCGTTTTCAACAACTGTTGCAGAATCGACCGGAAATTTTAATTTATTTGTGGGCATGTAATTTATTTTTTCATTGCCATAGGAGAGTTGAGATCTTTGATCGTCACTTGCAATAAAATCAACCACTTTATTTACAGATACATGTTTTTTAATCTGATTCATGATTGGAACCTGGTCTCTAGTGCCCTGTTGATATTTATTATGTTTCAGGCTGAAAGGAACCGGGTCTGATTCATAAGCTTTCCGTTTCATCTGGTCGATATACCAGGATGTATTTAACAGGCTCAGGTTTACAACCCTTACGTCTGTTCTGATTCCCTCCACTTCCTGTGCGTACCATAAAGGGAAGGTGTCGTTATCCCCATGGGTAAAAAGAATAGCATTAGGGGCACATGAATTCAGGTAATTATAAGCAAAATCTCTTGCAACATAACGGTCTGACCTGTCATGGTCGTCCCAGTTTTCTTTTGCCATAATTCCGGGAACAAAGAGCAGGGTGATCAGGGTAGCGACACCTGCGCTGAGAGCCTTGGGAGCAACTTTTTTAAATAATCCGTATAAGGCTGCCACTCCAATACCAATCCAGATTGAAAAGGCATAGAATGAGCCCGCATAGGCATAGTCCCGTTCTCTTGGCTGCAGCGGATTCTGATTTAAGTATACCACAATGGCCAACCCGGTAAACAGGAAAAGGAGTAAAATCACTGTAAAATCTTTTGGTTTTCTTGCATACTGGTAGAAAAAACCCACCAAACCCAGAAGCAGGGGCAGGAAGTAATAGGTGTTTCTTGCTTTGTTGTTTTTGTATTTATCTGGCAGGTTGTCCTGGTTACCCAGTCTGGCTTCATCTATGCTTTTAATACCCGAAAGCCATTTGCCTTTGAGAATTTCTCCATGACCCTGAATATCATTTTGTCTTCCAACAAAATTCCACATGAAATAGCGCATATACATATGCCCTATTTGATATTTAAAGAAAAATTTAAGATTCTCCCCAAACGTAGGAATTCTCTTTACCTGGCTTTCCCCACGGGAATTTTGTACGGTTATTTTTCTGCCTTCAACATCTGCCCATTCTTTATATTCCTTAATATGATCACTCTGGCGGCTCCACATTCTGGGGAAGAAAGTTGTAAAGCGGTCATCAAACACCGGTCTGGGGTTCAGGGAATAAGTTTTGACGTATTTTCCGTCTTCCTTTTTGTATGTATGAGGTTCTTTAATTTCAACCACCGGGGCATTATAATAATTTCCGGTAATAAGCGGGTGCTGTCCGTATTGCTCTCTTTTCAGATAGTTGTATAAAGAGAATACTGTTTCGGGATTGTTTTCATCCATCGGGGGATTCGCCATTGAGCGGATAATAATCATCGTATAAGAGGAGTAACCAATAAGAATTACAGTTAAACCCAGGAGAAGGGTATTGGCTACAGCCTTTTTTTTCTTATAAGTATAGTAAAGACCCCATGACAAGAGCGCTATGATTAAGAGGACATAAAAAATATTACCACTGTTGTAGGGCAGGCTAAATCCATTTACGAACAGAAGTTCAAACCAGGAAGCAACTTTAACAACACCAGGAATAAGAATGTACATAAAGGCCCCTAACAGAGCAATTGAAATAATGGCTGATTTGATAATTCCGTTTCTGGTGATTTTATATTTTTTGAAATAATAAACAAATACAATAGCCGGAATTGCCAACAGGTTAAGTAAGTGGACTCCGATGGAGATCCCCATCAGGAAGGCGATTAGGATGATCCATCGGTTAGAGTATTTTTTATCAGCTATATTTTCCCATTTCAGAATGGCATAAAATACGAAAGCAGTAAAAAGAGAAGAAAGCGCATATACCTCACCTTCAACAGCAGAAAACCAGAAAGTGTCGGAAAAGGTAAAAGCAAGGGCTCCTACCAGTCCACTACCTATTACTGCAATTAAGTTGCCTGAGCTTTTTTCAACAGGGAATATTTTTTTTACCAGGTGAGTAATCGTCCAGTATAAAAATAAAATTGTAAAAGCACTAGCCAGTGCCGACAGGCTGTTTACCATCATGGCCACATCTGCTTTTTCAGGGGCAAAGATAGAGAAGAGTCTGCCCAGTAACATGAAAAATGGTGCTCCGGGAGGGTGACCAACCTCCAGTTTATAGGCCGAGGCTATATATTCGCCGCAGTCCCAAAAACTAACAGTTGGTTCTATCGTGAGGAGATAAACGGTAGCCGCAACAATAAAAACGACCCATCCGGTGATGCGATTGATTAGTTTGAAATTTTTCATGAGAATCTGTGTTTAATTATACACCAACTTTTTGGGCGAATTTAAATAATTTTGACGGAGGAATGATGGAAAAGTTGTTAAAATGTTTCAAAATAAATTAAATGAATAAATTCATGTTTTTTGAAATTTATATCTTTGTACCATTATTTAGTGTATTTTTGCAAATGAAATTGTTATATGAAAAAATCAAATAATACAAATATGGCTAAGACAAACAATATGGAAAATGATTCCAATGCAATAAATATTGTTGGCGTTGGAACCGAAATCACAGGCGATATTAAAACCAATGGTGATATTCGCATTGATGGTTTTTTGTCGGGAAATATTAAAACCGATGGAAAATTGGTTGTTGGAGAAACAGGCAAAATTAAAGGTGAAATTCAATGCAAAGATTCTGATGTCCTGGGAATGATTGAAGGTAAGATTGCAGTAAAACAATTGCTTTCCCTGAAATCTTCCGCCAGAATTTATGGAGATATCATTACAAAGAAATTATCCATTGAGCCTGGTTCGGTATTTACTGGAAATTGTAAGATGGATAATGATTCCTTTTCCGATGAAAAACAAGGAAATAAGAAATTCGAACAAAAACAACAAAAATCCGCTTAGAGAATATGCCAAGTATTCTTCCATCGCTTTTCAAATGATGGTTATTATACTTGGAGCAGTTTTTGGTGGTATAAAACTTGACGATTGGGTAACGCAAATGGATTTTCCTTTGTTTACCCTTTTGTTTTCGATTATTGGGATAGTGTTGGCGATTTATATTGCTATAAAAGATTTTATCAGGTTTAAATAATTTAAAATAGTTGTCGTGCGTAACAAATTTATAAAGTTTTTAACTAATCAGTTGATTTTGACAGCTGCAGTATATTTAATTGGGTTTGTTCTTTTTAAGTTTTTTTTAACCGAACATTTTTTTCCTTTTCTCGCTTATCTTCCTTTGTTTTTTTACCTTTTAAATTCGGGACTGCATGTAGCCATTCTGAAAATTTCCGGGAAAGACATGAAAGCCTTTACTTCCAGGTTTATGGGAATTTTTGGGGTTAAAATAATTGTTTTGTTAATTTTTATTGTGCTGTATTCTTATTTTAACCCTTCACAGGCAGTTTCTTTTCTTATTACTTTCTTTATTTTATATGTGATTTATACAGCTTTTGAAGTGATTGTTGTATTAAGATATCTGAAGAATAAATAGTTTATAGAAATCATTTTGTTGAAGCTGGACAAAATCAAAAAAGTTGCCTGGTAGTAGAAAGAAATATATATTTTGAAAAAAAAGTTACCCCATTTGAGGTAACTTTTTTTATTCTATTTCAAAACTGCTGATTAAACAGGGTCTGCTGAGAAAACAAAATAAACTTATAATGAGCGCTATACCCATATTTATTATTTGCAAAATGCAAGGTTATTTTGAGGGTGCCAATGCCGGAGGCATGTCATCTTTGTAGGCCCGGATGTCAATCCGGGTGTTGGAAGCCGTAGAATGAAACGGAATCCCGGAGGGATGGTATATTCTACCCGATACAATATATCAATCCCTACGGGATTTTTTAACAATCGACCCATGATTTCCCGGCATTAATTTGTTTTAGCCGCCTAGCGGTTCTAAACCGCTTGGCGGCCTATTGGGGTAAATCGTTTGCAGATTTTTATGTTGGGTAATTCGCTCGTTTTTTTACCCCAAACCCGGTGTATCTTGGAGACACGCCGGGTATTTCTGCCTTTCAAATCACCACGATTTATCGTGGGTGCTCCTTCTCCGCAGTAAAACTACGAAGGAGAAGCTGTTCTCATGAAACATGCATCAACCGTAAATTGTGACGATGAGGTTAGCACCCTGCTTCAGCATGGAGAACCCTAGTTAATCTTGATTAGTTTTTCTTTAATTATTTGCTGACCTGTTCTTATCTTAATGAAATAAATCCCTTCAGAAAAATCTTTACCTCCGGTATTGATTGTTTTTGTATAAACACCTTTTGGTTGGTTTTTAAGGCTCTTTTCTGTGATTTTATGGCCTGCATTGTCAAAGATGGCTATCTGGACATCAGAGTTCTTTTTAAGTTCATATTCTGCTTTTATTTGTTCTTTGAAAGGATTTGGATAAACCTTTACACCCATTGATGATATTTCATCATTTTTATTTTGATTTTGTTCAATATTTTCAGCATTTCCGTAGTAAGCGGTTTTAATAGTCCTTGTTTTTTCGTTGTTTTCCGATTGAATGATTGTAAGCAATGGATAGCGGACCTCCGGGCAATACCATTTATAACTTACGATCCTGGATACATGGTCGGAATTTTCATATTTCTTTTCTTTAACGGATTTAAGCCTGAGTACGTTTTTAATAGCAATATTTCCGGGTAGAATCAGCTTTCCTTTCCCATCAACTGAAATAGAGTAATTTCCTGTAAACGATCGATTATTCTTTTTAGTAATCAATTCTCCTGAAAATTCTCCTGAATATGAATCTCCAAAATTAAATGGATAGACCATTTTTACAAATGGTTTGTCGTATTTAATCAGTGTATTGTTTTTAGTGATGGTTCCATAATGCTTCATCATATTTTTCTCAACTCTAAAAAAGAAATGGGTTCCATATTCTTCCAAAACTACATTGGCTTTTGGGACATCATATGATTTTTCAACTTCTGTGTTAAAAAGCATGTGGCTGTGTAATTCTCCTTTCTGTTTAAGAGATGAAAAGTTCCATACCTGGTTGTTCCCTCCTTTTTGGGAAACAACATTCTCTGCAATTATAAAATAATGTTCATCACCCGCTTGCAAAGAATGATTTTCTTTTAGCAATTCTGCTTGAGAAAAAGCGAAGGAGATCATGCCAACAAAAAATACGGCAGTTAAGTAAATCTTTTTCATAGTATTTAATTTTTAGGTTATCTTATTAAAAAAATGATTGTATTCCAAATGTAAGAAGAACGTAAATAAGAATCAAATTTAAAAAGATGAAAAGATTGAGGTTACATCAAAAGCGATAAGATTTAGTTATTATAGCTTGCAGGAGCTTCTTTCATAAAATTTTCGGCAATAAAATTTTTGAGAATTAAGGCGTTTTTTTTGTTGTTGCTACTTTTCAGGGGAATAGGGAATACTGTATTTTTATCTCTTTTATTTAATCCGTATTCGTAGGCCTTATCATAATAAGTCAGAACAATATCTATGGCAGTATAAAAATCACCTTCGTAAACGGCATTTTCTGCCTTATGGCAATTTAATCCTCCAAGGCGTTTTCGAATTTTTCTTATTGTTTGAATAAGGATTTCATTGTCAAAAGCAGCATATTCTTCAATCAGCCTGTTTATTCTTTCTTTTTTATCGATGATTATTTTAATGACGGGGCTTGAACGCATCTGGCTGAACAGTTCATCGGGGATTGAATTGCGTCCGATCATTTTGCTTTCGTCTTCAATCCAGATTGGTCCGGAGAGATCCAGGTTTTTCCATTTTTCGAAGACCAGGTTTTCAAATTGTTCTGTGCTGTATTGTTCCTCTTGCCCTATGGCTCCAAAAGCAGATCCTTTGTGGTGGGCTTTCGATTCAAGGTCAATGACTTGTTCTCCCATTTCTTTTAATTCATTGAGCAGTTCAGATTTTCCGCTTCCCGTATAGCCCCCCAGAATGAATATTTGTGCATTTTTTTTCATTTTTTTCCTGAGGGTATTTCTATATTTTTTATAACCACCTTTCAGAACATAGCATTTAATTTCTCCCCTGGAAAACAGCCAGGCCATGCTTTCACTTCTCATGCCACCCCGCCAGCAATGAACAATCAGCTTCTTTTCCGGTCCTGCGATTTCTTCTGCTTTTTGCAGTAAATCAACCATTTTTGGACCTACGAACTTCAGACCTTCTTTCACAGCTTTTTTTCTTCCTTTCTGTTTATAGGCTGTTCCCACGACAGTTCTTTCTTCATTGTTAAAGAGAGGAATGTTCAAGGCTTCCGGGATATGCCCTTTTTTAAATTCAGCGGGAGATCTTACATCAATTATGGGTATGGTCTTTCTTAACTGAAAAAATTTGTCGGTGTTTATTTTTTCAATTAAAGGGTTCATTTTTTTAGATTTGTTTATTATTAATGTTTATCCGGCGTTTGATAAAATTTTTGGTTTTACAATGGATTTTACCGCATTCATAATTCCCTCCTTGTCCATTCCGCATTCTTTATAAAGTTCGTCTTGTGTTCCATGTTCAATAAATTTATCAGGGATGCCAAGTCGTTTTATTGAAGGGAAATATTGATTTTCATTCATAAATTCCATTATGGCGGTTCCAAGTCCGCCAACTATTGTGCCGTTTTCAATTGTAATGATATGCTTGAATTTTTTGCCCACTTCATGCAGAATATCTTCATCAAGTGGTTTCACAAAGCGCATATCATAATGAGCAATTGAAATGTTGTATTTTTTTAGTTCTTTTATCGCTTCTGAGGCAAAGTTTCCAATATGACCGACAGAAAGTATTGCAAGGTCATCTCCTGATTTTAATTTACGTCCTTTCCCGATTTTTATTTTTTTCATAGGCTTCTGCCATTCTGTTGTCACTCCTCTTCCTCTGGGGTAGCGAATAACAAATGGCCCTATATTTTTTTGCTGGGCTGTATACATCAGGTTGCGAAGTTCTGTTTCATTCATAGGAGAAGAAACAGTTAAATTAGGTACATTGCGCATATACGCGAGATCCAGTGCTCCATGGTGTGTTGCTCCATCGCCACCAACCAAACCACCTCTGTCAAGGCAGAAAACTACGTTAAGCTTTTGTAGTGCGACATCATGAATTACCTGGTCATATGCCCTTTGCATAAAGGTAGAGTAAATGTTACAAAAGGGTTGCATGCCTTCGATAGCCATCCCTGCCGAGAATGTAACAGCGTGTTGCTCGGCGATGCCAACGTCAAAAGCTCTGTCGGGCATTTCTTCCATCATAATATTGAGAGATGACCCTGTGGGCATTGCCGGGGTTATGCCTACAATTTTTTTATTTTTCTTTGCAAGCTCAACAAGTGTTTTTCCAAATACATCCTGGTATTTCGGGGGCTGAGGCTCTTCTTTTGTAACTTTGTGGAGCTTTCCTGTGTTTTTATCAAATGTTCCGGGGGCCCTGTGCCAGGTTGTCTGGTTCAGTTCTGCCTGCTTAAATCCTTTTCCTTTTTTTGTAATTACATGTAGAAGTTTTGGACCTTTTATGTCTTTCAGGTCATTAAGAACTTTCGACAGATAAACTACATCATGTCCGTCAATGGGTCCGAAATATCTGAAATTTAAAGCTTCAAAAAGATTGCTTTGTTTAAGAATGGATGTTTTAACCGCATTTTCTATCTGCTGTCCAAGTTTTTGATAGTTTGGTCCAAGCTTGCTAAGTTTACCAAGAAGGTTCCAGACATCGTCTTTAAATTTGTTATAAGTCTTTGATGTGGTAATATCCAGCAGGTATTCCTTAAGCGCTCCAACATTAGGGTCTATTGCCATGTTGTTATCATTAAGAATAACCAGGATATCTGATTTTTCTATTCCTGCATTGTTTAATCCTTCAAAGGCCATTCCTCCAGTCATGGCTCCATCACCTATAACAGCAAGGATCTTCTTGTCGTGTTGGTTTTTAAAACGAGCAGCTTTCGCCAGACCCAGGGCAGCAGAAATAGATGTTGAGGCATGCCCTACACCAAAAGCGTCATATTTGCTTTCCTGGGGGTTCGGAAATCCACTTATCCCACCATATTTTCGGTTGGTATCAAATATGGTTTTTCTTCCGGTTAGAATTTTATGTCCGTAAGCCTGGTGACCCACATCCCATATTACCTGATCATAAGGTGTGTTAAAAATGTGATGAATGGCGATTGTTAATTCAACCACACCAAGGCTTGCCCCTAAATGGCCGGGATTTACGCTGGCCTGTTCAATAATGAAGCTTCGGAGTTCCTTGCTCAGACTTAATAATTCAAGCTCTGTTAAATTTTTCAGGTCTGAAGGATCTTTTATTTTTTCCAGCAATGGATAGGTATTACCCATACAAATTAAGTCTTTAAATACAATTCAAAATTAAGAATAATTTTAATTCAATGTTAAATTATAGGAACAATAAACAGTTTTTTTATCTTTGCTATATACATCTTTGTTTTATCTGGTCTGTTAAACCTACATATTAAACATTGCTGACGAATTGTAACAAAAAATAACATAAAGAAGTTCAAAATATCATTGATAATTTAAATTTGCTCTTATGAAATATAAACTTTTTCTGGCTGTTTTTATTTTATTGTCAGCCTGTGTACCCAAGAAAGAATTTCAAAAAGTCCAGCAAAGTAAGAATGAATGTGCTAGTGCAAGAGAAAAGCTGGAAAGAGAGAACCGCAAAATGAAGGTTGAAAATAAAGAACTGGAATCTAAATTAGGGGTCCTGAAGGATAAGGTTGCCCGCCTTGAAAAAGATAGTGTCCAGAGAGCCAAGAGAATTACTTTCTATAAAAACAAGAACGAGAGGCTTGAAGATAAGTACAGAAGCTTAAAGTCAACCCAGAATCAGCTTTTAAAGGGAACAGATAAAGAAACAAAGGAATTGCTGCGGGAAATACAGTCTACCCAGGAAACCTTACAACAGAAAGAAGACCGGTTGCGGTTGCTGGCTGATGATCTTAACTCAAAGGAGCAAAATTTATCTCAGTTAAGAAAGGAACTGGAGAGTAAGAAAAAACGGCTCATTGAACTTGAAAGAGTTTTACAGAAGAAAGATAGCGTGGTGCAGGCAATCAAAGAAAAAGTAAACAGTGCATTATATGGTTTTAAAGACCAGGGACTTGATGTTCATATTAAGAATGGGAAAGTTTATGTTTCGATGGATGAGAAACTCTTGTTCCCATCAGGGAGTAGTGAAATCGATCAGTCGGGAGTAGCAGCTTTGAAAAAACTGGCAAGGGTTCTGGAAAGAAATCCTGATATCAATATCATGGTGGAGGGACACACAGATGATGTTCCTTATATAAGTGATGAAGCCATTAAGGATAATTGGGATCTCAGTGTGAAAAGAGCTACGGCCGTAGTAAGAGTTCTTTTGAATAGCGGTGATATAAAAGGGAAAAGAATTATTGCGGCAGGAAGAAGCAAGTATCTTCCATTACAGCCTAATACAACTGAAGAAGGAAAAAGGAAAAACCGCCGTACAGAAATTATTTTAACACCAAAACTAGGAAAACTGCTTCAAATATTAAATACGCATTGATTTTGATTACGGATTGGTTAAACTTTATAAAGACCCTTACTGCAAAACGCTTATGGAATGCTGTAAGGGTTTTTTTAAATTACTGGATTTCCCTGGTTATTCGCAAACCAGTTATAAATCATTACCCTTACAGCCTGTCTTTGGAGCCCACAAATCTGTGCAATTTAAACTGTCCTGAATGCCCGACAGGAATGAATGTTTTAACAAGGCAGCAGGGCTACATGCGTTTTGACTTGTTTGAAAAAATACTGGAAGAAACCTCTCCCTTTTTGCTTTGGCTAATGCTTTATTTTCAGGGTGAATCTTTTTTACATCCGGATCTTCACCTTATGATTGAATATGCTAAAAAGAGATCAGTTTATGTGCATGTTTCTACAAATGGTCATTTTTTGGATCAGAAAAAGTGCAGACAGATCATTTCATCAGGACTCGATCGTATTACTATTTCTCTGGACGGAACGGACAGGAAGACTTATTCAGCATACCGGCTAAATGGTGATTTTGACAAGGTTGTAGAAGGAATAAAAACGCTTGTGGAAATGAAGAAGGATGTAAATTCAAAAAAGCCTTTTATCGAGATTCAGTTTTTGGTGATGAAACATAATGAGCATCAAACAGGGGAGATAAAAAAACTGGGGAAAGACCTTGGGGTTGACCGGGTAGTTTTAAAATCGGCACAGATTTATAATTATGCTGAAAAAAAAGAAAAAATTACGGATCATAAAAAATATTCACGCTATATAAAAAGGCATAATGAAGTAAAGATAAAAAACAGGCTGAAAAATCGTTGTTTCAGAATATGGAGTTCGGCAGTGGTTACATGGAATGGCTTTATGGTACCCTGTTGCTTTGATAAAGATGCTCAATATGCGGCAGGTGATCTGAAGCAAAGTTCGGTTAAGGACTCCTGGCAGGGTAATAATTTTATGAAGTTCAGGGAACAAATACTTCACGACAGAAATCAGATTTCTATTTGCAATAACTGTACTGAGGGGTTGTTCAAATAGAGCATTCAAATTATGAAAAATCTATTCTTTTCTTTATATTTAGCAGCAAGATATGTAGATAAACCTGAAAATGCACTATTTTGATTATACTGTCAAAATACATTACCTTAAAAAAAACACCCTTAAAAATCGGGTTATTGTTTTGCATTTTCTTTTTTTCTGTTCCGTGCATTCTTTATAGCCAGTCAAGGGAATATACACTCAAGGCGGTTTATATTGAAAAGTTTACCCGTTTTACAAACTGGCCTCCCCAGGCAGAGATAAAAAACAAAGAAAAATTTTTTAAAATATATGTTTTGGGAAACAAGGAATTTTCAGAAACCCTCAACAATATTTTTTCAATTCAGAAAATATATGAAAAACCAGTTGAAGTAAAGTTAATTAAAGATTTGAGGAACATTGATGACTGTCATATTCTTTATATCTCGGAAGATTTTGAGGAAGAACTTACAGAAATAATCAAATATGTTGAAGAAAAACCTGTTTTAACCATCAGTGACACGGAAGGTTTTGCTAAGAAGGGAGTTATTATAAATTTTTATATAAAAAAGAATAAATTAAGATTTGAAATTAATGAAACTGCTCTGCATTTGTCTCCGCTTGAAATGAGCTTTTTTCTGTTAAATATGGCTAAAGTTGTTGACCCGGTAAAATCAAAATAAAATGATACTAAGCAAATTATCTATACGAAATAAGATTATTACGATCATTCTGTTTGTTTCTTTAATAACAGTTATCCTGGGCTCTGTTTTTGTTTTGGTGAATTTTAAAAATACTTACCGGGAAGAGATGCTAAATAATACAATAATGAACACCAAACTGATAGGAGAGTATTGTATTGGCCCCCTTTCGTTTAATCGTCAGGAGGCTGCAGAGGAGATTCTCTCAAGGCTTGATACTATTTCTTATATTAAAAGCGGAGCCTTGTATGATGAGAATAATGTTCTTTTTGCATCTTACAAAAGGGACGACAAGATTGAACTGCCTTCTGTATTGCAAAAAAAAGAAGAGAGATACAAATTTACGGATAGCCAGATAGAGGTATTTCATCCGATTATTTTTAAAGATGTAAGATATGGTACTTTGGTTATCAATGTTACTACAGAGATTATTCAGGATAAAACCCGGGATCAGTTTTTTTTGCTGTTAATTCGTTTGGTTGTTCTTTTTGTTCTGGCTTTTATTCTTGCTGCCTGGGGCCAGCGTATAATCAGCCGTCCAATTATTAAACTGGAGAAATTTACTCGTAAAATTGCAAAATCAAATGATTATTCCCTCCGGATAAGAACAGAATCTAAAGATGAACTAGGGCATCTATATGATGCGTTTAATAAAATGCTGGACCAGATTCAGCACAGGCAAAAAGCCAGGGATGAAGCTGAAAAAAATATGATAGAGGCCAAAGAGAAAGCAGAAGAATCAGACAGGTTAAAATCTGCTTTTCTGGCAAACATGTCACACGAGATTCGAACCCCTCTTAATGCTATTCTTGGTTTTTCTGAATTGCTTGTTGCTCCTGAAAATACTATTTCAAAAGAAGAAAAAGATCAATATTTTAAATTGATTTTTAACAGTGGAAACAACTTGTTAAAATTAATGGATGATATTATTGATATTTCTAAAATTGAATCGGATCAGATTGTATTGCGGAAAAAGCCTTGCAGAATTAAACTGGTGTTAAATGAATTGCTTGAGCATTACCAGGAGATCCTGGCCCTGAAGAATAAAAAACATATAGCTCTGGAAATTGACGAGGAATCATGCAAAAAAGATATAACTTTTATTACTGACAGGTACAGGTTTAAACAAATTTATTCTAATCTGCTTGATAATGCAGCTAAGTTTACAGAAAAGGGCACGATTAAATTTGGTTATAAGATCTCTGAAGATGATCATCTTTTATTTTATGTGAAAGATACAGGAATAGGTGTCGAAAAAAGATATTCCAGTTTAATTTTTAACCGGTTTCGTAAAGTAGAACAAAACAGTACTAAATTATACAGGGGAGCCGGACTTGGTCTCACCATTTCTAAATACCTGACAGAATATCTCGGAGGATCTATATGGGTTGAATCTGAATCAAATGCAGGATCCGTTTTTTATTTTACGCTTCCTTATGAAACAAACGAAAAGGAAGAATCCGAAGAGACCAGGGGTGCATTGACAACGAAAGAATTTAACTGGAGAGAAAAAACAATTTTAATAGTGGAAGATGAACCTGCAAACTTAAAATATATTGAAGAATTGCTGAAACCTACCCTTATTAACATTATTTCTGCTTATAATGGGACTGAGGCTGTGGAAAAAGTAAAAACCAATTCAGTAGACCTCGTTTTAATGGATCTTAAAATGCCCGGCATGGATGGGTTTGAGACAACCGTGGAAATTAGGAAAATGGTTCCGGGAGTTCCTATTCTTGCACAAACAGCTTATTCTTTCAATGAAGAGGAGGAAAAAGCCAGAGAATACGGCATGAGTGAATTTATACCAAAACCCATTTCTTCTGATAAATTTATAAGGACAATAGCCAGTTATCTTCAAAATTCATAGGAAAATAGCAGGTTAAAGTTTTCAGCAACTTCAGCGTGTGCTTTCAAAGTTACTCCAAACCTGAAATTTTCCGATACTTTCATTAGAAGGCTATATCGCTGATAGAAGTTTTTTTCAGCAGAGGGAGCATAAAGATAGGTGCCCCAGTATTGTGAAAAAATAAATTTTCCAAATTCGAAATCATGGCCGGCCAGAAATGAACCCTGGAAAAGTGAATATCCTTTTTCCTGTTTTGTTTTGTCGAATAAGGCATCAAAACCAATGTTCAGGGCGTTAATTTTGCCAACCCTGAAGCGGGTTTTTAAAACAGCACCATACACGATTTGCCATTTGGAATCTGTTTTATTGATTTTACTCGTGTTTACAACTGTTCCGTAAATTTCTGCTGAGGGGATGATCGTTCTTCCTGTGTATTTCGTTTTTTCAATTTCCCTGTACTCAACAGGTTTAAATGAGTATTGAAGACCCAACCCAAAAGTTGGGAAGTTCATCCCGTTGTTGGGCTTTTCTATTCCTCCGTTCGAGATATGATTGTACTTAAAATACCCCATTGCCAGGTGTTGTTTACTAAGTTTGTAGTACAAGTTTAGATCAAGGTGAACCAAGAAATTCAGGGGTGTACTGAAAAACAAATTTTCCGGGTTGGTAATTTTATCGTAAAATTTTGACAAATAACTCATGCCCACACCCATTCGCAGAGAGGTGCGAAAATTGCCCGTGAAATCAAGCATAGGTTCGGCAAAAGCAATAATTGTAGAGGAAGAACCAATTATTTCAGGGTTGTTGTAATTAATATGCAGCAGGGAAAAACCTGCTTTTGAATAACAATTACACCTTCGCCAGTTCTCTTCTCTTTGCATGGTCCAGCCGTATTCCAGTTCCAACCCAAAGGGATTCGTATGTGTCAGGTCTCTTATTTTATTTGAATGCGGAATAATAAAACCATACTGAGGCTTGACACCAAGGAAAGCTGGATTTTTGTTTTCCTGGGCACCGGCAATAAATGCGGTTAATAACCCGAAAATGACCAGGACCAATCTCATTAACATTAATATTGAAATTTTTCAAGGATCTCTTCCGGAAGAGAATTTTTATTCATCAGCAGGGATGTGGTTTTATAATTAAAATAGGCTTCAGAAACATAAATAAAACCTCCGTAAGGATTCCCTTTTCCCCATGAATTTTTTACTATGAAATAAGTTGTTCCAGACTGATCTTCGGCAAGTCCTACGATATGCATCAGGTGATCATCCGTTGTTGAGTAGTTGTTAAAATCAATTTGTCTCATTTCTTCAGTAATTTTTCTTTGGGGAACGGGTGCATTAAATACCTTTTCCTCGTTTTCCATTTCACTCCAATTTTCTTCAGGTACAATGGCCAGACCTCTGTCGTTTCGAAAGCCTTTTTCGGAGACATCGGCAGCCCAGGCCACTGTATAACCTTGCTTTAGAGAATGCTTAACAACTTCGGAGAGCTTTTTAAGCGGCAGGTTATAAATTTTTTCCATTGACCAGTTGTCTGGCGACTCAAAAACATAGGATGTATAGTATTCATGATTTGAAAAACTTGTCAGCGGAAGATAGCTTGCAGGGTTAATTTCCATTTGGTCTGCAAACTCTTTTGGGGAATATTTTTCATTTTTATAGTTGAAAAGTTTAGGATAGTGACCCAGGTAAGCATTCAGAATTCCCTTGAAACCATCCATCCACACGGGAGAAAGTTTACTGCTTTCATTTTCTATAATCTGGTTGATATATGCCTTAAGCGCTCCGTCCATTTCTGCATGATTATGCATTTTTTTATCGACAATTTTTCCCGGCATTGCCTTTTGTGGAATCATTCCATCATCCCTTATGACATTGATAACATCCCAGGCCTGGGCTCCCATGGTAAAATTCAGGTGTCCGTGAAACCTGACATATAATTCGGCACGATCGATATATGACTGACGCACAAAAAACATTTCGGACAGGTCTGTTTCTTCTTTTCCCATCCTGATTAATTCGCTTTCAATAAAGGAAGTTGTGGCAAAACTCCAGCATGTACCTGTTTTTCCCTGAAACTTTACCGGAGTGGTTTGTAACTTAACAATTTCAGTAAAGTTATAATTATTTTGTTTTTTTTGTCCGTAAATGTTCAGTGATAAAGACAATAAGGCGCAAGCAAACAGGCATTTGATGAAATTTATAGAAATCATAAGCAGGTGAATTATTTAATTAAAATTGCAGTTAAGGTATAAAAATCATTAAAAAATAACTAACTAACTAATCAAAGGTACTTTAATTTAATTTGTTTTTTTGTTATATTTGATTCATAATTAAAAACCAAAGCCATCACTGATATGTTGAATGACTATATTAAAGAGCTGATTGCAAGCAATAACCGTGTTATTATTCCAAATTTTGGAGCATTTTTGTTAAGAGCTACCTCCAAGAATAAGAATAAGAAAGAACTGTCAGAGAAAATTCAGGATATATATTTTAGTCCTTTTTTGAAATTTAATGATGAATTGCTCGTAAACCACATCATTAAGAAAGAAAACACCAATCAGAAAGAGGCAATGGATAAAATCGGGGAATACGTAAAAGGAATTGAAAATTCAGTTAAAAAGGATGGTGTATACAAAATAGAAGGATTGGGAGAATTTTACCAGGATGATCAGGGCAAGATACAATTTAAAGTTGCTTCAGATGAGGCTAAGGAAGAGGAAAAGCCGAAAGCTGCTTCTTCCTCCGCAAAAAAAACGACCCAGGCAAAAAAATCTTCCACTGTAAACGAAAAAGCAGCAGGGAAAAAGAAGGAGACAACCGCTTCTGAAAAAAAGGAGGAACCTGCAAAATCCTCTGCTGACAAAACACAGAAAGCACAGGAAAAACCAAAAGAGGAGAAAAAGCCTCCCAGGAAAGAGCCAGTTTCTAAGGCCACGGCCAGGAAAGGGGCACAAACTCCTCCGCCGAAAAAACCATCCGCTGCAAAAACTACTTCCGGAGGAAAAAAAGGAGGCGGAAACAAGGGGTTGGTTTTGGCGATAGTAATAGGTGTTCCTGTGGCAGCTTTGTTTGTTTGGGCTATGCTTAATTTTGACACTGTTGAAAAGATTTTTTCCGGTAAAGAAACGAAGACAGAACAAATAGCAGAAAAGACAAAATCTGGAAAGGAAAAGAAAGCAGAGGAAACTGAGAAAAAGAAAGAAAAAGAGAAACAGGAGAAGAAAGTTGATAAAAGCAAGGAAAAAACAACTCAGCAGGAAACTACGAAACCAAAAAAACAGGAGCCAAAGAAAACACAAGTTCAAAAAGCATCTAAAGGCGCGAAAAAATTTTATATTGTAGCCGGAAGTTTTCGAAATCTTGAATATGCGAAGAAATTTAACCAGGATCTGATCAACCAGGGATATAATTCGGAACTGATTGGCGAAAGAAACGGGATGCATGCTGTAAGTTATAATTCATACAAAAATAAATCACAGGCCGTTAAAGAATTGCAGGAAATGCGTGATAAGGGCCTACAGGTTTGGCTATTGTATTATTAACCCAATTTATATAATGCAATTTATGAATCCGGCTTAACTCCATTTGCCGGATTTTTTAGATCCGTTTTTTTATGTGGGGTGTGTGGGTGGAAGCCGGCAGGCTGGTGTATTTTTTACTCTTTCTCCTTAGTAAGGCTACGAAGGAGAAGCTATTCTCATGTCGTTCAACCCCGTGGGTTTTGGTTGAATTACACCAGGGTTGTTAAGTTTTCCAGAAAACCCGATATTAGTGGTCCAACCATCCAAAATAATCCTGGAGGGATGACATGTTTATTGCGTGGATTTTTGAAATATACCATCCCTAATGGATTCCGTTACGTTGCATGGATTCTGTCACCCGGATTTACATCCGGGCCTACCTATATTTCATGCCTACGGCATTGGCATCCAGGTTAGGTAAGCAATCAAAGGAAAAAAATTACAAACCCGGAGGGTTTCTATGTTTATAGTACCTATAATGACGAATGAAACCCGACGCCGGCAGGAGTCGAATATTGATATTATCTCCGGCGCAAAATTCGGTTCGGCAAACGTTCGATTCCTCCGGAATAGTTGTCATCGTATACGGTTTGTTTCTATAAACGTGGGATGCCGGAGGCATCCATTCGTTGGGAGATTCTGATAATTTGTTGTGTTCAACCCCGTGGGTTACCTGGAAAATTCAACAATGGATCGATATCTTAAATCTTCCACTAAAACCTGCTTGTGCCCGCTTCAGCCTTGGCCTCATTCAGAAATTGTCTATAAAACAACACCGGAAACCTGAATGTATGCCCCAATATCCTGTTTCATAAATTTCAGCCTCGGTTTAATCCTTTTATCTCCTTCTTTAGCAACTTTCTGGCGAGCTGATCTACCTGGCGGTTATAGTCTGTCTCTTCCGAAACACCTCTTTTCTGGTGTGAATCTACTTTTTTGATTTCTACAGGCTGAAAATCCAGCAGCGTGTAAAAAGTTTCAACCCATTCCCGGTTGGCTATATCTTTTCCTTTTTTGGTCTTAAAACCAGCTTTTTTAAGTTTTTCTCTTCTGTGAATCAGATTTTTTACATAGCTGCTGTCGGTGAATACATTAATTTTTGTAACCTTATTCGTGTTTTGTTGTATAAATTTTATACACTCTATCACAGCTTTTAGTTCCATTACATGTTGCGAGAGGTTTTTATCGATACCTGTAAGTGTTTTTTTACCCTCAGGGAAAAGAATAAATGCGGCCCAGGTTCCTGTTTTGTACCTGGCATTGTAGCTTCCATCAGTATAGACAGTAATATGTGATTGTTCTTTTAAATGAATATTATTATTTTTAGTGCAAATTAAAGAAAATATTTCATGGTTTCCATATTTGATATTGTTCCCCTTAGCATTTCTTTTGATTTTGAATTTTATCCATTGCTGATAGTCGTTTTTCTGGCTTTTGCAATTCCTATCTTATTGTCGCTTGTGAAGCTTGGAAGGGTGCCAACAGTTATTGTAGAGATTGTTGTTGGGTTTTTAGTGGGAAAATATCTTATTGCATCATTCCCGGAAGCTCATATTCAGTCGCTTGATTTTCTTGCGCTTTCCGGCTTTATGTTTCTGATGTTTCTTGGAGGTCTGGAGATTGATGTAAATGAGATTATACAGTCTTTCCCAAGGAGAGGACTGACTGTATCACGGTTTATGAAAAATCCTTTTCTTGTGGGAATAGGTTTCTTTCTTATCTCTTTGGTCTTGTCTTACTTAAGCGCCGTTTTTTTAAGTCGTTTTGTAGATATTGCCAGCAAATGGTACTTTGCCCTTATTATGGTAACTACCTCTGTGGGTATAATTCTTCCTATTTTAAAAAACCAGAATGAACAAAGCACGCGTTTTGGACAGATGGTAATCACAGCTGCTGCTATAGCCGATATTTTTAGCATCGTTTTATTTTCATTTACAGCTTTTATTCTGAAACATGGTTTTCAGCCCGAATTGTTGCTTATCCTTGCCCTGTTCTTTTTGTTTTACATTTTATACAGGTTGGGACAACGACTAACGAGAAAGACCTTTATTAAGAAACTTTCTTATCAGCTTTCGCATGCTGCTTCTCAGATTCAAATCAGGGGAACCATCTTTCTTATTTTGTTATTTGTGGTACTGGCCCAGTTTATCGGCACAGAGGTGATGCTGCTGGGAGCCTTCCTGGCCGGATTGTTGTTGTCCATTTTCATGAACAAAAATCGTTCTATATTGCTGCTTAAACTTGATGGAATGGGATACGGCTTTTTCATTCCCATTTTCTTCATTATGGTTGGTGTGCATTTTGACGAGTCTGCCCTGACTCGCATGGGAGACTCTCCACTTTTGTTTCTTGTGTTGCTTTTTATTGTACTTTATTTGATTAAACTGATTCCTTCTGTTTTGTGGGTTCGGTTGTTTGGCACCCGAAAAGCCCTTTCAGGGGGTATTCTTATGGCTTCCAGGCTGAGCCTCATTATTGCTGCTTCAAAAATAGGACTGGATTTTGGAATTATTACCCCGGGAATTAATGCAGCATTTGTTTTGATGGCTGTACTTACCTGTATTGTCTCCCCGGTTGCCTATAATTATTTCACGCCCAAAGATATGCTCAAAGGCGAGAAAGTTATCATTATCGGCGGAAGCAGTTCGGGAGTGCTCCTGGCACGCAGACTAAAAATGCACGGGAAGAAATCGGTTATTGTGGAGAGCAATAAAGTCCGCTACATTGAAATGCGATCCAAGGGACTGGATGCAGTACACGCCAATGGACTGGATAAAACCCTTTACAATCGTCTGAATGTCCATCCCACCAATTATGTGGTGGTACTGACAGAGTCGGAACATAAAAATGTTCAGATTTGTCGTATGTTCAGAACGATGTTTAACCATCCGAAAATTATCAGCAAAACTTCTAACTCACTTATAGAACAACAGTTGAAAAAATTGCAGGTGGAATACCTTGATGTGACCAGAATTATGGCTACCACAATAGAAAACCTGATATTTCGGCCCTCTACTTACAGGGCCCTGATTGAAACTTTTGAAAATTATAATGTGGAAGACATTGAAATCCGGAACAAAAAAATGAGTGGGACACAAATTAAAGAGGTTCCATTTCATAAAGACGGGGAGATAATTATTGTAAGAAGAGGTCAGCAGGTAGAAATTCCCCACGGTGATACTTACTTAAGGGAAGGAGATATTATTACTGTAATGGGCACTGATGCAGCTATGGAAGATTTCAGGACCAAGTTCAGGAATTTATGGTAAAACTAAGAAACCGTTTTGATGCGATAGATCTTTTTATTTTTTCCTATGAAAATAAAAAGAGTACCTCATCCTGAGGCACTCTTTCTTTTTACTGATAAAAGATTATTCAGTTCCTATTTATTGTTGATATATTCGTTTAATTCCTCAATAGTCATTTCATAATCAAAAGCATCGTTAACCTTATAATATTTACGTGGATTAAAAACATAATCATACGCATATTTGGCAAACTCCAGTCGGGTATCTTCATAATCAAAAAGCATCATGATCTCTTTTATCTGTCCTGCCTTGAGACATTCATTTTTCACAATCTGCTTAGCCATGGTAAGTTTGCTGTCTGAAAAGGTTTTCGATTTGATAGATGATTTGGCTTCTTGAAAATCCATGGAAGACATAGGATTCATGCAATTTCCGTTGCCTGTAGTGTTGTTTTGTTGTTCGCTTTCCTGTTGAGTTTCACCGAATGTATTGGTAGTTGTTGTTGTTGTGGTTGTAGTCTGTGAGGTAGATGTTTCTGCATTGATGTTTACATCGACATCTGCCGTTTCCCCTTTTTCATTATTAACAGACATGTCTACGCCCTTCTGGTTGATATTCATCTTGAAATTTACAGACTCACCTTTTTCTTTTGATTTTGGATTGTTTTTAGTTTTATGAGTTTCTGAGTGACTTACAGTTGTTGTTTGTTGAGCTGCATTTTGATTTGCATGCCGAACGTGTTTTTTTTCTGGTTTCTTTTTTTGCACCTGTTTTATATATCTTTGGCTAACAGGGCGTAATGTAAACTTTCCGTTTCTTTTTTGATGAATTTTGAAGGTGTATTCTTTCCCTTTTTCATTCAAAAGAAGAGGTTTTTTAAATGATTTAAGGGAAGCATCGTTAAATTTAATTTTTAGCTGATAAGCATCTGCTTTTAATCCAGTTACTTTTACATTTGTTGTTGGGGTTTCGTTCTTTTGTTGTCCGTTTAAGAACACTGTAAATTCATTTCCGTTGTCATCGAAAATAATAACGTTTGAAACTTTCTGAGCCAATACCGAAGTAGAAATCAGAAAGAATACAAGAAGGTAAATAATCTTTTTCATAAGCATATTGTTTTGTTTTTGTTTTTATAATTTTTAATAATCAAAAAGGGTGCCATTAAAATTTGGTATAAAAATAATTGATTTTATCTAATTTAAATACTAAGAATACGTAGAGTTTTATATTTTGTTTTGCTGTTTTAAATATATTACAACTTATTATAAAATAAAATATTAGAAGAATTCCTTAATTAAACAGGATGCAACAAAAGTTCATTCATTCTTATCCGTTATCTGCATTTTAAGGTTGTTTTTTATTAAATGTTTTGTATCTTCGTATTTCAATCAGGAAAACATCTCAATTATTTTGGTACACAAAAGGTAAGAGCCATACTTTTTTGTTTAAAATAATTATAATATGCAAAAAGCAATGTTACCCATTAATTCCCGTGTTTTCAGGAAGTTTAACCTGAAAGAGGTTTTGTATTTGAAAGCCCAGGGGAATTATACCATTTTACACAGGGAAAATGGAGAAACGCTTATTTTAAGTGTGTTGTTAAAGCAACTTGAACAAAAACTTGCTAAGAAGGGGTTTTACAGGTTAAACCGGAGTTATCTGATTAATCTGAACCATGTAGTTGAATATCATCCCTGGCAGGAATCAAGAGTTGTTATGTCGGACGGCAGTTCCCTGGAGATTCCCAGGCGCAGGAAACAGGCTTTCAGAAAGTTTATGGAAGCATCTTATACACATTTATGATAACTTGAAGACAATGCGTATAGTTCAAAAAATATGTAAGATTTATTTATTCTTACTTTATAAAAAGAGATGGTAAAGACTAAATTGAAATTCGGCTATTTATGCCGGCAACATATATGGTTTAATTCACTTGAAAAATCAAGACATTAAAATTATGGAACAAACAAAAGACATGAGCATGAAAACGGACAAACAAACCCACGGTATTGAATTTCTTTATCTCATAGGAGTCGTGGTTGCTCTCTTCATGGTTGCTGTTTCATTTAGATTTTATCCGGATACTGAGTTACCACTTTTCTTTTCTCTGTCAACTTTCGGAGCTTATTGTGGTATATTCCTGAGGGGCTTGTTTCATCCCTGTTCTTATGGTAAAAAACCAACACAAAGACGTTTCAGTACACGGTTTGGATTTGCCTCCTGGTTTGTTGTAGTTTTACTGGAATTTATACTGTTGCTTTTTACAGGCCTTAGTAATCTGGATATAAAGACTAAATTCCTATTGTTCTGTTTGGGTATTGTTGCAATTGGTCTGCTTTTCCTGGGTGTTTATTACGGGTGGTACAGAAAAAAAGTGTTTGAGTAATACTTTCTTTTTGTGTTACATTTATATTATTTGTAAAAAATTCAGAAGAAAACAGGAAAGCATAGAAAAGAAGAGTTACCATTTATTTATGATATTTAGCCATTTATTTGTGTTATCATGCCATTCACGAAGTCAGAGGCTTAAAGGTTGTTTTTAGGTTTTTTTTGAGCTATTTTTACAGAATCTTTTATGTTTATTTAAATTTTTGGTGATTTTATTTGGGGTGTGAGGTAGTCAGGGTAAATGCATAATGATGCTTTCTGCTACGCCGTTATTAACTGACCTTTATTATTCTTTATGCTTAAACATTCATTATATAAGAAGAGTTATTGAAAGAGATTATTTCATCGGGGATTTCCTTTTATTTATCACCTTTTGGGTTTTAATCCGGCGGGATGCAAATACCATCCTGCCGGTTGTTGATGATTTAACGGCTAAAGCAGGGTCTGCTGAAAGTCACAAAATAAACTTATAATGAGCACTATACATGTATTTATTATTTTTACCGATTAGTATTCTACTACATAATTTTAGTTCACTTCGTTCCTATAATTATGTAGAATATCTATCGGCATAATATCAGAAAAATTATTTTGATAGCCTTTAGCACATCATCTACTTCGTTGGCTTCAGCTCGCAGTATTAATATACAGCTTCGCTTTCCCGCCTTGTATATGATGCACTACAGACTTTTTCAGCAACCCCTAAAGTAACACGAGTTTCTATGCTGATAAAAAAATGCAAAAAGAAGCTTACCGAAACGGAAGATCAGGTGCAGAAGATATTGGAGGATATTGAGTAAAAAAATATTTTAAAGAAAAACATGCTTCAACCCTGAGTAAATGGAGCCGAAAGGGACATGACCCTCATCCTCAAGATAATCATAACGTATCTCAAAATTCTTCCATTTTTTCTTTTTCATCGCCTCAATAAAATCCGGAATAAAATCAGTGGCTCTTTCGAGGTCATGCTTTCCATAATTCACATAAATTTTTTTATTGGTAATATGCATTGCATTCGATAGCTTTTTATACATAAAATCAGGACAATGCCCTATCATTGGAGAGCTGGCAATATAAGCATCAAACAGAGCCGGTTTTTCCAAAAGAGTATAGATTGCAAACAGCCCACCATTTGAACCTCCATAGAGCACTTCGAATCCGTTTGTTCTGTATTTTTTATTTATATATTGTTTTAGTTCTTTTTCTATAAATTCTGTAAATTTTTTTGCTACTCCTGATCCTTTTCGATCCTCAACAATTGCAGGTATCAAATCTCTATTTCGATGGTGTTCTGTATTAATCCCTACAATTATCATCTCTTTAAAATCAGGATTAAATCTCAGGTAATTTATTGCCCCTACGGCTTCTGCAAAAACAAATTTCTTTTCGCCATCAATAAGATAAAGAACCGGATAAGTCTGTGTAGTATCTTCATATTCATCCGGAAGCGAAATTATTAATTGCCTGTTCTCTGACAAAACCTCTGAATACATGGTTTTGTATTCACCAATTACCATATTATTATCAATTGATTGTGGTAATGCGGGTTTAATAAAAGTGCTCATAATAACGATGAGAACCGTGATAAAAAGAAGTATCTTTTTTATAATAGATTGATAGGTTTTACTTAATCAGATAAAATGTGTAATTTATGGAAATGGAAAATATATTAATAGAAACACCTTTTAATAAATTCATCGGAAACTCAGAGAGTATCCCATGTAAAGATACTTCTTTTTTCAAAAAAAGTTCAAGGGTTTTCAAATTAAACTCTCACACATACACCTATCAGTTTATCATGTGGAACAAGCAGGCATTTAGACATTTCTTTATCAAATGCTTTAAAAAAATCTTTCGTAAACATGCCATGGTCTTGTTCATTATCAAATTCCAAATGCATAACATATTTTACTGATTTCACAATCTTAGTTAATTTTTTCGCAGGTGTTCCTTTTTTTAC
>Ga0209925_1000089_pt1 | contig 44536 bp, 38 predicted proteins | sample SalPonR2_A_D1_MG_FD_185702 | JGI IMG/M metagenome (GOLD analysis project Ga0209925, IMG submission 185702) | Salt pond soil microbial communities from South San Francisco under conditions of wetland restoration - Salt Pond MetaG R2_A_D1_MG... ... | reverse complement strand
CTTTATCCCTTCTTTTTTTATTTTCTCAAATAATGGTGTAGAAGAATGTTTTTTATTCCAATCTCTCTTAGAGTAAACTAAAGGAGAAATAATTTCCCCGGTTTCCAATTCCAATTCATAAAATTCATCCATTATTTTTGTTTCTAAATCAAAAGGAACATTCTTTAAATTAAGCAAAACTAATAAATCCCAATCTGAAAGCTCTTTGGCATCACCTCTGGCTCGCGATCCATAAAGATAAATCTCAGAGTCTGGATGCTTTGCTTTTGCCAATTGAAGAATTCTTTCTAATATTTTATCTCGTTTACCCATATTACAAAAATAATGAATTTTATCACTCTAATAAATAATATTCCTTTCTCTCATAGCTTAGTGGGGAACATACCCATTCCCACCTTGCGTTTAATATTTGGTTTATGCACATTGTTTTTATCCTTGTTCATAGCTAAGTTACTAATTTTCATATAAAAAAAACGGGCATAAGAAAGGAAAATTTTTCAAGTTTTAACTTTTTCTTGCTTTTATCGTCTAAACCCAAATACCCAAAACCAAATTTACTTATGAGGAATTTTCAAACACTTGCGATTTTATTATTCATGATTACCCTGAGCCTTACTTCTGCTGCCCAGGAGAAAAAGAAATTGTCTTTTGATGACATCCTGAAATGGAACAGAATTACTGAAAAAGATATTTCCGCTGACGGAAGCGTGGTTGCTTACAAACTTGAACCCTGGAAAGGAACGCCGGTGCTTAAGGTGGTCCGCAAAGATGGTTCCGAACTGCTTACTAAAACCGGCGGAACAGATATTAGCATAACGAATGAATCAAAGTTTGTTATTGCCAGGGTAGCGCCACACGAGGACACCATTCGGCAGCTTAAACTGAAGGGTACGAAAAAAGAAGATTTACCCATGGACCGGTTATTGGTTTTCAATGCGGAATCAGGAAATAAAACGATGGTTGAGAACTTAAAATCTTTCAAAGTACCTGAAAAGTGGAGTGGATGGATTGCTTACCAGACCAAAACGGAAGTGGAAAAAGATACGACCAAAGAGACTGAAAAACAGAAAAAGGAATCAAAGAAAAACGGTTTTGCTTTGACTGTTCAGAAACTCTCAGGCGATTTGGAGGAATTTCCTTTTGTTACCGAATATGTTTTTGCCAAAGAAGAGCAGTTACTGGCTTTTACTTCTACCGGAGATGATGAAGGCTTTGAACCTGGTGTTTATCATTATGACTTATCAGGTGGAAATGTAACACCGGTAATGACCGGTAAGGCTAAATATAAACAATTAACTCTCAGAAATGACGGCTCTATGCTTGCTTTTGTCTCAGACAGTACAACTACCGATGAAGACAGAGATTTTTCATTATACCTGTGGAAAGGAGAGGGGCAAGCCAGTGAAATAGTCCATGGCAATAACAAGGGAATGCCAGAAAATTGGACTGTAAGTGAAAATGGAGAAATCCGATTTTCCAAATCAGAAGAACGAATTTTTTTCGGAACGACTCCCATGAGACCTGAAAAAGATACTACTAAGCTGGAAGAAGAGATACCTAAACTGGATGTCTGGCACTGGAATGAGCCTGTGCTGCATTCTGTTCAACTGAACAACAGGAAAGAGAACCTGAAGAAAAGTTATATGGCTGTTTATCACCTGAATAAGGACAAAATGGTTCAGCTTGAGACTAAAGATTTTACCGGAATAAGTCTGATTGATGAGGGAGATGCCGACAAAGTGCTTGCATGGTCGTACCTTCCTTATGGAGTAAGAAGAATGTGGGAAGGCTATCCTTATCATCATGATTTTTACCTGGTGGATATGCAGACCGGAAAGGCAAAAATGTTTAAAAAGGACTGCAGGGCCTGGCCTGATGTTTCACCTGGAGGAAATTATATTTTCTGGTACAATGCCAAGGATACAACCTGGATCACCTATAATATCGAAACAGGGAGAGAATATACGGTTACAAATCCCGAAACTGTTCAGTCGGCAAGGGAACTTCATGACACACCTAATCTTCCTTATACATACGGTTCACCCGGCTGGCTGGAAGACGATGAAGCCCTGCTGGTCTACGACCGGTATGATCTTTGGAAAGTTGATCCTGAAAACCGGGAAAAGCCTGTCAATCTCACACAGAATGGAAGAAAAACCAATACGGAATATCGCCTGGTGGATTACAGGTCTGACGAAGAAAAGAAGAAAGGTCTGGATGCCTCTGAAACCTTTCATTTCCATGGACATAATGTAGTTACCCGTGCAGATGGCTATTATGAAAAGAAGCTCAAAAAGGCAGGGGCACCTGAAAAACTTATTAGCGGAAAATTTAAACTCAGAGAACCGTTGAAGGCTGAAGAGGATCAGACTTATCTTTATACAAAGGAGACTTTCCAACAATTTCCCGATTTGCTGATAACAAAGAGTTTTCGTAAATCCAGACAAATAACCCATGCCAATCCGCAGCAGGAAGAGTTCAAATGGGGTACTACAGAATTGTACAGCTGGTTTTCTGCCGATGGAAAAAAACTTGAGGGCTTACTGGTTAAACCCGAAGATTTCGACCCCAATAAGAAATACCCGCTCATAGTGAATTTTTACGAAAAGAGTTCACAGGGCTTATATAATCACCGTGTCCCTGAACTGGACCGTTCAACAGTGGGTTACCACTACTATACCAGTAACGATTATATCATTTTTAACCCTGATGTTTACTATGATACAGGTTATCCGGGTGAAGATGCTTTCAATTGCGTGATGACCGGTGTTACCCAGTTGATCTCAGAAGGATTTATTGATAAGGATCATATTGCTGCACAGGGTCATAGCTGGGGTGGTTACCAGGTGGCTTACCTGGCTACACAAACCGATTTGTTTGCTGCGATTGAGTCAGGTGCCCCGGTGTCTAACATGTTTAGTGCTTATGGTGGAATCCGTGGCTGGTCAGGCAGAAACCGTTCATTCCAGTATGAGCATACCCAAAGTCGTATCGGTGAGTCAATCTGGGAAGCGCCACTCAGGTACCTTGAGAACTCTCCGCTTTTCTGGGCCGATAAGATTGAAACACCCCTGCTGATTATGCATAATGAGCAGGACGGTGCTGTACCTTTTAGTCAGGGTGTAGAGTTTTTTATAGCCTTGAGAAGATTACGAAAACCGGCGTGGTTGCTGAATTACAATGAGGCAGATCACTGGCCTACGAAAATTCGGGATAAGCATGATTTCCAGATTCGCATGGCACAGTTTTTCGATCATTATCTCAAAGAAAAATCAATGCCCGAATGGATGAAGGAAGGAATCCCCGCAGTTGAGAAAGGAACCAATATGGGATATGAACTTTTGAAATAGTCAGGAATAAATAGATTGAATTCAATCCGGTATGTCTTCATAAAATAGAAGTGTACCGGATTTTTTATGAACAAAATTTGTTTTATAAGTTTTCTTCAATTATTCTGACAGGTGCGGGTAATTTACCTGACTTTAATACATTAGCAAGTTCTTTTGCTTCTTTAACTGTGAAGTCACCTGAAATGGACGACTGTCCCCCAGTGATTTCCTGGTTAACTCTTGGTGCAGAATACACGTAACCATCGAGCACAATAGCAATAAATTTTTGGACATTGTTTTTGGTTAATCGCGCCCAGATTTTTGCACCTTCTGCATTCATTGACATTAAGACTTCTGCCCTGGCCTGATTTCTTCCGAACTGTGCATTAACGTCTTTTACCACCTCTCCTGTAAGTGGTGCTTTACCTTCTCTTCCGGTTTTCTTGATGGCGTATAACGGATAGAACTCTTCATTATCATCATAAGGTTTTACGCCCCAATGGAATTCGAGGTCGCGCGGGACAATAGAGCGAATTTTTTTCATCTGCAGATATTGGTTTACCTTTGCCGTATCATTAAAGTGAGCAACTCCAACAACCGGGGTATTAATTAATTGGCCGTTACTGTTTGCCATGGGTTTCAGGATATTAAAGAGCGGATATTCTTTGGCCATTTGCTGAGCAGTATCTTCTACAATCTTTTCCCGGGCTTCTCTGATTTTTTTATTGGCTTCATTCAGGTATTGATAGACTTCGGGATTCTCATAAGTTTCCCAGAACTCCAATTTTGCCGTTGTTTCTATCAATTTTTTTATGCTCTCAATATTCTCAACCTCCGGCAATTCTATCAAAATATTCTCTGAATTATCAACTCTTTGAATATTTTGATGACGGATACCATAATGATCAATGCGGGTTTTTAAAATGTTTATCGTTTTATTGATTACTTGATCCATTTGTTCTTGCAATACTTCAAGAACTTCTTCATTGGTTGAACTAAAGTTGATTTTGTTGCGTAAATCTATAGTACTGAAAATTTTTGCCAGTCTTGCTTTGGAGTCAACTTTATTAAAAGCTTTACCGAAAAGAGTAACGTAACTTTCACTGCGGGCACGTTGCATGTCATTAGCAACGCTAAGAGCCTCAAGGAATTTCTCGTCTTTGCTGTTATTTGATAGTGACAAAAATAATTCTTCAACTGAAACTCTCACCAGGAATTTATTTTCCAGTTTCTTTTTGCATGAAAGTGTAAAGGTTGCAAAAATGAATGCAACCAAAACACATGCTGAAATCATTTTTTTGTTTATCATGATGAATCTATTTTCATTAGTATACTTTGGTTATAATATATTGACCTGGATCATAAAACTGATTTTGTATTACTTAAAAACTAAAAGTACAAAAAAATAATAATATTTGAAATTTATTGAATTAAATAAAATTAAGGGAAAGAAACCATCATTTACAGCACATAGTTAAAAGACAGTGAATAGAAATGAGGGTTACATGGGATTCGGAATAAAAAAAGGAGACATAAGCAGAAATAACTCTCAGAATATGAAACTAATAATCAAACACTATAATAATGAATAAATTTTATAGTTCGCCAGTACCTCCTTCCGGAAAATCATCACTGATCTTGATCGATTTATCTGTAATTTCTGTGGTATTATCATCTTTGAATTTCACTTCAAAAAACATATCCAGGCAGGTTTCATTACCGCAGATTACTTTGTAGTATCGATTGAATTTGTCTACCATATCTGTCGGCATTTCTCCATTTTCTTTCCATTTGTAACAAAACTGGAGGTACTTCATATACTCAATAACTTCTGTTTTATTTCTTCCGTTTTCAGTAAGCAGCTTAAAACCCAACATTGAGGGTTTTGTCGGAGGTTCGTCCATTAAATTCCAGGTAAGACCGGATTTGAGTTTGATTGTAACACAGTCTTTCACCATAAAATCATCTCTTTGTTCAAGGGATTCTAATAAGGATTTATAATGGTTATACTGCTCTTTCTCCAAAATCATGCGTGGATGTGTCCGTAGTTTTATAAGTGCTTTTCTGGCCCTCAAACCGTTTTTAACTTTTACCATAAAGGAATCTGACGGATCAAATTTGACATATTCGGTCCCGTTAATATCAATAGTTTTGGGCTGTTCTTCCTGGGTAAATCCAGTTAAAGTGCAAACGGTAAAGACCAGCAATAATGATAATATTTTTTTCATAGGAGTATTGTTTTATGTTTTTTATTTTAGGTGTTTATATTTTGCTTCCAAATAATTGTTTTCAGCTTACTAAAGATTTTATTCTGCATTTGAGGAGCTAAAGATAAACGATGTCTTTTAGGAATGCAAAAAAATAATGAGCCGGTTAATGAACATAACTGGATTTTCATGGAGCAATTCTTTATTTTCTGGTGAATTTTTGATTTTCTATTTTTTTTTAGACAATTATTAATTTTTCGTATCTGAGTGGTGGGTAATTTAGTTCTTTTTTTCTTTATGAGCCTTGGGCCGCATCTGAGTCACCAACACGCCTGTCAGAACTACAATCAAACCTAAAATATCTATTATTTTTGGTGTGTCTCCAAATGTCACCCATGCCATCAGCATGGTTACAGGAGGCCCAAGGTAAAAGAGACTGGCAACGCGTGTTGCATCGATACGTTCAATCAGTAGCCACATTAAGGCATAGGCACCCAGTGAGACAGCCAGGATAAGCCATATCATGGTATAAATAAAAGGGGTTGTCCATTGTGCTGAAAGTTCTTCCATGAAAACTGCCGGAATGAATAATACTGCTGTAGTTGCAAGACATTGATAAAAAAGCATCAGATCCATCGGTAATCTTAGTTTGCTTGAACTTACTTCCATTCTGCGTTGCAACAAGCTGGCTACGGTAATTGCAATAACTGATCCGAGTGGAACCAGGTAACCAAAAACAGAGCTTGTATCCTGAAAGTTTACTCGGTTAAATATTGGCAGCGCTATGCCTCCAAAACCTATGAATAAACCAATCCATCTGATTAACGGGGTTTTTTCACCAGTGGCTTTGCCGGAGAAAGCACCTGTGGCCAGGGGTTGTAAAGCGACTACGAGAGCTACAATACCTGCAGGTACCTTATTATCAAGCGCAAGTAAAACACAGCTAAGCCAAACCCCATGAGCAAGTAATCCCACAAGCATATTGGGGGCTGCTTCTGACCAGGATACCCATCGGAAACGCTTTGTGATTAAGAGGTATAGAAACAGGATTATCGTAAGAGCCAGGTAGCGCCATAAAAGGAGTGTAAATGGGCCGGCATACGGCAATCCGTACTCTGCACCAATGAAACCCGAATTCCAGAGTAATACAAAGCCAATTCCGGTGAATATTGTACTATGTTTTATTTTTTTGTGTTTTATGAATCGGTGCATTATTTCTTTTGAAAACTTATGGCAAATATAATAAAATAGACTGCCGGTTTTATCCTTTGTTATTAAGCAACCTGTTTTTATTTAAAGTGTTATGGATCATTTGCCGGAGACAGCCCTTAATTTAAAGCCGTGTTTCTCCTTTTTGAAATATGAATGAGATTAATCTTGGAATGGTTGACAAATTATCATTATCAAACCATTCGTTTAACTCAAGTATTTTGAAACCATTATTTAAAGCCGTTTTTATGTATTCTGAGGTATGATGAATGAATGCTTCGGGCTCTTCTGTATGCTGACCATGCTCAAACCTGGCTTTGGTTCCGTTATATTGCCTGGCAGGATGTAACTCGCATATGTAGTATATTCCATCGGATTTCAATTTCTTAAAACTTTCCTGGAAAATAAAATGAAGGTCTCCAATATGCTCCAGGGTCAGACTGCAGCTTATCAGATCAGCTGACTGATCATTTACTTCCCAAGGTTTTAAGATATCTCCCTCCAGGAAAACAACGTTTTCTGCCTTAATTTTTTCACGAGCTTTTTGAAGCATCTTCGCAGAGAAATCAATACCGGTTACTCTTGATGCCTTTTTTGCCAGCCATGCGGTATTTTTGCCCGTTCCACAGCCGATCTCAATCACATCTGTAAAATTAAATTGCTCCAGTGTCTTTTTTAAGGCCTTTTTTTCCAGGTCACGGGTTTTGTTTTCAACCTCATCATAACTAGCTGCCCATTTATCATATGCTTTGTCTGTTCTCATATTTTTGTTTTTATTTACTCATCTTCTTTGACAGTACAATATTATGAAATTTCATATTTCCGTTAAATTGCCACTTTCACTGCCACTGCCACCACGACTGCTATAAACTATAAATATATTATCTTGCATGCAAAATTTTGTTTACTGTATTAAGAGGTATACCACTTTTCTCAGTTATTTGTTTGTTCGTGAGTCCGCTATCATGCATGTTCCAGACAAAAATTTCGAGTGGCTCACCCACTTCAATTAAATGATGATCAGGATCAAAAAAACGAATCGTACGCTGACCCCAGGGTTCTTCATGCAATTCATGCAAAAAACTCACATTTTCCTTTTTTAATTTGATAAATGTTTCTTCTATCTGATCAGTCTCAAAATAAAGCTCAAACCTATTGGAGATACTTTTTGTTTTAAGCTTTTTTCCTATCAGATGATCAGGGCTTACTTCCCAGATTGTTAATCCACTTTTAAAAATTAGGTTTTTACCAAAATCGTGCTCCGTTTTCTGACCTAGTATTTCACAGTAAAACGTTTTTGATCTTTTAATGTCACTCACAAAAATAACAGGAGAATGAAAATGCATAGCTTAAATAAATTGATGTTTTACCAAAAGTAGTGAAAAGATAAATTTGAATCTAAAAAAATAATCAATCCATTGAAATATTTTTGAAATCACTATATTTGGAAAGATATTCCAATAAAAACAGATGCTTGGTTATATGGAATTTATATTGATTATTGGCATTTTTGAGGCACTTTTTTTAGCCGGACTTATTTTCACTCAAAAGAAGAAAAGCCTGTCCGATCATATTCTTGGAATCTTTTTCCTTGTTTATGCCTTGAATTTTGCACTCAGCTATCTTGAATTCTATAACAGGATCAATGGTTTTCCTTATCCTTTCTTCCTGGTAACAGCGCCACCAATAATATTGCTTCACGGACCAGCTTTATGGTTTTATGTCAAATCTCTTACTGACCAGAATTTTCGTTTTCGCTCTGGTTATTTACTGCATTTTTTGCCATTTGCTCTGATGATGGTTGGTTTGTTTTTTCATGTCTATTCTCTTCCGGCGGAAGCAAAAATTAAAATGGTTCAGGATGGCTCAATCACCGATCATTTGGTTTATAAGATATTTGTTGTTGCCATTGCCCTTTCAACGACAGGATATAGCATCTGGGGGTTAGCGATGGTTCTCAGGTATAATAAGAAAATAAAAACTTACTTTTCTCATATTGAAAAAATTGACCTCAGTTGGCTGAAGATTCTGCTAGCTGGTGCAATTATTGTTTATGGAATTATCAATACTGTCTACATTATTGACTTGTTTATTCCTGTTGCTTCATTTGGAGCCATGCAGTTTTTTAGTTTTGTTTTTGGTGCTGTTTACATCATCTTTCTTGGGTTCTTTGGTTTGCAACAGGGAAATCTTTTTGCCAGTCAGAAGATCAATATGAACCTGGAGGAGGCAGTTGAGCAGCATAAAACAGAAAGAAATGCAGGAGGGAAAGACGAAAAATTTGTACATTTTTTGTTGGAACATATGAAAGAAGAAAAGCCTTATCTGAATAGCGATCTTAACATTTCAAAACTTAGCAGAGAACTTGATGTTACGCCTGAATATCTATCAAAACTCATAAATACTAAATTGAATAAAAACTTTTTTGATTTTGTTAACCGATACAGGGTCAATGAGTTTAAGGAATGCTGCAAAAATTCTTCACACCAAAACCTCTCTCTTATTGGATTGGCCTATAATTGTGGTTTTAATTCTAAAGCTACTTTTAACCGGGTCTTTAAAAATATTGCAGGTGTCACGCCAAGTGAATATTATAAACAGGTCTCAGAAAAGTGAGACTTCTTTTTTGTAAACTGATACCCCTTTTCAGAAAAGTGAGACGTTTTTTTTATGCTTTTGTTTTTTATTTGATGTCAATGTCAAATTAAAACAAATGCACAATGAAAAATCAGTTTAATTATAGTTTGTACTTGCTCATGCTGGTCCTGATAATGGGATGTACTTCCATTAAACAGACTGGCAGGAAGGAAACCCCAGAAGCACCGGTTCTGAAGCTTTCAGCAGGCATAAATAAAGGAGGAATTACTGATAATACAGATATGTCAGAATTGTCTGCTGTCTCGGAAAAAAAAGAAACGTCTGTGGATGCTTACAGCGGTGCCACAAAAACAGGTGTGAATGCCAGTGCTCATGTGGCTATTCCATTGTTTAACAATGCTGTAGAAACCGGGCTGGATTTTATGTATAGTCCCCAGACCTTATCTTACCAGGATGAACTGAATCTATTCACGGGCAAAAGAGAAATATATACATCTCAAATAATGGTCCCCGTAACTTATAATTTCAGGGTATTAAAATCTTATCAGCCACAAGGTCTCTTAAGAATTAAGCTTGGTTTCCTTTTTCAGTACAACATGCTTAATGCTAAAGACAGAGGTAACCAACTTCCCGGTTTTCAGGTAAACAATTTTTCTAATGGCTTAACGCTGGGACTCGAAAGCACACCTATTCATCTGAATAATGGGGCAGACCTTGGTTTTTATATGGATTTGTACAGAGGTTCACAGATATACGAAGATTTTTATAACCGGAAAAGTTTCGAAATGCCCGGATCAAGCTTTTTTAAAGCTGGCATTATTTATAAATTTAACTTATAAACATAAAAATATGAGAACTGCGATTATCTATTCAACAAGTCACGGAACCACTCAGAAGGTGGCGGAAGAAATAAAATCTCTTTTGGGCGATGAGAAAGCCCAGTTATTCAATTTGAAAAAGGATAAGAATTTTGATATTACGGAATATGAGCAAGTCATTTTGGGCGGATCAATTCATGCCGGAAGAATTCAAAAGAGAATTAAAGATTTTTCTGAGAAGCACACCCAGGAATTGTTGGAACGTAAGCTGGGATTGTTCCTTTGCTGTATGTTCGAAGAAAAAGCCGAAGAACAATTTAATAATGCATATCCTGAAATATTGAGAAATCACGCCGGAAGTAATAAAGTTCTGGGCGGTGAATTGCTTTTTGAGAAGATGAATTTCTTCGAAAAAGCCATGGTGAAAAAAATTGCAGGGGTGCATGAAAGTGTTTCAAAGGTTGATGAGAAGAAGATTATTGAATTTGTAAATGAACTGAACCAATAAGCTATGGTTTTGAACATTTTCGAGAAGATTAAACTGCAAACAATCTTCTTTCTTATAATAGGATTGTTCCTTTTGTTTGGTTGCCGGTCTTATGAACAATGTCTGAGGAATACTATTACCATGCCTGAACTGGAAAATGTTAGAGATGGCATTTATTCCTCACGTTATAAAGGCAAATTTGTTTCTGTTACCACCAGGATTAAAGTTTCTGCTTCGAGGATAGAAGAAGTTGACATTCTGAAACATGAAACGTTAATGGGAAAAAAAGCTGAGATCCTTGCAAAAAGGATTAAAGATAAACAGACAATAAAGCTTGATGCGGTTTCAGGAGCAACGGCCAGCAGTAATGCTATTCTGAAGTCTGTTGAAGCAGCCCTGAAAAAGGCGGAAAAAAAGAAGATCGACAAATAATTATTTACGGAAAATGTTATCAATAAACTAAAAGATTGTTTGATAAATGGAAATCAGGTTATTATAATTTGTGAGTTAACCAGACATTTTTGCTGATAATATCCGGCATGGGGCATACTGTTTATATTTGATGCATACAGCGGGGAATCCTTGTTTTATAAGGTCGAAGAGGTTTTGCAGAGTGTCGTAAACATGCTCATCGCAGTAACGGTCCTGTTCCTGGCGGCTAACTATTTGAAACATGTTTATACCAGGCTTTTCTGGTATGGCCGGGAGGTGCATTCAGAAAAATAGCATCTTCAAAGTTTAATAAAGCATACTATTTAAATAAAATCATAACGATTTCTAAAATTGTAATATTTTGTTTTATCGAAGAAGTTTAGACTGCCTTGTTCAGAATATAAATCTAATTGTAAGGGAATCAGTTTTGTGTAACGTTTTTATTTTTTCCGGTGATTTAAAAACATTGTATTCATAAAAGGTAAAATCGTAAAACCGTAATTATTTAATTGTCTGCTCAATGAAATTTTTATATATTTGTTTTTTAGGGTCGTGAAGCCGTAAAAGGCATAAAGTATAAAGCTTTCAGTTGATCTTTAAATTAATCGGGAAAGTATGTAATAGATGTTATAATGAATCATTCAGTGTTTTTATTTTTTTCTTTGGGGACGATCAATGGCGATACAATTTTCTTCCTGTTTCTTATAATCATTTTAGTGGTTTATATTGGCTATCTCCATTATAGATTGCAAAAGCAAAAAATTTATACTGAAAATATTGAAAAACAACTTAGAAGAATTGAGGAAGAAGGAGATGTAAGAAATTTTAAGGAACTAATGAATAAAATTTCATCTTCTGATTATGAACAAAGGAACACGCGTGATGAAATTTTAGAGCCCGAAATCCTGGATTTTATTTTTAAAGATGAAGAAAAGCAGAAAATTTTTATTCACTATACCCGTGAAAAGGAAAATGCTGAAAAAATTCTGGAAGATGGATTTAAATTTGTAAATACCTTCTATAAAACAGCAGAAGAAGTAAGAAACGACAGTACTGATCTGATTTATAAGCACAATCGCCACAAGTCTTTTGGAAAGTATGTAATTGTTATTTGTATCGATAAATCAATTTACAACAAATACCTGAAAGAAACCTATAATTACAGTACTTACGATTTATTTGTTGAACAACTTTTAACGGCTGAAGAACCGGTGTTAAACCAGGAGTCGGACTGGGTTTATAAATTACATCCAAAATTTATTAAAGGATTTTTTAATTATGAAACGGGAGACGTCCATCCAAATAAAATTTTTGATTCGGGATTTGACTCCGATAAATTTAATGAAAATTTGAAAAGAGAAATTCATTAACAGATATCCTGATATTAATTTTAACGCTATGAGGACATATATTCTATCTTTAATTATTTTTATGGGCTGTGCTTACTCATTAAGCAGTCAGTCTGTGTCAAAATCCTTTCTGCACAAAACTGCCCCGGACTCCTTCAGGGTTGAATTTCAGACAACCCAGGGATCATTCACTGTTGAAGCATACAGAAACTGGTCACCTGAAGGAGTCGACCGGCTTTACCAGTTGGTTATGACTGATTTTTATGACAGTGCTGCCATTTTCAGAGTTCAGCCCGATTATGTGGTTCAGTTTGGAATTTCACCTTCACCTGATGTTAATGATTTTTGGGACAGGCATCCGCTGGAAGATGAACCCGTAAAAGTATCAAACAAAAATGGGAGAATATCTTATGCAAGAGAAGGTCCTTTGAGCCGCACAACCCAGCTTTTCATAAATTGCAACGATAATCCAAAACTTGATACTGTTCAATTTAACAATTTAAGAGGTTTTGCTCCTGTAGCCCAAATTGTGGATGGCTTTGAGGTAATAAAATCTTTTTATAGCGAATATGGTTTTGAACCAGCTAATAAGCAAGATTCTGTCTATAAGCTTGGGAACGTATATTTAAAAAAGCATTATCCTGAACTGGATTATATTCTCAAAACAAAAATGATTAAGGAAAAATAATTTTCTTATTATTCAGCCCCCTGGAGCCAGAGATATTTTTTTTAGCTTCTTTTAACCTTATCTGACAAGTAAAATTTTAACATTTTTTTTGTTGACATACCTGTTGTTTTTTATTACATTTTTCTATGTAATTGCTTAAAGTATAATAGTTTATGAGTAATAAGACAAATTTTTATATCGGTACAAGCGGATGGAGTTATGAACATTGGGTGGACAGGTTTTATCCTGCCGATCTGAAAAAGAACGAATGGTTCCCCTTTTATACTCAGTATTATAATACGGTGGAACTGAATATGTCTTTTTACAGGTATCCTTTTAAAAATATGTTGAAAGGGTGGAAGAATAAAATGTCGAGGGATTTTAAGATGACTTTCAAAGCAAATAGGCAAATTACACATCAAAAGAAATTTCATGATGTGGAGGAGGAAGTTGCAAAATTCTATCAAATAACCGGAAATCTTGGAGCTAATACTGGTTGTATTTTGTTTCAAACCCCACCTTCATTTAAATGTGATGAACAAAACTTTAGAAATATGCTGAAGTTCATGGATTTGTTAAATCATGATTTCAGAAACGTAATTGAATTCAGACATGAAAGTTGGTATGATACAGAGGTCATCCGGCTGTTAAAGGCACATAATGTTGCATTTTGTTGTGCATCCGGACTTGACATGCCCAATGATGTGATTACTACAGCAGATTTTGCATATTTCAGGTTTCATGGCCCGGAGAAACCTTATGCCTCAAGATATACAGATGAACAACTTGATGCCTGGGCAGAGACTATAAAATCAGAGATAAAAGATCATAATCTGAAGGATGTATTTTGCTATTTTAACAATGATTATTTTGGCTATGCCTTAGATAATGCAGAATCGCTAAAGGAAAAACTCAAATAAGTTTGGTTTGTAAATATAAAATTTAAAGGTTGTCGCTGGATAAATTTTTCAGACAACCTTTTGATTATTTTATGTTTTAAGAAATGAGGCTTTCATCCCAATGCTCACAAAAATCACAGGGGAGCCCTTCCATAATGTTCACAAAAGAGAGCAATGATTTTCTGGCATCTCCGACCGGATAATAAAAGGCATCCCAGTTTTCACTGTCTTCCCCGTCGTGATTGGGAATAACAAAATCAAAATAATGGGCATCTTTGAGCTCTGTATAAGCGCTTGAGGCCCTTCTTTCAATATTTTCAAGGTCCTTCAATGACATTTCTCCCTTTTGTTTGCGTGTTCTCCTTAGTAATTTACGCCGCATGATATCAGTAACTATCTTTTCCGGATCTGCATTGGATTCATCGGATGTAAGAAAAGCCATTTCTTCTTTGGAGAGGGGTGACATGAAAACACTGATTTTAACAATATCTTCAAGCGCAGGATGGGTTTGCAGCGTTCTGCCGACAAATGGGTTGCCCTCAAAGAAGAGGTCTCCTTCATTCAATTGTTGTTTTAATTCCTTAATATCCAGAGCCTGCAAATCTCCACGTACCTCCATTGATACGATGTGGTCTTTCTCACTCAGTTTTTTAATTTCTTCGCGGCTTCTGAAATGATAATCCCTACCGTCCAGTTCTCCCGGCCGGGGTGCACGACTGTTATAAAGCACCAAATGCTTTAGCTCATTCCTTATTTTAGGATAAAACCTTCCCAGTGCTTTATCCAAAGGACTTTTTCCCACGCATGACGGACCTGATAGTATGATTAATTTTCCCATTGTTTTTTAAATTAATTTATAAATAATGGTTTGAAATTACAAAATAAAGATTTTCATTACGAATAAATGAATTCTATTTAAAATATTATTAATAAATTAATTACACCAATCACACAAAAAAAGTTTAAAAAATATTTGCAAAATTGGATAAAAATATTTTACCTTTGAACGAACGTTCAACCAAAAAAATACAAGGGCAAAAATATGCCCTTTAAAAAGAGAAAATCTATGACTGACCGGTCATTCTAAAATTTTAGATTATGTCACCAAGAACAGAAGAGCAATACGAAGCAATTCGTGAGGAGCGAAAAGCCAAAATCAGGGAGGCAGCACTGGAGCTGTTTGCATATGAAGGCTATCATGGCGCTTCAATAAGCAAAATTGCTAAGAAAGCAAATATTTCAAAGGGGTTGATATACAACTACTTTGAAAGCAAGGAGGAGGTCATCCGGGATATATTTGATGATGGCATTCAGAAGATGCTGAGCGGGCTGGATCCAAATAATGATGGAGTACTGGAACCAGTTGAGATGGAGCAGTATATTCACGAGATTTTTGACATCCTGAAAGCCAATCCGGAATTCTGGAAACTCTATTTTAGTCTTTCCCTTCAACCTGTACTTATGGGATTTGTTGAAGAGAAGATTAAAGAATTAACAGAACAGATTTTTGGAATGGCTATCAATTATTTTGAGAAACAAGGTTTTGAAGACCCACAGACTGAAACATTAATCTTCGGCGCTATGCTTGATGGAATTGGGTTTCATTTTATTCTTGATCCTGAGCATTATCCCGTTGAAAATGTAAAGAATACTCTGATAAACCGATATGTAAAATTCAATAAAAATGATAAAAAATGAAATTAATCCAATTCGCAACATTTCAGATTGTTAGTTTTTTGCTATTTATGCCTGTTATGGCAAGTGCACAATCACTTTCTGCCAAAGAAATTATGAAAGAGGCAGAAGATCAGTGGCAGGGCGAAGAATCAAGTATCAGTCGCATGACTATGAAGATTGTGCGTCCCACATGGACCCGTACAGTTAAAATGAAAAACTGGATCAAGGGAAGAGATTATTCACTTACTTTAATTACAGCACCTGCTAATGAAAAAGGTCAGACTTTTCTGAAAAGACAGGACGATATGTGGCATTGGATGCCTTCTATTAGCCGCCTTATCAAACTGCCGCCTTCGATGATGTCGCAGGGTTGGATGGGGTCGGATTATACCAATGACGATATACTGAAAGAATCTTCTATTGTTGTGGATTATCATCATACGCTTTTAGGTGAAGAAAAGGTGAATGGCTATAATTGCTTCAAAATAAAGCTTGTTCCGAAAGAAGGGGCTGCCATTGTTTGGGGTAAAGTGCTGAAGTGGATATCCAAAGAACATTTTATGCAGATGAAGTCTGAATACTACGATGAAGATGGAGAATTGATACGAACTGAGCTGGCTTCTGATGTAAAATTGATGGACAAACGTCACATCCCTACACACATTGAAGTGATCCCGGAAGATGAAGAAGGAAAGAAAACGGTTCTGGAACTAGATGAGATAAAGTTCAACAGAAGCATACCGGATCGTTTTTTCTCACAGCAAAACATGAAGCGGGTCAGACCCTGATTATAAAAGACAGAGTTAATAATATTTCAACAGAAAATAAAATGAACCAATCATGAATGAATATATAAAACTGGCCTGGAGAAATATCTGGAGGAATAAACGAAGAACCATTATAACAGCTGCTTCAATATTTTTTGCTATATTTTTTGCGCTAATTATGAGAGGGTTTCAGCTTGGCAGCTATAGCAATATGATTAATAATGCAGTGAAATTATATTCAGGACATATCCAGGTGCATGCTACAGGTTACTCAGATAATAAATCCATTAATAATACACTTAAAGTGAATGATGAACTAATGGATGTATTAAAATCCAACGAAAATATCAAACAGATTGTACCTCGGCTTGAGTCTTTTGCGTTGGGATCCAGCGGACCTAAGACCAAGGGTGTCCTGGTAATGGGTATAGCCCCCCGGAAACAGAATGAAATGTCGAATCTCTCGGGGAAAATTATTGAGGGCCAATATCTAAAACCTGGTGATCAGGCCGTAATTCTTGGGAAAAAACTGTCGCAATACCTGGAACTTGGCGTCAATGATACTATTGTACTGTTAAGTCAGGGATATCACGGCACGACAGCTGCAGGAAAATACCAGGTAAAGGGAATTGTGGAAATTCCAAAACCGGATTTAGACAATAAAATCGTTTATCTGCCTTTGTCTGCCAGTCAGCAAATGTACTATGCTTTCGACAGGCTCACAACTCTTTCAATTAATCTCAACGACCATGAAGAATTAAAAAATACGGTGAATCAGTTAGAATCAAGTTTGTCAGCAGATAAATACGAGGTTAAATCCTGGCGCGAAATAATGCCCGAACTTGTTCAGCAGATAGAATCGGATAATGCGGGTGGCTGGCTTATGCTTCTGATTCTTTATATAATCATTCTTTTTGGAGTCTTTGGAACTGTTATGATGATGGTGGCTGAAAGAAAGAGAGAGTTTGGAGTCATGATTGCCGTTGGCATGCATAAATTTAAACTGTCCATTATTGTTACACTCGAGATGCTGTTTATCGGTTTCCTGGGCTTACTGGCAGGGATCATAGGTAGTATGCCTTTGATATATTATTTTCATATCAACCCGGTGAGGCTCACAGGTGAATTAGCTTCTTCTATGGAATCGTTTGGAATAGAGCCTGTTATGCCTCTTGCCTGGGAGATTGGTTATTATGGAAATCAAACGATTATTGTGGCTGTCATTGTGATTGTAGCTGTGTTGTACCCAATTTACAGCATCACAAGAATTAAGGCTGTTAAAGCAATACGAGGATAAACTTAAATATAAAAAACTATAAGAATATGATCTTTTCAATCTCATGGAAAAATATATGGCGAAGTCGTTTAAGAAGCATCATTGTGATGACGGCTGTTGCCATTGGTATGATCGGAGGAATTTTTACATCTGCAATTTTTAAAGGAATGTCCGATAAAAGAACAGAAGAAGCTATAAAATATGAAGTTTCTCACTTGCAGATTCACCATTCTGACTATTTCAAGAATGAGGATATCAATTATACCATACCGAATACACAGAGAATTCTGAATGAAATTAAGGCTTACCCTGAAATAGAATCTGTGAGCAATCGGCTGGAGGTACCGGTAATGATAAAATCTTCATCTACCGGAACAGGTGTAAAGCTTGTAGGCATTGACCCTGAGCATGAAAAAGGTGTTACATCTATTTACGAGGCGGTATATGATAGTGCAGATGTAGCCAGGGAATTAAATGTGGAAAAGAACCGCATCCGTAAATTTGTGCAGGATAGCTGTGGTAAGTATTTTAAAGAAAATACGCGTTATAAGCAGATTGTTATAGGGGAAAAGCTGGCAGAACAACTAAAAGTGGATATTAAATCCAAGGTTGTAACCAATTTACAAACATCTGATGGTGAGCTTACTGGTGGCGTGTTCAGGGTTGTTGGAATATACCGTATAACAAATTCACAGTTTGAAAATTCTATGGCATTTGTGAGGAAAGATGATTTACAGGAATTAACCGGGCTAAATGAAGGTGCAGCACACGAAATAGCCATACGATTGAATAATGATGCTCAACTAAAACCAATCATGAAAAAGCTAAAAGCAGAATTTCCGGATGTTAGTGTAATGTCATGGAAAGAATTGCAACCGGAATTAGGGATGATGACTGAATGGATGAATGTGATGTTGTATGTGATCATGGTTATTATTTTGCTGGCACTTGGTTTTGGTATTGTGAACACGATGCTTATGGTTGTTATGGAACGTGTGAAAGAGTTGGGAATGCTTATGGCTATTGGGATGAACAGAGCCAGGGTGTTCTCAATGATTATGCTTGAAACCATATTGCTCTCGCTTACAGGAGGTGTTATTGGAATGGGCATAGCAGCATTACTTATCAATTATTTCGGAAATGCGGGAATTGATTTGAGTTTATTTTCTAAAGGCTTCGAAGCCATTGGTTTCAGTTCCATTTTATATCCACAGATTGGTGTTAGTTTCTATTTTACGATCACTATCTTGATTATTTTAACAGCAATCCTTGCTTCAATTTACCCGGCGCTTAAAGCATTAAAATTAAAACCGGCAGAAGCTTTAAGAATTGAAATATAAAATTATTCATTAACTCAAAATATTATGGAAATGAAGATATTAGATATAAAAAACGTTCATAAGATTTATGAAGAAACAGCAGTAAAAGTTCATGCTGTGAATGGAATCAATCTTCAATTTGAAAAAGGCGAATTCGCTGCTATTGTAGGTCCGTCAGGAAGTGGAAAAACCACTCTTCTGAATATGATCGGCGGGCTCGATCAACCCACTTCCGGCGAAGTAATTATAAATAGTACCAACATTGGTGAATTAAAACCTTCTAAACTTATTGATTTCAGGATGAATTACATTGGATTTGTTTTTCAGGCCTACAACTTAATACCTGTGCTGACAGCCAGGGAGAACGTTGAATTCATTATGCATCTGCAGGGAAGACCCAAAAAAGAGAGAGATGCAAGGGCCAAAGAATTGCTGGAACATGTAGGATTGGGTGAAAGAATTGATTCCAGACCTTCAAAACTTTCGGGTGGTCAGCAACAAAGAGTAGCCGTGGCCAGGGCTCTTGCCTCAAAACCAAAGTTTGTGCTGGCTGATGAACCAACTGCTAACCTGGACTCTAAATCAACAGAAACTTTGCTTGATATCATGGAGAAACTGAACAGGGAAGAAGGCATGACTTTTATCTTCTCAACCCACGATGCAAGGGTCGTGAAAAAAGCAAGAAGGGTCATAAATGTTGAAGATGGCCAGGTAAAGTCTGATGAGAAGGTAAAACAATAATTAATCATAACAACTTACAGGACAGTTTTTGATCCTGTATGGATGTTTTGTTATTAAAGTGAATAATTATGAAACGTTATTTAATAGTATTGATATTGGTTATTTCAGCATTAGGAATATATGCCCAGGAAGATAGCGGGATTAAAAATATCACTCTTAATGGCTATGTCAAATACATGAATACAATTCAGTTTATGGAATTTGATGAAGGCTGGGCTACAGAAAGTATGTTCCATAATCGTTTAAATTTTAGGTGGTACATGAGTGATGCTTTTACTACTGGAGTTGAAATGAGAAACAGGTTTATCTATGGAGATTACGTAGAATCCGTTTTTTGGGATTATGAAGAGTATGTAGCTGAGGATAATGGATATTTAAACGAATTAACGCAGACACACAGTGGAGCATCTTATATTCTTACTTCAACTGTAGACAGACTCTGGATGAACTATCATACTTCTAAGCTTGATATTACGCTTGGAAGGCAGAGAATTAACTGGAGCCAGTCTTTTGTATGGAATCCCAATGACATTTTTAATACCTATTCTTTTTTTGATTTCGATTATGAAGAGAAACCCGGAAGTGATGCTTTGCGTGTACAGTACTACCCCGGATTTACCTCAACTGCCGAGCTTGCTGTTAAAGTAGATGCTGAGGAGAGAATTACGGCTGCAGGATTGTATCGTTTTAATCAGTGGGGATATGATTTCCAGTTTCTGGGGGGTATTTTGAATGATGAAGATTATGTGGCAGGTACAGGATGGTCGGGAAATATCAAAGATGCAGGTTTTGGAGGTGAAATGACTTATATTCATCCTGAAGAAAATTTTTCAGATACTACTGGCAAACTGCTTGCTTCTGTAAACCTGAATTATATGTTTAGCAATTCTCTTTATATTCAGGGAGAATTATTCTATAATGAATTTGCTGATCAAATGAATTTCGGTGGCTTTAATACGTTTATGAGACAGGAGCTTTCTGTGAAAACACTTTCCTTTAGCAAATGGTCATGGTTTTTACAGGCCAGCTACCCCATTCATCCTTTGCTGGATGGAACTCTTGCATTAATGTATTATCCTGATCTGGACGGGTATTTTGTGAATCCTTCCCTGAAATATTCTTTATCAGATAATATTCAGCTTTCTGCTTATGGACAGATTTTTACAGGAGAATTTATGCAAAGTATGGAAGAAACAATAAATTTCTTATTTTTCAGGTTTAAATGGAGCTTTTAAATTTTTAAATCAATGCATTGGGAAAAATTACTTTCAGCTAAAAGATTCGGAATGGGAGAAAAAAGAGCGGAGTCTGCAGCAGTTGCCCGTTCACAGTTTCAGAGAGATTTTGACAGAGTGGTCTTTTCTTCTCCTTTTCGCCGACTTCAGAATAAAACCCAGGTATTTCCTTTACCCGGCAGTGTTTTTGTGCATAACCGATTGACTCATAGCATGGAAGTAGCAAGCGTCGGTAGGTCAATTGCCAATATTATTTCGCTCGAATTGTTACAAAGAAATGAATTGAAAGGACTTGACATTCTCAATGAGTTGAGCTCTATCGTTTCAGCTGCATGCCTTTGTCATGATATGGGGAATCCTCCTTTTGGTCATGCCGGTGAAGATGCCATTTCCAGGTTTTTTAATGAAGGGGAGGGCAGACAATATAAATCGCTTGTATCTGAGACAGAATGGAAAGACCTGACCCATTTTGAAGGCAATGCCAATGCGTTACGTTTGCTGACACATCAGTTTAACGGACGCCGGAAAGGCGGTTTTGCCCTTACTTATTCCACGCTGGCTTCTCTGATTAAATATCCTTATAGCTCCGGGCAGAACAAAAAGAAATATGGTTTCTTTCAATCGGAGAGAGAAACCTTCCTGGATATCATGAATGAGCTGGGTTTGAAAAAAATATCCCCGGATAGTTTGATTTACGCAAGGCATCCTTTGGTTTATATTGTAGAAGCTGCCGATGATATCTGCTACGAGATAATGGATATAGAAGATGCTCATAAATTAAGAATACTGGATACGGATACCACATTCAGGCTTTTAATGAACTTTTTTGATGAAAAAGAAGATGAATATTTTTTCAAAAGAAAAACTGAAGTGTTTAAAGAGGTTACAGACCTGAATGAGAGAGTGGCTTATCTTAGGGCATCGGTTATTAATAAACTGGTAAATGAAACATCAGGTATTTTCCTAAAAAATCACGATGCTATTCTCAGTGGTGATTTCAAAACTACCCTTGTTAAAGAACTGACTGGTACAACAAAAAAAGCCTTTGGCGAGTGCAAGGATTTAGCTGTAAAACAGATTTATAATGATCAGTCTGTGGTAAAAATTGAACTCACTGGATTTAATGTCTTGGCTACCCTTTTAAAAGTTTTTATAAATGCTGTGCTGGAACCTGATAATGATTATTCACGCAAATTATTATCAATATTACCCGAACAGTTTAAGGGAGCAAACAATGAAACCGGATATTCAAAAATCCGGAACATCATTGATTTTGTTTCAGGCATGACAGATTTGTATGCTGTTGATCTATATAAAGACATTAAAGGAATAAGGTTTTAAGTGCTTAAAAAAAGCCAAAGATTTAATGGTACAATCTTTGGCTTTTTTCCATATATTTTTTATTTCATTATTTCATCAAATACTTGTTTTTATATTCTTCCCAGTTATTTAAAACTTCCCTGGCTTTTTTAAATCCTTTATCGCTTTCATTAATGATTTGGAAGTATTCGGTCATATCCCAAAGGTCTCTTGCGATTAAGGCTTTTAGTTGTGTTTTTATTTCACCTGTTGAATCCGTGGTATCAGCTTTGGTTTTTTGAATATCTTCTTCTTCAGCCATTTTTCCAAGGCTGTTCATCATTTCATCAGTAATCTGAAAGTTTTGGATAAATGATTCTACAGTAGGGAACTCTTCTTTTAGCTGATCTCTGTTTTCATCAATAAATTTCAGTATGAAAGAGTTAATTACACCGTGTCTTATAAGATCATTAAAATATTCGGAGTAGGAAGTAGTATCAATCGGAATGAAGATATCTGGCATAATTCCTCCTCCTCCGTAAACTACTCTGCCATTTTTTTTCGTATAATATTTTAATGAATCGGGGAAATCGATACTATCAGCCGACATCATTTCTCCTTTATCAAATCTTTTTAACAATTCTTGTCCATATTCCTTTCGTCCATTTTCATAAGGTTTTTGAATAACCCGGCCGGTGGGAGTATGATACCTGGCAATTGTAAGACGGATCATAGAGCCATCCGGGAGGTTTATCGGACGCTGCACCAATCCTTTTCCAAATGATCTTCTTCCTATAATTATACCTTTATCCCAGTCCTGAATGGCACCTGCAACAATTTCACTGGCTGAGGCTGATCCTTCATCAATGAGTACAACTATATTGTCGTCTTTACAAATTCCTTCGTCGGTGGCGTAATTATCCTGCCTTTTAACACTATGCCCTTCAGTATAGACAATTAAATTATTTTTAGATAGAAACTCATCTGCCAGTTTAATTGCCTGTTCCAGGTATCCGCCGCCATTCCCCCTTAAGTCAAGGATAAATGAATTGGCTCCTTTGTTTTTTAGCTTTTTAGCCGCCTCTGTAAATTCTTCATTAGTTGTTAAAGCAAAACGGTTTAATTTTATATACCCTGTATTATCGTCTGCCATGTAGGCAGCATCCATACTGTGAATTGGTATTTTGTCTCTTGTAATAGTGAAATGGAGCAGTTTATCAACACCAGGTCTTTTTACAGTTACATTAACCTTTGTTCCTTTTTCTCCAAGAAGTCTGTCCCTTACTCCATTAGTTGAAATGCCTATTCCCGCTACTTTTTCACCTTCTATCCTAACAATTCTGTCTCCTGCCTTTATTCCCACTTTTTCCGATGGGCCACCAGTAACAGGTGAAATTACGTATATTGTATCTTTAAAGATATTGAACTGGATTCCGATACCTTCAAAATTTCCTTCCAGGGGCTCGTTCATTTCCTTCACTTCCTCGGGAGTGAGATAAGTTGTGTGTGGGTCCAGTTCTTTCAACATACCCACAAGTGCCTTTTCAGTCAGCTTAGCTCTGTCTACAGTATCAATATAGTAATTATCAACGGCATGGAGTGCTTTTGCATATTTCAGCACTTCTTCATTGAGAATTTGTCCCTGGACTGCGCTAGCAGATACTGCAAAAATGAGAAGCAGTTGAATTGAAAACTTTTTTAAAATATGAATCATAAAGAATCTTTGTTTCTAGAAATAAATTTAAATGGAATATCAATAATTTCACTAAAATCTTCTCCGTCTTCCAGAATTTGATCGTCAGGGTCGTCGTAATACCAATAGATATTAACATTCAACCGTCGCTTCAAGAGCTTCTTAAAGTTTGTAATGATCTGAAAAATGTATTTAGAAGAAGAGGAGTTAATATATTTGAAATTGAATATAATCAGGAATGTTTCATTTGCTAATTGGCTTTTTTCATGCGTTTCTATAATATTTTTCACATAATCTTCCACCCAACTCAAAACAGGCTCAAAAAAATCATAAGTATCCTCAGGTCTTGCAACCCCTGAAAGTTCAAATTTTTGTTTAGTGGGGTCGAAAGATATGTGTGGTGTATAATTAGTTGGTTCCCTGTATAGTTTTTCTGCCATAGTTAATTTACTCTCTTTTTAAGTCGGAATTCTAATTTCAATTGTATAAAAGAAAATATCATCTTTTATAGGATCAATGGAATAATTGATCTTATTTCTTGTAATTTTTGCCATTTTCATAATTCCCAGTCCGGCACCTTCCTGGTTTTCATAAATACCTTCCGACATTGTATCCTTATATAATTCTTTTAGTTCGCCTCTGGTTAGTTTGTTTATTAAATCAATTCTTTGTTTTAGAGGATCAATATCCTTTTTGAGAATAGGATTTCCAGAGCTCATCTTAAAATGGTCGTTCTCTTTCTTCAGGTGAAATGTCGGATAGACTGATATGGAATCGAGAACTTTATTTTCAAGTTTGTTTACATATTTGTAATTGTTTTCAAGAACCTCAACCATCAAAGTCAGAACTTTTCGAAAGCTGCTTTTATTAAGATTATATTTCCCTTTCGCTTTTCTGAGCTGTTCGATTAAGTGCCCGGTTAATTCATAACTGAAGTATCCGGTGTAACTAATTATATGATGGTTTTCGTTCATTTTTTTATTATCTAATTATAACAAATATATAAAAGAAAATGTTTATTCCCACTCTATTGTTGAAGGTGGTTTTGAACTAATATCATATACGACTCTGTTTATTCCTTTTACCCTGTTAATTATTTTATTTGAAACTTCAGACAAAAAATCATGAGGCAAATGAGCCCAGTCTGCAGTCATCCCATCTGTTGAGGTTACTGCCCTGAGTGCTATTGCATTTTCATAGGTTCTTTCGTCACCCATTACACCGACCGACTGTATTGGAAGTAGTATGGTTGCTGCCTGCCATACTTTATTATATAAATTATTGTCAACCAGCCCCTGTATGAAAATGTCATCTGCTTCCTGCAGAAGTTTGACTTTCTCGGGGGTAACATCACCCAGAATTCTTATACCTAAACCAGGCCCGGGAAAAGGATGACGGCTTATTAGTTCTTTTTTTACACCCAGGCTGCGACCTACTTTTCTTACTTCGTCCTTAAAAAGTAAACGCAATGGTTCAACAACTTTCAGGTTCATTTTTTCCGGTAAACCGCCCACGTTGTGGTGTGATTTAATTGTAACTGATGGTCCGTTAACAGATACCGATTCAATTACATCCGGATAAATCGTACCCTGGGCCAGCCACTTGATATTTTTTATTTTATGGGCTTCCTGGTCAAATACTTCTATAAAATTCCGGCCAATGATTTTTCTTTTTTCCTCTGGATCAATCACTCCTTTAAGGTCGTTATAAAACTGTTTTCTTGCATCAACTCCTATTACATTTAACCCCATATCTTCATAAGAATCAAGTACTTTGTTGAATTCGTTTTTTCTCAACAAACCATTGTCTACAAAAATACAGGTTAATTGGTTTCCAATGGCTTCATTCAGCAGAGTGGCTGTTACTGAACTGTCTACACCACCTGAAAGCCCAAGAATTACTTTATCATTTCCCAGTTGTTCTTTAAGTTCTTTTATCGTAATATCTGCAAAAACTTCGGGTGTCCAATCTTGCTTGCACTGACAAATGTCAACTGCAAAGTTTTTCAGTATTTTTTTTCCCTCTTCGGTATGGTATACTTCCGGATGAAACTGAATTCCATAGGTTGGCTCATCATTGTTTCTGAAAGCACCTACCTCTACATCCCTGGTACTGGCTGTTACCTGGTAACCTTCCGGGAGTTGGTTTATAGTATCTCCATGTGACATCCATACCTGTGTATTAAGTGTTACATCTTTTAGAAGGTTAAAGCTTTCGTCTATATAATTTAAGTAAGCCCTGCCATATTCTCTTTTCTCCGAGGCGAGTACTTCTCCGCCATAATGTTGAGCAATATATTGAGCCCCATAGCAGATACCCAGCACTGGTAATTTTCCTTTTATTTTTGAAATATCAAACTGCGGAGCATTTTTATCTCTTACAGAAAAAGGACTGCCTGATAGGATAATCCCCTTAATTGATTCATCGGGTTCCGGGACTTTATTAAAGGGATAAATTTCACAATATACATTTAATTCTCTTATTTTTCTTGCTATTAATTGTGTGTACTGTGATCCAAAGTCTAGAATAATGATCTTGTCCTGCATATTTTTTAATTGAGGAAGTTTTTTACAAAAATAGGGAATTCGTTCGGAATTCCCTAAATTTTTTTGTTCGTGGGTTAAAGTGAACTCGATATATCAGAAACATGTTTATTGCTGGTATTCAGATAGCCCTGACTTTTAAGCCGGGGTGACGGAGTCTCAGGGTAAAGATTTTTGAAGATCTTGTATGCTAAAATTACAAAATTTAAAAAAATCACTGGCTTTCTCTTGTTGAACCCCCAGCCTGAAGACTGGGGTTATATGAATACCAGGCTTTTAAGTTTTCAACTCTATATCGAACTCAGGGTGGATTATTTAAAACAGCTTATTCAAATTTTTTAAGAATGTCTTTTACAGCGTCCTTATGAATTGTATAGTTCATCATTTTAAGTTTGATATAATCTTCATGGAAGAAATAATATCCAAATTCGGGCGCTTCCGGATCATTGTTCCTGGAGCCTGAGCTTGAGTCTTTTATAAGATACCAGTCTTCACCATCTTTTTCATAATAACCTACAAGGTGCATACCATGATCATCGGTAGTTGTTTTGTTTGAAAATCTGAATTGTCGTGCATCTTCGTCAATATAATCAGAAGGAATGTCAAATGTTGGGATCATGGCAGCCTGTGTGCTTCTGAGAAAACCCGATTCGGAAACATCTCCTCCGATTGACATGGTATACCCATCACGAATGGCTTCTTTCACTACTTCCATAAACACATCAAGCGGTACGTTATAATAATCTTTGTTGTTCCACCAGTTATCAGGAACTTTGTACTCTACCTGTTTCCAGTAAGGTTCTTGCTTATATGATAAAATTTCTACAAAATCATCAGGGTTGATTTTAAGATAATTATTCAGAAAGCTTTGAGGAGTGTAAGATTTGCCTTCGAATGTAAATTTTTGAGGAGGTTCACCAATGTGATGATTCATGATGCTTTTTATCGTTGAGATTACCTGTTCTTCATTCCACGCTTCATTTTCTTTTACACCATCCAGGTAGCCTTTCATTTCTTTGTACATAGCAGCGTGCGTAGGATATTCTCTTCCATGCAACAGTCCGTTGTATACATCTCTTGGTATAACTCCGTGACGATTCATCATTCGCGTAACTGCATTACCTTCAGATCCTTGTGTAAAGCGACTGTCTCCGCGTTTTTTAACAAACCTTCTGGCTTTGGCTACATATTCCCAGTAAACAATATAAGGCTCCGAGAGCTTTACTTCTTTGTTGTGTATTCTTTTAATTTCAGATTCAATGAAGGAAAGGGTGGAGTAACACCAGCAGGTTCCTGCATTGCCCTGCGAAATAACCGGATTGGCCCATTCTCTCTCATAGTATTTTACTTTGTTAGGAATGTCCATCCCGGACTGGTCCATAATAAATCTTTTATGAGTTTCTTTTTCTTCGGTTTTTTCTTTAACTGCCCGAACATCTTTTAAAATGGTTTCCTGGTAAAACCCGGGTTCATATTCTTTAAATTTGCTTTCATCTTTTCGCTGCGCAAATGACAGGTTTGCCAGCATAATCATTGCAAGTAATAGTGAAAAACGTTTCATAGCATAAAATTTTTTGGTTAGGTAAACTTAATAATTATGATAGTACTTTAATAACAATAGTTTAATTTCTTTGAATTCTTTCCTGCTCTATTTTATAAACGGCGCCATCTTCAGCTGCATACGTATTTTTAAATTCTTTTCGTGCTTCTTTAATGAATCCGTCAATCTTTTTGTATCTGGCAGAAAAATGGCCGATGATTAATTTTTTTGCTTTTGCTTTTCTGGCAATTGTTGCTGCCTGCTGTGCTGTTGAATGGAAAGTTGTATCTGCCTGTTCTTCGTGGTCGTTTTTGAATGTAGCTTCATGGTAAAGCAAATCAACTTTACGGATTAATGGTATTATGTCTTCATTATAACCTGTATCTGTGCAGAAAGCGTATCTTCTGGGTTTATAAGGAGGCAGGGTTAATTCTTTATTGGGAATTATCTTGCCCTCTTTGGTTTGATAGTCGTCACCTTCTTTAATCCTGTGTATATCTTTTATTGGAATCTGAAATTTATTTACATACTCTTTTTTGATATTTGGTTCTTTCATTTTTTCCTCAAATAAAAATCCGGAAGTTGGAATCTTATGTTTTAGCGGAAAGGAATAGACACGAACTCTTTTGTTTTCATAAATTAGTTCTTCCTGATCCGGATTAATTGGGTGGAAGAAGATTTTGTATGAGAACTGGCTTTCAAAATTTCTTCGCATATATGAAAGGGCTTTCTTCAGCTTTTGATGAGCGTATATATGTAAATCTGAAGTTCTTCCAAGAAGATTGTATGAGGAAAGCAGTCCGAAAATACCGTAAAAATGATCGCCATGCAGGTGACTTATAAATATGTGGTTAATTTTTCCAAATTTGATACGGTTTTTTCTCAGTTGGACCTGGGTGCCTTCGCCACAATCAATTAAAAAAAACCGCTCATATACATTAAGTACATGAGCGGTAAGATTTCTTTTAGAAGTTGGAAGAGCGGAACTACTTCCTAATATTGTCAATTCAAATTTCACAATAAAATATTATTCTTCACCTGAACTTCTTTTTTCTTCTTCAACTTGTATGATGTCTTCTGCTTCTCCGGTAGAATATGCAATATTCAGGACAGTGTCAAGCTGTGAGATTGTGATTAATCTGTCAACTGCGTCATTCAGGCCTGTCAGTACAAAAGTACCACTGGCATTTTTACAAAGCCTGTTGGCGACAAGAATAGCGCTTAACCCGGATGAATCACAATATTTTACCTGGCTCAGATCCAGAATAATGTTTTTTTCTCCTTTGCCGGAGATTAAAACCAATTCAGATTTTAAGCTTGGAGCTACATTTGTATCAAGCTTTTCACTTAAAACCTGAATCAGGGTATAGTTGTCTTGTTTTTCAATTTTAAATTCCATCTTTACAAATATAAAGATTTAAATGGATTAATGTTTATTTATTTTCAGCAGAGTTTTCATCTTTTTTTTCATCCTTCTCTTCATCTTTCTTCTCTTCCTTCTTCTCTTCCTTCTTCTCTTCTGGCTGAGCTTTATTTTCCTCTACATTTTCATCTTTCTTTTCTTCCTTTTGCTCTTCCTCAGCCTTTTTTTGTTCTTCAGCTTTTTTCTCTTCCTCTGCTGCTTTCTTTGCTTCTTTTTCTTTCTTTTCTTTTTCAGCTTTCTCAGCTCTTTCTTTTAATTTCTGAGCATTCTGATCTTCCATTTCATTTTTTAAAGAAGCTAAGTCAGAAATGTCGCCCAGGGTTGTTTTTTCTACATTCTTATTAACCTGGCTTACATTCTTTCGGGTTTTCTTAGTTTGTGCTTTTTCTTTGTCTTTTTTATCATCTTCGTAAACCCTTCTATGCGAAAGTACAATTTTTTTGCCTTCTTTGTTAAATTCTATAACCTTAAATTTAAGTTTTTCATCAACTTTGGCTGTAGAACCGTCTTCTTTTACCATGTGCTTGGGTGATACAAATCCTTCAATACCATAAGGCAATGAAACCATAGCACCTTTATCGAAAACGTTAATTACAGTACCTTCATGAATAGTGCCTTCTTTAAAAACAGATTCGAATACATCCCATGGGTTTTCTTCCAGTTGTTTATGGCCCAGGCTAAGTCTTCTGTTTTCTTTATCAATTTCAAGAACAACGACTTCAATTTCTTCACCTATGGAAGTAAATTCAGCCGGATGATTTATTTTCTTAGTCCATGAAAGATCGGAAATGTGAATCAGGCCATCAACGCCTTCTTCAATTTCTACAAAAACACCAAAGTTTGTGAAGTTTCTTACTTTAGCTTTATGCTTGCTTCCAACAGGATATTTTTCTTCAATATTTTCCCATGGATCCGGCTTGAGTTGTTTTATTCCCAGTGACATTTTTCTTTCTTCCCTGTCGAGTGTTAGAATCTGGGCCTCAATCTCATCGCCAACCTTTAGGAATTCCTGAGCGCTGCGTAAATGCTGTGACCATGACATTTCAGAAACGTGGATCAGTCCTTCAACACCGGGTTGAATTTCTACAAAAGCTCCATAATCAGCCAATACAACAACTTTTCCTTTTACTACATCGCCCACCTTGAGGTTTGGATCCAGTGAATCCCATGGGTGAGGAGTAAGCTGTTTTAATCCTAATGCAATTCGTTTCTTTTCATCGTCAAAGTCAAGAATTACAACATTTAGTTTCTGATCAAGTTCTACAATCTCTTCAGGGTGATTTACGCGACCCCATGACAAGTCTGTGATATGGATAAGACCATCAACTCCTCCAAGGTCGATAAATACACCGTATGAAGTAATATTTTTGACAGTACCTTCAAGTACCTGACCTTTTTCAAGTTTGGAAATAATTTCTTTCTTCTGTTGTTCAAGTTCTTCTTCTATAATGGCTTTGTGAGATACCACTACATTGCGGAACTCGTGGTTAATTTTTACCACTTTAAAGTCCATTGTTTTGCCAACATATGCATCATAATCACGAATAGGCTTAACATCAATCTGTGAACCGGGCAGGAATGTTTCAATACCAAAAGCATCTACGATCATACCACCTTTTGTACGACACTTGATATAGCCTTGTATAATTTCATCGTTATCGTGGGCTTTGTTAACTCTTTCCCATGCTTTAAGGGTTCTTGCCTTTTTGTGAGATAAGATTAACTGGCCATCTTTGTCTTCCTGGCTTTCAATGTAAACTTCAACTTTATCGCCCGGTTTTAAATCAGGATTGTGTCGGAATTCGCTTTTGCTTACTACACCTTCCGATTTGTAACCAATGTTAATTACTACTTCTTTTTTGGAAATGGAAACAACCGTTCCTTCAACCACTTCCTTCTCTTTTATTGTAGAAAGCGTTTCATCGTAAAGTTGCTTGTACTTTTCTCTGTCTTCAGGTTTATAATCATCAACCTCAGTATCCATGTTGTCCCAGTCAAATTCTTCCTGCTGATTTGTTTCCTCCTTAATATCAAGAGGCTGATCAGTTGTTTCCTGGGGAGCTTCAGATTTCGTCTCTTCTTTTTTTACAGATTCTTCCTGACTCTTCTCTTGGTTTTCAGTTGATTGTGATTCAACCTTTTCATTGTTTTCTTGCTCTTTTGCCTGATTCTCCTGGCTACTCGTTTCGTTTAAATTTTTTTCTTCTTGTTTTGTCATTCTTTTAGTCCTTAATAATTAATAAGTTAGACATTATTTTTATTCAATAAATAAGTTGCAAAATTAAGATTTTTATTGATTTTAAAAAATTAATTTTCAATATTTTTAATCATTCCTTTGCAAAATAAATTTTTCTGAAAACTCTTCTTCGAAAACTTTATTGCTTTTTTACAATAAAATTTCTTTTTATATTTATCTGGTTTAAATAACGAAGAGGAATGGTATCTGATTTTAAAGTTTTATTTATAATTGATAAACCGGAATTTCTTGATAAGGAAATTGATGTTCTTAATAATGAAGGATACCAAATTGCTACAGAGAATTATTCTTCTGATATACATAGCAAATTGCCTGCCATTAATCCTGATCTTGTAGTTAGTGATATTTTTTTTCTGGATGAGAATTCAGACTCTTTCTTTACCAATCGGGACAAAGAGAACTCATTAACCTCTTTTTTTATTTTTATTGGAGAAGATGAGGCAGACAAAAATTTGAATCTGAATTATAACTGGCCTGTTGAGATAATGATAAGACCCTATTCACAGAAATATTTTCTGCAGAGAGTGAAAACTTATAATGAATTAATAAACAGGGGGAAAAATATAATTTCAAGAGAAAGGAAAGTTGAAGAACATCTGTCTGAACAGAAAAAGTTCGATCAACAAAGAACTGAATTTTGGAAAATCGCTGTATTTAGCGAAGATGCAAATGACATGATAGAAAGTTTGCTGATCTTGCTGGGAGATTTTTTAGATCTGGGAAGAATCAGCTTTTTTTCTTATCAGAAAGAAACAAACATTCTTAATTGCCAGGTTCAATGGGTAAAAGGGAAAGGGCTTTTTCATGAGAAATGTGAATTATCCGCAACTGATTTTGAAAAGTTTTTAAAGAAAGAGACTTCAGTTCTGGATGATAACTTTCTTACAAAGATCAGAAAGAAGTATCCCGGGTATTTTTCTTCAGTAAAAGCTCAGCTGGTAATTCTTTATGGTACAGAGGAAGTACCGCAGGGGGCTTTCATGCTTGAAGAATTTGAAGAGAAACGCAAATGGACAGACCAGGAAATTCAATTGGCAAGGGAATTTTCTAATATAATACGTCTGAAAACTGATTTGCTGAAGTATGCAGAGGAAAAAGCAGATTCAGAAAGAAAATTTCGGATTATATCAGAAGCATCGCGCGATTTAATTTGTATTCATAACCTTGAAAGTGAATTTAAGTACGTTTCACCTTCCTCTACTGATATACTTGGCTACACTCCTGGTGAATTAACCGGAACTTTGCTCTATGATCTTATGCATCCGGAAGATAATTTTCCATTCTTACATGAAATAAAAAAATTTAGGGAAGAATATAGCCAGGACAATAAAGTAGAATACAGGATTAGAAGGAAAGATGGTAGTTATGTCTGGTTCGAAACTATTGTCCAGCCTCTTGGTCATTCAAAGGAAAACATGGCAGAATTTCAAACTTCTTCAAGGGACATCACAAGCCGTAAGCTGGCAGAAGAAAAAATCCGGGAAAGTGAGATTAAATACCGGAATATCTTCGAAAGCATGCATGATGTTTATGTAGAAATAGGCATTGAGACAGGAAAAATACTTGAAGTAAGTCCTTCGATTAAACGATTTACAGGTTACAGCAGAGAAGAACTTTTAAACAGATCTGTTGAAGTATTCGATATAGGTGCAAAAGAGGGGGAGGCTATTGTAAAAGAGATTATTGATAAGGAAAAAGTCAGTGATTATGAAATTGCTTTGAAGGTGAAAGGGGGTAGAAGAATTATTTGTTCCTATTCTGTAAGAGTTGTAAGAGATGAAAATGGAAAACCTTTTAAAGTTGTTGGTACTTTAAGAGATATTTCGCAAAGAAAGAATTATGAAAAACAGCTTAAAAATGCAAAATTAAATGCAGAAGCAGCCTCAAAAGCAAAAAGTGAGTTCCTGGCAAATATGTCCCATGAGATAAGGACTCCATTAAATGCGATACTTGGTTTTAGTGAAGTACTGATAAATAAGGCTCAGGATCCTGAAGATGTAAACCATCTCGAAGCCATTCTTTCAAGCGGACAAACCTTATTAGCAATTATTAACGATATACTTGATCTTTCAAAAATTGAAGCCGGAAAATTTGAAATTTCAAGGGACCCGGTTCAAATCAACGCGATTATAGAGGATATAAGACATATCTTTGACTACAAAATAAAAAATAAGGGACTTGAGTTCTATGTGGATCTTGAAAAAGCTGATCCACCAGTTGTTTTGATACTTGATGAAATCAGGGTTCGGCAGATATTATTTAATTTGGTAGGAAATGCCCTGAAATTTACTGAAAAAGGATACATTAAAATATCGGTAGAATTAAATAAAAACGAAAATGGAAACTATGACCTTACTTTAAAAGTGAGTGATACAGGAATTGGAATTCCTAAAAAGCAACAAAGATTGATTTTTCAATCGTTCCAGCAACAAAGCGCTCACGACTCCAGGAAGTATGAAGGAACAGGACTAGGGTTAACTATTACGCAAAAGTTAATTGAGATGATGGGAGGTGAGATAAAACTGGAAAGCCGGATAGGCAAAGGGAGTGTTTTTATTGTAAATCTATTCAATTTACGCGAAAGCTCATATAAGAAAATTGAACCCCAGAAAGAAACAATTGATGAGACAAACATTGAATTTCATCCGGCTACTGTATTAATAGCAGATGATCTTCAGTACAATATTGATGCTGTAAAAAGCATGGTTAATTCTGAAAATATAAGTTTCATAGAAGCTCAGACAGCTGAAAAAGCTATTGAAGTGGTTAATATAAAGAAACCTGATCTGATATTAATGGATGTGAGGTTTCCTGATATGAGTGGTTACGAAGCAACAGCTTTTATTAAAGCAGAAAATAAGGGAATTCCTGTCATTGGTTACACTGCATCAACAATTTCGGAGGAGGATAGCCAGGTTCGAAAAATATTTGACGATTACTTACGCAAACCTGTTTCAAAAAATGATCTCTTTGCCAAATTAAAAAAGTTTTTAGCGTATGAATACAAATCTATAGATATTCGTAAAAACGAAATAGAAAAAAATACAATAGAAAAAATTGATAATATAGATTATAAATATCTTGTGCGAACTTTAAAAAAGGATTTTTTGCCAACCTGGGAGTTGATTAAAGATAATCTGATGATTTTTAAAATTGAAGATTTTTGTAATGAAATAAAATCTCTTGCCGATGAGAATCCCGATAATGATTTGCAACATTATGTGAAACAACTTAAAAAAGAACTTGACGAATTTGATATTAATAGTTTGGAAACAACTCTGAAAAAGTTTCCTGATTTAATAAATAAAATTGAAATGAAGCTTTAAACGTATTATATATGTCAGATAACAAGAGAGATAATAATGTGATTTTACTGGTAGATGACAGCATAAATAACCTGCAGCTTTTAGGGAATCTTTTGAAAAATGAAGATTACCAGATTGCTTTGGCCAAAAACGGCAAGGAGGCTCTTAATATTGTTAATGAAGTTGTTCCTGAATTAATTCTACTGGATATTATGATGCCTGAGATGGATGGTTATACTGTTTGCAGAGAACTAAAAAAGAATCCATATACTAAAGATATTCCTATAATTTTTCTTACTGCCAAGACAACCAAGGAGGATATTGTAAAAGGCTTTAATACCGGCGGAGTTGATTATATAACAAAACCTTTTAATCGGGAGGAGCTGTTAGCCAGAATTAAAACTCACCTTGAGTTAAAAAAAGCAAGAGATAAAATTACTCAGCAACGAAGGGAGCTTGAAGAGTCAAATGCAACAAAAGATAAAATGTTTTCAGTAATATCACATGATCTCAGAGCTCCGCTCGGAGGGATGAAAAGCATGCTGGATCTTGTTTACGAAGACAAAAATGAAGGAAAAAATATAAATAAGAAGTCTTTAGATTCACTTAAAAAGGCAGCAGACAAAACATATAACCTGTTGGAAAACTTGTTGTACTGGTCAAGGAGTCAGCGAGGGCAACTTGTTTATGAGCCTGAGTATATAAATTTATACGACCTTGTAATAGAAAATGTGGAGTTATTAAAAACGATGATTGACAATAAAAAAATACATATTTCTAATGAAATTTCTGACAATTTGAATGCTTATGCCGACCGGAATATGGTAAAAACAATTATTCGAAATCTGATTTATAATGCAATTAAATTTACAAAGGAAGAAGGTGAGGTTAAAATATATTCAAAGAAAGAGGGAAATTTCGTTATTTTATCGGTTGAAGATAATGGAGTAGGAATTACAAAAGAAAACATGGAGAAAATATTCAATCGCAAAGAATATTTTACTACATACGGAACTGAGAGAGAAAAGGGCAGCGGACTTGGATTAAATCTTATATTTGATTTTCTGGATAAAAACAAAGGTGAATTATTTATAGATAGTGATTATGGGAAGGGAAGTACTTTTTCTTTTTCTTTACCTGTTGCACCAATGTCATAATTTTTTTTCAATAAGAAGTAATTGCCTTTAAACCAAACTTATTTGAGGATATCATAGAGTTTTATGAAAAAAGAATTAATTGTTTACATATTAATATTGATATCATTAGGTTCTTTTTCACAAAGAAAGGTAGATAGTTTGCAAAATTTGTTGGAAAAAGCCGATAACAAAGAAGACAGCCTGAATGTTTTAACAGAAATTGCTGAAGACTATGAAAAAGTCAATACTGATAAAGCAATTCACTACTCCATTATAGCTCTGCAGGTAGCAAAAAATTTTAATAAGAGTCAAATTATTGTTGATTGTTATAATCAACTGGCGAAATTATACTGGAAAAAGGCTTATAAAAAGAAATTAAAACAAACAATCGATTCTTCACTTTACTTTGCTAATAAGACAGGTTATGTAAATGGTCTGGCCAGGGCGCTGTACTTGAATGGATTATACTATATCGATATGAATCAGTTTGTCAAAGCAGAAAATGAACTAAACAAATCTTTGAAATATTTTAATGAAATTGAAGATTATGGAGGAGTGGCTGATTCTTATCACAGGTTGGGTATTATTTACTGGGAGCGCTTAAAGCTGGATTCTGCCATTAGTTTATATACGAAATCCTTTGAATATTATGAAAAATCAGGTGATTTAAGCGGAAAAGCAAAAATTTGCCGGTATAAAGGAATTGTATATAACAGGATTGGGCAGTATCCGAAAGCTCTTGACTGCTATTATTCTGCTGAAAAACAGTATAGGGAATTGGGTGATAGAAAGAAGCTTGGTGAGATTTTAGGAAACATTGGGAGTCTTCAGAAGAAATTAAATCATGAGAAAAAGGCCCTGGAAAGCTTTCAAACTGCTTATGAAATATTTAAAAAATTGAAATTAAAAAGGCCAGAAGCTGGTAATTTATCACAAATTGCATATATACATTTTTTAAAAGGAAATTATAAATTAGCTGATTCACTGTTTCATTTGGCTTATAATATTTATGATTCAATTGGCTTTGACATTGGAAGAGCTGAAGTTCTTACAGATATCAGTGAATTGAATTATAAAAGAAAAAAGTATGATGAAGGAATAAAAAAACTAGGTGTAGCAAAAAATATCTTCAACAAAATTAAATATGAAAATGGTCTGATAAGAGTTCATAAACTTTTTGGGATGCATTATAATAAGAAAGGGGACAAACAAAAAGCTCTGACAAATCTTCAATTGGCCCTGAAATATGCAGTTTCAACTCAAAATAAAGAACAAAAGAAAGAATTGTATAAGCTTTTATCTGATTTTTATTCTGAAAATGGGAATTATAAAGAAGCATTAAAATACTATAGGGATTATAAAGCTGTGAGTGATTCACTTGTTAACGCAGAAAGTAAAAAGCATATCTCAAGAATTCAGAGAAAATATGATTTCATAAAAAAGCAGAAGGAACTGGAGAGTCTTAAAAATGAACAAAAGCTTGAAAAACAAAAATTCCAGAGAAATATATTACTCCTTTCGGTTTTATTATTAATTATTGTTATAGCTTTTATCCTCAATAGTTACTATTCTAAGAAGAAATCTCTGCGAATAATTGAAGAAAAGAATAAAGAACTTGAAAGAGCAAGAGTTGAAGCTATTAAGGCAAATCAGCTAAAATCTGCATTCCTGGCAAATATGTCGCATGAAATACGTACGCCTATGAGTGCTGTCATTGGTTTTTCTGAGTTACTGGAAAATCCGGATCTTACAAAAAAGGAACAACATGAACTGATTGAAAGCATCCAGGAAAATTCTAACCGCCTTCTTGAATTGATTAATGATATTATTGATACTTCCAGGGTTGAAACAGAATCATTAAGCATTTCAAAAGTAAAGATGGATCTTTCGAAAACAATGAATAGGCTGGAAAAAAAATTTAAAACAAAGTACATTTCAAAATTAGATAAAATTTCTTTTCAGATTAAAGAGGATAATCTGAAATATATCTTTATGGATCCTATAAGGTTGGAGCAAGTCCTCAACAATCTGATAGACAATGCTTTTAAGTTTACTGAAGAAGGAAGAATTGAAGTACGGTACAGACAAGAAAAGATCAATGGAAAGGAAGTAGTTAAATTTGATATATCTGATACAGGATGCGGTATACCTGAAGAAAACCAACAAGATATTTTTGATCGTTTTAGCAAATTAGAGCATTCAAAAACAAAGTTTTACCAGGGTACAGGATTAGGCCTGGCTCTGGCAAGATATCTTGTAAATAAACTGGGTGGAAATATTTATGTGAATTCACAACCGGGAAGCGGATCGGTATTTACATTCTACGTTCCAACAGAAGAACCATAAAAATCTGTTAACTATATAAGTCAGAGAATTAAATAATAATTTCCAGATATTTTTTCACAAATATTTTTATTGTGATTATTATTGGTAAGAGTGAAACTGAAATTCCATTCCGCTTATTTCCTGGAAAGTTTCTCCTGAATCAAGAATATCATCATCTTCTTCAAGATAATGCCACTCAATGGTAACATTTTTTCCTTTTTCCTTAAGCTTTTTGATATTATTAATTAATTCAAAAATCATTTTAGAAGAAGCCGTGTTAAAGTATTCGAACTTGAATACAACCTTGGTTTTTTCCTGGGGTTTTTCTATATACTTTTCAACCCATTGTAATATGGGATGAAAAAGTTGTTTGGCATTTTCAGGAATGGAACGTCCACTCAGATATATTTCACCTTCGTCATAATTGAGATATATCTCAGGAGTTTTAACGGTTCCTTTAAATTTAACCAGGTTTTTACTGGCTGCTTCTTCAAGCTTTTTTATTAGTATTCTTTGATTTTGAGGACTCATATAATAGAAATTCTAATATTATTCATAACTTATATAATTAAAGGGAATCTCTGTTATATCAGAATAATCTTCCCCTGCTTCAAGCATATCGTCATCTTCTTCAATGTAGTACCAGTCAACAGAGAGATTGGTATTATCATGTAAATCTTTTAGTTTTTCAATAATGTCCAGAATCATTTTAGAGGAAGCTGTATTAAAATATTCAAAATTAAATACAACTTTTGTACTATCCTGGGGTTCTTTAAGATAATTGTCAATCCATTCAATTATCGGGTTGTAAAATTCTTTCACATTCTCTGGTAAAGAACGTCCTGAAAACTCCATTGTTCCATTATCTTTATCTAATTTTACCTCAGGGGTGGATTGTGTTTTTTCTACGTAAAAAGTTTCCGGATAATTGTTTTCTGCCATGTTTTATTTGTTTTTTAATTAGTAACCAATAACCCAAAGGATCCTCTGATTATCAATACATTCATCTGTAATTTTTAGAAGTCCTTTATTTACATCTATAAGTTTGTTTAAATACTTTTCCCATTTCTTCTCCCAATCTTTGTCATTCTCTTCCAATGTTTCCAGGAACTCATCTCCAAGAAAAATATTATTTATATGTTCTTTGAAATCTTGTAAACAATTAATATTAGTTAATGTTTTCAGCTTTTTATTTAATTCATTTCTTAAAGGTACAATTTTTCTTAAATTATACTTTGTCGCTCCATAGAATTCATAAAGTTTGTTGCTGTTTTCAAAACATTCAATGAATAAATTAAATACTTCACTCTGCATATATTGCGACTCGGAATCCCCTTTGATGTAATTATCATTGTCTCCGGTAGTATTTAACTCAACTATATTTAAATAATCCGCATTAAAAATCTCAATTCTAAGATTGTTTTTATCCATAAATTAGGATTTTATCTATTCCAAAAATATAAAAATATAATTTGATATTAAATAATTGCTACAACATTTTTTAGCAATTATTTAAATAATCAGTGTTTAAACCTGAATTATTCATAGAAAATGAACAAATTCAAATAAATCAAAGATAGACATTCTGATACCTCAAATATCCCAAAAAATATTTGTTTATTTTTTACAAATGCATCAATTTCAGGGCTTCTCCTGCGTTGCAAAAACCTTGAAATAGAACACTATGTCTGCGGTTTTCGACGCCTTGTATCTACCCTAAACTTGATGCATGAATAATTCAGGTAAAAACAGTATTGTTTCAATTATGATTTCTTTTTGCCATTCTTCTGGAATGAAAGTCACATAACTTATTTTCCGCGTTTTCTGCATGCGACTTTACCCATTTAAGCTCTATGTACTTATTGTTTAAGAGTTTCCAAAGGATTTTCCATCTTTTTTTATCTTTTACTTTATCTCCATTGGCTGTTTTCCAATTGTTTAAGCGCCAGTTTATGATCCATTCGCTAATGCCTTTTATTACATATTGGCTGTCTGTGATAATTCTTATTTCTTTTTGTCTTTTTAAATGTTGAACTCCTTTTATAACAGCCTGGAGTTCAACAGTGTTGCTTTTTATTTTTTTTGTTTTGTAGGTATAGACTTTATTGGGTTTCCCTGGTTTTTTTATCAGTATTGAGTAGCCTCCTTTTTTATCTGATTGAATATAGGCTCCATCAGTATATACCTCAGATATATCAGGAGTTTTACTGTTTGTTTTATATATCTGTTCTTTGTTGTTTTTTCTGTTTATTACTGTGACTTTTTGCTTATTAAATTTCTCCTGGCCAGGGTTGTTTTCATGAAGAATAAAGTTCAGACGGAATCCTTTGTAAAAAGTATCGCGTCTCTTATTGTTAAGTATTCGATATAATTGAAATTTTCTTTCTTTGAGAAATGTATTTAACGTACTTGCTGAATCTTTGAAAATAATGGTTTTGCTTGATGTATTATATTGTATATCCACTGCCTCGTGTTCATCATTGATCCGGATGTTAAATAAGTCATCCCTGGCACTTGTTATTCTCATATGAAAGGAGAATTTGTCCATTATTTTCCGTTTTTGATAAAGATAATATTTTTTCAACAATTTTTTTGTTTATCAACATACGCCATATTGGCATTTTTTTTAATCAGATCATGACTTTTTGTCTTGTTTTATGCATGATTTTTAAATGGCAAAGGATTTGATAACTATAGGTGAAAATTTTTGAAGGAGGTTAATTATTATGAATTTAAACAATTTTACGATAAAGTCGCAGGAGTCAATCCAAAAGGCCTTCTCTATTGCTGAAGGTTATCAGAACCAGGCCATAGAAACTGCCCACTTATTCAAAGGGGTTATGAGTGAAGCCCAGAATATAGTGGACTACCTGTTAAAAAAGCTGGGCGTTTCGGTAAATAATATCGATAATGTCCTGAATAAAATTATTGAATCTTATCCTAAAGTTTCAGGTGGAGAACCTTATTTATCAAACAATGCTTCCGGGGCTTTACGGGAAGCGATGAATTCTTCGAAGGATTTTGGTGATAAGTTTGTGGCAGTAGAACACATTATAATGGGAATCTTCACAAATGGAGATGATGTTTCGCAACTTCTGAAAGATAATGGGGTAGATAAAAAAAGTTTGAAAGCTGCCATCGAAGAGATGAGGAAAGGGGAGCAAGTAGACAGCCAAACAGCTGAAGATAAATTTGATGCGTTGAATCGTTTTGCTATAAACCTTATTGAAAGCGCAAGGAATGGGAAACTTGATCCGGTAATTGGACGCGATGAAGAAATTCGCAGGATTCTTCAGATTCTTGCAAGGCGAACAAAAAATAACCCGGTTTTAATTGGGGATGCCGGTGTTGGAAAAACAGCAATTGCCGAAGGAATTGCTCACAGGATTGTAAGTGGGGATGTGCCTGAAAACCTGAAAAGTAAACAAATCTTTGCGTTGGACATGGGAGCCTTAATTGCAGGAGCTAAATATAAAGGTGAATTTGAAGAAAGATTGAAAGCAGTGGTGAAAGAAGTAGTAAATTCTGAAGGTGATATTGTGTTGTTTATTGATGAAATCCACACGCTTGTTGGTGCTGGTAAGTCGGAAGGTGCAATGGATGCAGCCAATATCCTGAAACCTGCCCTGGCAAGAGGTGAACTTCGGGCTATTGGGGCAACAACATTAAATGAATACCAAAAGTATTTTGAACAGGATAAGGCTCTTGAAAGAAGGTTTCAAAAGATAATAATTGATGAACCTGACGATATGAGCGCCATTTCAATATTGAGAGGAATCAAGGGACGATACGAAAATCACCATAAAATAAGGATAAAAGATGATGCGATTGTAAACGCAGTTGAGTTGTCTAAAAGATATATAACTGACAGGTTCCTGCCTGATAAAGCAATTGACCTTATAGATGAGGCAGCTTCGAAACTAAGGTTAGAAATGAATTCTGTTCCAGAAAGCATTGACGATATTGAAAGGAAGATTAAACAACTTGAGATCGAAAAGGAAGCTGTTAAAAGAGAAGGAGGCAAACAAAAAAATAAAGAGGTTGATGAACAACTTGCAAATCTAAAAGAAGAAAGAAATCAGCTTCGCGCTAAGTGGGAACAGGAGCGAAAGCTTGTTGATCAGATACAGAAAAACAAAGAAGCAATTGAAAATTATAACCATGAAGCAACAGTTGCTGAACGTGAAGGAAATTACGAGAAGGTAGCTGAACTCAGGTATGGAAAAGTAAAGGAAGCTGAGAATGAAGTACAGAAATTACAGAAGGAACTGAGAGAAGTACAGGGAGAAGATGCTTTGATTAAGGAAGATATTGACGGGGAAGACATTGCCGAAGTAGTTGCCCGATGGACAGGCATTCCTGTTAGTAAAATGTTGCAAAGTGAAAAAGAAAAACTGCTCAGACTTGAAGATGAATTACATAAACGGGTTGTAGGTCAGGACGATGCTATAGAGGTCGTATCTGATGCAGTAAGAAGAAGCAGGGCCGGTTTACAGGATGAGAAAAAACCTATTGGTTCATTTATATTTATGGGCACAACCGGAGTTGGTAAGACAGAACTGGCAAGAGCACTTGCAGAATTTTTATTTGACGATGAAAACATGATGACCCGTATTGATATGTCTGAATACCAGGAAAGACATAGTGTGTCAAGGTTGGTTGGAGCACCACCGGGATATGTTGGTTATGATGAAGGTGGTCAGTTAACAGAAGCAGTCAGAAGAAAGCCTTATTCAGTGATTTTGCTCGATGAAATAGAAAAAGCACATGCAGATGTATTTAATATTCTTCTGCAGGTACTGGATGAAGGCCGATTAACTGACAATAAAGGCAGAACGGCTGATTTTAAAAATGCCATCATTATCATGACATCCAATATTGGAACTGATGTCATTCAGCAAAAAATGGATGAACTAACAGATCCTTCTAAAACTGGCGTTTATGATAAGGTGAAAAATGAAATCCTGGGATTATTAAAGAAAACCATTCGACCAGAGTTTATTAACAGGTTGGATGAAATTGTTATGTTTAAACCGCTTTCTAAAGAAGAGATAAAAAAGATTGTAACATTACAGTTTAACCTGATGAGCCAGCGACTGAGAAAACAACAAATAAGTGTAGATATTACTGATAAGGCCACAGAGCTTATAGCTAAACAGGGATACGATCCTCATTATGGAGCTAGACCTGTAAAAAGAGTGATTCAAAAGAATCTTATTAATGAACTGTCGAAAAAAATCCTTCAGGATCAGATTGATAAAGATAAAAAAGTCATTATTGATTCAGATGGAGAGAATATTCAGTTTAAAAACTAAACAGACATCAGTTTGTTAAAAAAAAGCCGCGATTGTTCAGAACAATTGCGGCTTTTATACTGAATATTTTTATTTAGAAACTATTGACACAGTCATCTACACTGTCGTGAATTTCGAAAACATTATGTAATTGAAGTAACTTAACAAGCTCCATCACATCGGGTGAAATATTACATATTTTAAAAACACTGTCATTGTTTTTTGCATTTCTAAGTATTGATAGCAATGCTCCAAACCCAGAACTATCAACATATTCAATACCTTCTAAATTGAGTACAATTTTTTTCCCTGGCTTATTTAAATATTGAGCAATTTCTTCTTTTAAGGATTGTGCAACAAGAATGTTCAATTTACTAACGTTCTCAAATGACAGTATTTCAATCCCATTTCTTGATTCACTTTTTAACATAGATCTTATTTTTAAGAGTTATTAACTAAGTTCGTTTATGCAAATTTACTAATATTTTTAAAAAAATATATAATTTATTTATATTTAGCTATGTTTAGTTGTTTTGTAAACTGCAATATAAAAAAAAATCCATTAAAAGAAAAAATTATTCAATATTTATTATTTATATCTGTAAGCTATTTTTGAGGATATTTAAAAATTATTATTTTTACAAATGAAATGTTCTTAAAATATTTTCATAAGTTACGGCTTATTAAATAAATGTTTTGAGTGTTACTTAA
>Ga0209925_1000086_pt1 | contig 45019 bp, 38 predicted proteins | sample SalPonR2_A_D1_MG_FD_185702 | JGI IMG/M metagenome (GOLD analysis project Ga0209925, IMG submission 185702) | Salt pond soil microbial communities from South San Francisco under conditions of wetland restoration - Salt Pond MetaG R2_A_D1_MG... ... | reverse complement strand
AAGGGGGTCGCTGGCGCACATCTCGACGCGCTGGCGCGCGCGCCGCTGTGGTCGGCGGGCCGGGATTTCGACCACGGGACGGGGCACGGGGTCGGCGTCTATCTCGGCGTGCACGAGGGCCCGCAGCGGCTCAGCCGCGTGTCGACCGTGCCACTGGAGCCGGGCATGATCCTGTCCAACGAGCCGGGCTATTACCGCGAGGGCGCCTTCGGTATCCGCATCGAGAACCTCGTCGTCGTGGCCGAGGCGGCGCGCCTGCCCGGGGGCGATGCGCGTGACATGCTGTGCTTCGAAACGTTGACATGGGCGCCGATTGACCGTCGACTGGTACGATCCGAGTTGTTGACCCCCGAGGAACGCGACTGGCTCGACGCCTATCACGCGGGCGTGGCCAAGCGCATCGGGCCGCGCGTTGATGCGGACACGGCCGTGTGGCTGGAACAGGCGACCGCGCCGATCTGACCGTCACACCATGTGACACGAAACCGTCACATACCCCCGGCACAGAGGCCGGAGACAGACGATACGCGAAGGGCATCGCCCCGGGGCGGAACGGAAGGGAGAGACCGATGGCAGACCATATCACGATCAGGAAGGCGACCGGCAAATGGGTCGTGCGCGCGGGCGGTGCCATTATAGGGGAATCCTCGGACGCGCTGGAACTGGTTGAGGGCAGCGCGCCGCCGGTGATCTACTTCCCGCGCGAAGACATCGGCATGGCGTTCCTGGAGAAAACGGACTCGAGCACACGCTGCCCCCACAAGGGAACGGCGACCTATTATTCCGTCTCCACCGCGGCGGGCGACATCAGTGATGCGGCCTGGTCCTACGAGGACCCCAAGGAAGACGCGGCGCAGATCAAGGATCACCTCGCCTTCTACGGCGAGAAGGTCACCGTCGAGCAGCTTTAGGGCGCAATCAGCGCGGCGAGCGTTCCGTTCTCCCGCGCGCGCATCAACGCCGCGAGCGCATCGTTCGACGCGGCCTCGTCCTCGCCCCAACCGCCTTCGATGGCGAGGATGAAACCGGGCCGCGCCCCGGGCATGGCGATGAGGTCCGGCGCCTCGGCCCAGCGCGCCAGCATGCTGCCGCGCCAGCGCTCCCTCAACACGGTCGCGATCGCCTCGGTGTCGGTGCCCGGCGCGAAGAGAAACCCGATCAGTGCCGCCTCCTCGCGCCGGTTCACCACATCGGCGATGACGACGCCTTGCAGGCCCAGATCGCTCCAGTCCTCCAGCCCCGTGCCGGTGAGGTCGATGGAGATCCGCGCCGAGACCAGCCGTCCGTAGCGACGGACGGCATCGCCGAGGCCCGACACGATCTGCGCGACGTCGCCCCGGTCGGCCAGCGTCGCACCGCCGCCGGTCTGCATCAGCTCGATCTGCGTCCAGCCCGAGGCCCAGAGCGCCCATTCGCCCTCCACGACGAAGCGCGCCGACAGGCCCTCCGCGCCGCCGAACGGGTTGGTGGGATCGGCGCGGGACGGGTCGCGCCCGTGATCCGTCTCTCCGTCCCAGAGCACCATCTGCCCGTTGCGCGTCGCCATCTCCAGTCCGCGCCCGAAAAGCGCGCCGCGCAGCCGCATCTCGGAATCGGGAAACAGGAAATGCAGCCCCATCCGTGCCGGCGGGGCCGCGACCTCCAGCGTGTGCACCCAGTCGCGATAGTAGAGCTCCATCGCCTCGCCCTCGCCCGCGACAAGCGCCTCGGCCTGGGCTGCGCTGGCGGAACGGAGCGCGGCGTATTCATGGGCCCAGTCATCGGCGGGCCAGGCGAGGTTGCCGCCCCTCGCCACGCCCCGCACGGCATCGCCGTTGCCGTAGGAGATGTCGAGCCGGGGCGCGCCCGGCGGCAGCGCCGCCTCCGGGACCCGGCGCAGCATGTCCGTCAGCTCCCCGGTATCGGCCGCCGCCGGAACGGGCAGCGCGATCAGGGCGATGGCTAGAAGGCGTGACAGCATCCGCATGGGCCCGAGCCTAGCCAGCGCCGCCGCGACCTGACAAGCCGCTTTGCCTGCGTCACTCGGTCAGGAATGCTCCTCCTCCGCCGTGGCCGCGAGCGCCTTGTTGTAGGCCTTGAGCGCATCGACATGGAACAGGGCGCCTTCCAGCGCGGGCGGCCCGTCACCGGGGGCGAGCTTGACCACGGGGACGAAATCGAGCCCCGTACGCTCGAAGATCGGCAGGGCGCGCTCCAGCGTGGCGTTGGTGTCGGTGTAGATCCCCTGCTCCATCAGCGTCAGCAGCCGCTCCTCGGGCGCGGCGTTCTCGTGATCCATCGGCCGCATCACGCGGCCCACCCGGAACATGGCCAGCAGATAGGCCTGCGGCCCGGCGGCGAGATGGATGTTGCGCCGCTCCAGCTGCGTCAGGAAGAACGACCGGTCCACCAGCCGCGAGGCGAGCGCGGTGGAGATCGACACCGCCACCATCACCGCAAGCCCCGTCTGCCAGTCGCCCGTCAGCTCGAACACGATCAGCGTCGTCGAGATCGGCGCGCCGAGGACGGCGGCCGCGACGGCACCCATGCCCGCCAGCGCATAGAGTGTCTGCGACCCCGACACCTCCGGCATGAGCGATGTCGCGATGATCCCGAAGGCCAGCCCCGACGTCGCCCCCAGCATGAGCGAGGGCGAAAACACCCCGCCGCCCATGCGGCCCGCGATGGTGATCGCCGCCGCCGCAGCCTTCACGATGGTGAAGACGATGGCCTCGTGCAGCAGAAGCTCGCCGGTCAGCGCCGCACTCGTGGTCTCGTAGCCCACGCCGATGATATGCGGAAACCAGATCGCGATGGCCCCCAGCAGAAGCCCCGCGATCGCCGGCCTCAGCCAACGCGGAATGCCGGTCAGCCGCTGCACGAGCGTGCCCATGTCCTCGGCCCAGAAGGTCGCGCGCATGAAGGCCACCGCGATCAGCCCCGAGACCAGCCCGAGGATCAGGAAGGCCGGAAGCTCCACGTAGAACTGAAGGGCGCCGCCCTCGATCAGGCTGAACTCGGTCACATCGCCGAATTCCAGCCGGTTGATGACGGTGCCCGCCACCGAGGCGATGACGATCGGCGCGAAGGCGTGAACCGCGAAATGCCTGAGCACCACCTCCAGCGCGAAAAGCGCGCCCGCGATGGGCGCGTTGAAGCTGGCCGAGACCGCGGCGGCCACCGCACAGCCCAGGAGGTCCCGCCCGGTGATCCCGTCGGCCCGGATCCACCGCGACACCCATGTCGAGATGACGGCCGCGAGGTGCACCACCGGCCCTTCCCGCCCCGAGGACCCGCCCGAGCCCAGCGTGATCATCGACGCGACCGCCGAGGCAAGCCCCGCCCGGGTCTCTACCCGCCCGTTGTTGAGCGCGGCGCCCTCGATCACGTCCGCCACGGACCGCACCCGCCCATCGGGGGTGAACCAGTGCAAGATCAGCCCCACCACCAGCCCGCCCGCCACCGGGATCAGCAGGATCATGATCCATGGCAGGCTCTCGGCGAAACTGTGGATCGTGCGGATGTCCTCCACGCCGTAAAGCGTCTGCTGCAGCGTCTCGATCCCCTTGCGGAAGAACAGCGCGGCGAAGCCCGCGGCGATCCCGATCAGAAGCGCGATGAACCAGAAGGTGACCTGCCCCGGCCCCTTCTGGCGCAGCACCTGCCAGCCGCCGCGACAGGCGGCGAGCACATGGTCGATCTGGTCCCGGACCAGTCCACGGCGCTCCTCGGACACGCTTTGCGCCTTCCCTTCCACACACGAACGCCACCGGACCCTGCCGCCGGGCGTCTCGTGTGACGGGCCTAGTCCACTCTTCCCCCCGGTTGCAAGGGCCGCGCGTCAGGCAGGCGACACGCAAGCCCCTTCATCCTGGCAGAAAAACTCACGCCGAAGGCAAAACGAAAGGACTCCCGCGCGACTGCGCGGATGGCGCGGCTGAGCGGCTCCCGCATGGGGGCCCGAAGACGCGCCGCTTCCGTTGCGCGCCGTCAGCCGCCCTGCCCCGCCGCCGCCAGAAGCGCGCGCGCGGCGGCGCGCGCCTCCTCGGTCACGGTGTCGCCGGCCAGCATCCGCGCGACCTCGTCGACGCGCTCGGGCGGGTCCAGCGGCTCCACCCGGCTCAGCGTCATGCCGTCGGCCACCGATTTGGATACACGCCAATGATGCGCGCCAAGGGCTGCCACCTGCGGCGAATGGGTCACCACGAGGACCTGCCCGTCCCGCGACAGCGCCGAGAGCCTGCGGCCTACCGCGTCCGCCGTCGCGCCCCCCACGCCGCGGTCGATCTCGTCGAAGATCATCGTCAGCCCGCTGTCGTCTCGCGTCAGGCAGACCTTGAGCGCCAGCAGGAAACGCGACAGCTCGCCCCCCGAGGCGATGCGGTTGAGCGGCCCGGCCGGCGCGCCGGGGTTGGTGGCGACGGTGAAGGTGACCTGATCGGCCCCGCTGGGCCCGGGTTCGGCCGGGGCGAGAACGGTGGAGAACACCGCGCGTTCAAGTTTCAGGGGCGCAAGCTCCTCGGCCATGGCGGCATCGAGCCTGCCCGCCGCCTCGGCGCGCGCATGGCTCAGCCGGTCAGCGGCCTCGCGCCAGGCGGCGACGACATCCTGATGGGCGGCGCGCAACCCGGCGATTTCCTCGGCCCCGCCATCGAGCGCGGCGACGCGCGCCTCCAGATCGGCGCCGAAGCGTTCCAGATCGTCGGGCACGATCCCATGCTTGCGCGCCAGCCCCCTGAGCGCAAAGAGCCGGTCCTCGGTCTCTTCCAGCTCGGCGGGGTTGAAGACCAGCGTGTCGGCGAAAGCGGCCACTTCGGATTGCGCTTCGGACAGTTCCACCGTGGCGCGCTCCAGCGCCGTGAGCGCCGCGTCGAGACCGCCCTCCGCGCGGTCCGTCAGGCCGTCGAGCCAGCGGCGCGCGTCGCCGATCTGTCCCTCCGCGCCGTCGAGCGACAGTGCGGCGGCGGCCCGCGCCACGTCCTCGCGCATCTTCTCGGCGGCCTGCATCAGGCGGCGGCGCGCATCGAGCTCGGCCTCCTCCCCCTGTCGCGGCGCGAGCGCCGCGATCTCGGCTGTGGCGTGGCGCAGGAACTCTTCCTCGCGGCGCATCTCATCCAGCCGTGCCTCGGCCGTCTCGAGGGCCTTGAGCGTCCTCGCCCGGTCGCCCCAGGCAGTCGCGACGGCGGCGCGCAGAGCGGCCAAACTCCCGAAATCGTCCAGCATCGCGCGGTGGTTGCGCGGATCCAGAAGCCCGCGGTCATCCTGCTGCCCGTGCAGTTCGACCAGCACGTCCGACAGCGCGCGCAACACGTCGCCCGAGGCGCGTCGGTCGTTGACCCATGCCGTCTTGCGCCCGTCTGCGGCGTTCACCCGCCGTAGGATAAGCTCCTCCCCGACGGGTAGGCCCGCCTCCTCCAGCACCTGATAGGCGCGGTGATCCGCGGGCAGTTCGAAGACCGCGACCACTTCCCCCTGGTTTGCCCCCGCCCGGACCAGATCGGCACGCCCGCGCCAGCCCAGCACGAAGCCCAACGCATCCAGCAGGATCGACTTGCCCGCCCCGGTCTCGCCGGTCAGCACGTTCAGCCCCGGCTGGAAGGCAAGCTCCAGCCGGTCGATGATCAGCAGGTCACGGATGTCGAGATGCCTGAGCATGGGCGCACCATCGGGCGAGGGACCGGGCGATGCAAGCACCGCCAGGCCCCCGCAGTCACGGGAAACGGATCGTCAGAGCCAGTCGCCGCGCACGGTCTGGTCCCAGACCTCCCTGAGCCAGCCCTGCCCGGCGGCGTCCGGCGTGAGGCCCTGCCCCGTGAGCTGCCGGAACGCGTCATCGTAGAAGGGCGAGCCCTGGAAGTTGTATCCCAGGATCGCGCCGGCGGTGGACGCCTCATCGGTCAGGCCCAGCGCGAGATAGGACTCGACCAGCCTGAGCAGCGCCTCGGGCGTGTGGCTCGTGGTCTGGAATTCCTCGACCACCAGCCGGAAGCGGTTGATCGCGGCAGTGTAATGCTGGCGGCGAAGGTAATAGCGGCCGACCTCCATCTCGCTGGCGGCAAGCTGATCGAGGGCCACGTCGAAGCGCAGGATCGCGTCCTGGGTGTATTCGCTGTCTGGATAGCGCTCGATCACCAGCCGCAGCGCCTGCAGCGCGTCATAGGCCACCGCCTGATCGTTTCCGATCTGGTCCATCTGGTCGTAATAGCTGAGCGCCAGAAGATACTGGGCATAGGCCGCGTCCGCATCGGCCGGGTAGAAATCGAGATACCGTTGCGCCGCGATGCGCGCATTGTCGTAATCGCGGTCTTGGTGGTAGGAGAACGCCGCCATAATCAACCCGCGCTTGGCCCATTCGGAATAGGGGTGCAGGCGCTCGATCTCGACGAAAAGCTCGGCGGCATCGTCGGGGCGGTCGCGTTCCAGCTGCGCTTCGCCCTGCTGGTAGATCGTCTGGGCATCGAGCTCCTCGATCGATGCGGTCCGCTCACGCGGGGCGAAAAACCCCCCGCCGCTCCGCTCGCCGCCGCCACAGGCCGCCAGAAGACCGATAAGCGCGACCACCCCGCCGCGCCTTAGCCAAACCATGCCAGCCGATGCTGATCTCCGCATGCGCTCCATCCCCGCTCGTTCCGCGCGTCCGGATGCCCGCACACGCCCAGTGGAGCGGCATCTAGCACAAAGTTTTTGGGGGCAAAACGCTTGAAATGGGAACGGACCCGGATGCGCGTTCAAAAGCCCGCGTGCGAGGCGCCCGCGGCCCTCAGGCCACGTTGGCCAGATCGGCCGCCTTGACGCCCATGCCGGGCAGGCGCGCGGCCTGTTCCGGCGTGCATTCCACCACCCGCGTCGCACCCGGCGTGGCGAAAAGCGCACGCAAAAGCCGGTTGGTCAGCATGTGACCCGCGCGCACGCCTGTATAGCGCGCCAGAAGCGGCGCGCCCGCCAGCGCCAGATCGCCCAGCGCGTCCAGCATCTTGTGGCGCACGGCCTCGTCGGCATGGCGGAAGCCGCCGGGGCTCAGCACCTCTTCGCCATCCACGACGACGGCGTTGTCATACGTGCCGCCCAGCGCGAGGCCCACGGCATGCATCGCGTCCACATCGGCCTGACGGCAGAAGGTGCGGCTGTCGCAGTATTCGCGCACGAAGCGCCCGTTGGCGAGGTTCGCGACGCGGCGCTGCCGGCCGATGGCGGCATCTGTGAAATCGATCGAGAAATCCATCTCGAGCCCCTCGGCGGGGGAAAGCATGGCGGTCGCCGCACCGTCAGTCACGACAATCTCGCGCGTGACCTCGATGGCGTGGATGCCGGCGTCCTGCCGCTGGATGCCCGCGTCCAGGATGCCCCGCACGAAGGGCGCGGCCGAGCCGTCGAGGATCGGGACCTCGGGTCCGTCGATTTCCACCACCGCATTGTGGATGCCACACCCCGCAAGCGCGGCCATGACATGTTCGATGGTGGAGACGGACGCGGACCCGTCGCCATCAAGCCGCGTGCAAAGCCGGCTCTGCGCCACCCTGTCGTAGCGCGCCGCGATGTGGGGCGCGCCGGGCAGGTCCACGCGGCGGAACCACAGACCCATGTTGGCGGCATGGGGACGGATGGTCATCCGCGCAAGACGGCCCGTATGGAGCCCCACGCCGCTGAAATTCACGTCCGATCTGATCGTCGCCTGCATGTCGAAACCTGTCGTCCCTTTCGTCCCCGTGCCGCGTGCTTCGGGTGCAACCTCGCCGGACCATGTCCCTGGCCCTCGCGCGACCCACCCCGCGATCTTTCGGGGGACGCATCCGCCCGGAGTGTCCCGGCGGTTTCCGTCACTTACCGGCTACTCCTGCGGACGGAAACAAACAATTCAACGATTATGACGGGCTGCAACAATGCCGACTCATCTCGGCAGAAACCTGCCGACACCTGTGGAGATATTCGCTTAGCCTTTGAAACCAAAGAAAAAGGGGTCGGCGTGGAACCGACCCCTCTGTTTCGATTGTGACTGGATTCAGTTGGCCTGACGGCGCAGGAACGCAGGAATTTCGATACGCTCCTGATCCGGGTCCACCGCGCCATCCTCGTCCCGGGCGGGGATGTGGCTTTGCGGCGGGGCACCGGAGAAGCTCGGCGTACGCCGCGCGACGGGCGAGGACGGCTCCTCGCCATGGCCGGTCATCCGGTTGATCAGGTTATTGATCCCGAACCGCGTCCGCGACGGCTGTTGTGCGGCGTCATGTTCAGGGGCCGGGGTCGGGGCCGGACGCGGCACGTCGCGCTGGATCGCGTCGCGCAGACGCGCAAGCGCTTCGGGCGTCGGCGCGCCGGCTGGTGGCGCCTTGGGCGCGACGAAACCGCGATCCTCGGGCCTCGGGGCGTGGTGCATCGAGACGGAAGCGGCCGGGACCGGCTGCACCGGCGCCATGGCGGGGCGATAGGCCGGGGCGGGCACGCCTTCTCCGGCTTCATCGATCTCGAAGAGTTCCTCGGGAACCTCCTCGGCGGGGAAGTTCTCGAAGAGCGACGGCTCCGCCCGCTCCGGGGCGGCCTCGGGCGCTGCTGCGGCCTCGGAAGCCGTTGCGGTTGCGGCGGCGATTTCCTCCAGCGTTTCGGTCATCGGCGCGCGGCCCTTCATCGCGGCGGCGCCGTAGACGTCGCGCACGGGCTCGGCCACTTCGCCGGTGACATCGATGCCGGTGGCGACGACGGACACGCGCATGCGGCCCTCCATCGCCTCGTCCAGCGTCGAGCCCACGATGATATTGGCGTCGGGATCGACTTCTTCGCGAATGCGGTTGGCGGCCTCGTCCAGCTCGAAGAGCGTCAGGTCATAGGCGCCGGTCACGTTGATGAGCACGCCGCGCGCGCCCTTCAGGCTGATCTCGTCCAGAAGCGGGTTGGCGATGGCCTTTTCGGCGGCCTGCAGCGCGCGGGTCTCGCCCTCCGCCTCACCGGTGCCCATCATGGCCTTGCCCATCTCGTTCATCACAGCGCGGACATCGGCAAAGTCGAGGTTGATCAGGCCCGGACGCACCATCAGGTCGGTCACGCCCTTCACCCCCTGATAGAGGACGTCATCGGCCAGCGCGAATGCCTCTGTAAAGGTCGTCTTCTCGTTGGCCAGCCGGAACAGGTTCTGGTTGGGGATGATGATGAGCGTGTCCACCACCTTCTGCAGCGCCTCGATCCCCTCGTCGGCCTGGCGCATGCGTTTGGCGCCTTCGAACTGGAAGGGTTTGGTCACCACGCCCACGGTCAGGACGCCCAGCTCGCGCGCGGCCTGCGCGATGATCGGTGCAGCCCCCGTGCCGGTGCCGCCGCCCATGCCGGCGGTGATGAAGGCCATGTGCGCGCCGGCGAGGTGATCGACGATTTCCTCGATCGATTCTTCGGCAGCACTGGCGCCCACCGCGGGCCGCGCACCTGCGCCGAGACCCTCGGTCACGCGCGCGCCCATCTGGATGCGCCCGTGCGCCTTGGACTGCGCGAGAGCCTGCGCGTCGGTGTTCGCCACCACGAACTCGCAGCCCTCGAGGCTTTGGGAAATCATGTTGTTCACGGCGTTGCCGCCGGCCCCGCCAACGCCGAACACGGTGATACGCGGTTTGAGGTCCTGCCCCGCCTGGGGCATGGTGAGATTGAGTGTCATCGCTTCGGTCCGCCTGTTGTCCGGGTTGTCCGGTTCTCGTGAAAAACGCCTGCGGTCTCTCGCCGCTTTGGCCACAACTGCCTCTGTGGTGACGAAACCTTAATGATTCCTCCCCCGCCCGTCACGCGGAAAATCGGAGTTATCCCCGAAATATGGGGCGGAAACCCGCCGATTTGGCTGCAGCTTGCGTTGAAACGCTAGATGCAGGGTCTACCAGTTGTCGCGGAACCAGCGCACGGCGCGCTTTACGCTGCGCGCCGGATAGCGGTCGGCCGGCGTCTCGAAATCCCACCATTCGTCCTGCGGATGCGCGGCGAACAGCGCGAGACCCACACAGGCGGAAAATGCAGGCCCGCAGGCCGATTGCGGCAGGCCCTGCACCCGCAGCGGACGCCCAAGCCGCACCTGGTTGCCGAGGATGCGGCTGGCCAGCCCGTCGAGACCGGGCAGAAGGCTCGCGCCGCCGGTCAGGACGATGCGCTGGCTCGGCAGATGATCGAAGCCTGCCGCGTCAAGGCGCGCGCGCGTTTCCTCGAGGATCTCCTCGATGCGCGGGCGCATCACGCCGATCAGCTCCGAACGCGAGACCGAGCGTCGGTCGTGGTGCCAGTCGCCCGTCTCGCTCTGCAACTCGATGATCTCGCGGTCGTCGAGCCCGGTGGCCATCACGCCGCCGAAACGCGCCTTGATCCGTTCCGCGTGCGGCATCGGGATCTGCAGCCCGTGGCTGATATCCGAGGTCACGTGATCGCCGCCCATCCGCACCGTGTCGGCGAAGATCATGTGTCTTTTCATGAAGATCGACAGCGACGTTGAACCACCGCCCATGTCGATGCAGGCAGCACCCAGCTCCTGCTCGTCCTCAACGAGACTGGAAATGCCGCTGACATAGGGCGCGCTGGCCAAACCCGCGAGGTCGAGGTCGCAGCGCTTGACGCAATGCAAAAGCGTCTCGATCGCGCCCGCCTCGATGGTCAGAAGGTGCATGTCCACCGACAGGCGGCTGCCCACATGGCCACGCGGATCCGCCAGCCCGGTGCGGTGATCGAGCGAGAAATTGACCGGCTGGGCGTGCAGAACCTCGCGCCCGTGGCCGATATCCGGCACGTCGCAGGCCGCGAGCACCGAGGCGATGTCGCCGTCCTCCACCGACCCGGTCTGCAGCGTGATCTCCCCGTCCAGCCCATAGCTGCGCGGGCGCGCACCCGACAGCGAGACGATGACATGGTCGACGCGGGTCTGCGCCATCTTCTGCGCGCCCTGAACGGCGGTTCGGATCGCGCGCTCGGTTTCCTGCACCGTGTCGATCTCGCCGAATTTCACCCCGCGCGACCGGGTCGTGGCGGCGCCGATGACACGAAAGCCTGCCTGCCCCGCCATGGCGCCGATGCCGTCGCCGGGCGTGATGTCGGTTTCGTCGAAGCGCAGCACGAGGCAGGCGATCTTGAAGGTGCCGATATCGAGCACCGCGATCACGCCACGGCGCATGGCTTCTTCACGCTTGGCCCGCATGGCCCGCTGGGATTGGTAGAGAAGGTTCATCCGCGTTCGTCTCCGACAGGAACAAGGCCCGCGCGCTGAAGCTCCAGAGTCTCCATCGCGTCGGGGGTCAGTTGCACGGTCAATTGACCCGGGTTGCGCAGGTCGATGCGCAACAGGTCACGGTCGAGGATCTGCTGCACGTCGTGCAGCACGAGCACCCGGTCGAGCGCCGCGCGCGGCGCCTCGGCAGGCAGAAGGATGCGGGGCCCGTCCCGCAGGACGATGTCCCAGCGGCGTTCGCCCACGCGCACGAGGCCGCGAAGGCGCTCGCCCAGCGGGCGCGCGGCCTCCAACAACGCCAGCGCCTCGGCCACGGCGAGGTCGGCGTCCTGCCCAGCGATCATCGGCAACGGCTCGGTCGGCGGGCGTGCGGCAAGATCGGCGACGAAGTTCCCCTCGGCATCGATCAGGACCGTGCCCGCGCGCGACTGCCAGATCAGCGCGGGAACCCGTTCGGTGATCTCCACCGACAGGGTCCCGCCGCCGGCGTTGCGGACCGAGGCCGAGGCGACGGGCGGCAGCCCCTCCACCCGGTTGCGCAGGGCGGCGAGGTCGATGTCGAACGACGAGATCGGCAGGTCCAGCGCCAAGGTCGCGCGCACCTCCTCGGTGACCACGGGGCTCGCGCCCTCGATCGACAGGACGTTGATGCGAAACTCCGGCCGGTCCTCGATCTCGCGGCGGATCTCGGCCACCTGATCCCGCAGCGCCTGCACCCGGGCCTCGTCGGTGGCGTACCACAGGAGCGATGCGATCACCGCGAAGGACGGCAATCCGACCCTGAGGAGCGCGCGGAACAGCGGCGTCAGCCACAGCCGCTGCACACGGTAGGTCAGCCGCGAGGGCGCGGGGTCGCGGTGCAGGCGCGCAGGCTCCGCCTCGGGGCGCGGCGCGTGAACGGGGCCGCGATGGGCGATCAGCGGTCGCATGAGGCATCCTCCACAAGCCAGCGGCAGAGCGCCCCGAAGGACAGGCCCGTGGCCTCCGCCTGTTCGGGGGTCAGCGAGGTTGGCGTCATCCCCGGCTGGGTGTTGGTCTCGAGCAGGATCAGGCCGGCGAGGCCCTTGTCCTCGTCCCAGCGGAAATCCGTCCGGCTGACGCCCCGGCAGCCCAGCACGCGATGGGCGCGGGCGGCATAATCCATGCAGGCGTCGAAGATCCCGGCCGGGATGTCGGCTGGCACCACGTGGCGCGATCCGCCGGGGGTATACTTGGCCGCGTAGTCGTACCAGCCCTCGGTCAGGATGTCGGTGACGGTCAGGGCGCCGGGGTCGCCGGGCCCGTCGCCCACGACCGAACAGGTCAGTTCCCGCCCCGCGACGAAGGCCTCGACCATGACGCGTTCGGGCATCTCGGGGCCCAGTTTCGGCGGGCCATTGGCGCCCTCGGTCACGAGGTAGACACCGACGGAAGAGCCTTCATTGTTCGGCTTGACGACATAGGGCGGTGCCATGACGTGGCCTGCCTCGACCTCCGCGCGGGCCGCGATCACGCTGTCGACGACGGGCAAGCCGTGGACGCGGTAGAGATCCTTGGTGCGCGCCTTGTCCATGGCAAGCGATGAGGCCAGCACACCGGAATGGGTGTAGGGGATGCGCATCCATTCCAGCAAGCCCTGGACGCAGCCATCCTCGCCCCAGCGGCCGTGCAGGGCGTTGAAAACGACGTCGGGTTCGATCTCGGCCAAGCGCTGCGCGAGGTCGGGGCCGGCATCGACCTCGATCACGTCATATCCCTCGCTGCGCAGCGCCTCGGCGCAGCCCTGACCAGAGCTGAGAGACACCTCGCGCTCGGCGGAGGGGCCACCCATCAGGACCACGATGCGGGACGCAGGTCTGCTCGAACCTGTCACCAGCCTATTGCCTCTGTCTGCCGCCGGAATTCTGTCGCCCGGTCAGCGGTTTATCGTTGCGCCCCCTTTCTCGTGCGGGGGTCGGTCGCGCGGCAACCCTATGACCCGGGCCGACCGATGCGCTTGATTTCCCACTCTAGCGTTATTCCGCTGTGCTCGAAAACCCTTTTTCGCACCTCCTCGCCCAGACCTTCGAGGTCTGCGGCGGATGCGCCACCGGCGTTGACGAGAAAGTTGGAATGCATCGGCGACATCTGCGCCCCGCCCCGCGTTGCCCCCCGCATCCCGGCGTCGTCGATCACCCTCCACGCCTTCAGATCATGGGTGTCGTCGGCGCGGCCCGTGGAGGAAAACCCGGCCGGGTTGCGGAAGGTCGACCCGGCGGTGCGGTCCCTCGTCGGCTGGGTCGCGTCGCGTTTGGCCAGTTGCTCCTCCATCCGCGCGGCAAGCGCTTCGGGATCGCCTTCGGGCGCGGTGAAGCGCACTTCGGTGACGACGGCATCCTCGGGCAGATCCGTGTGGCGGTAAGAAAACGCGATATCGCCGGGGCCGAGCGTGATGCGCGTGCCGTCCCGCAGCACCGCGTCGGCGCCTGCGAAATGGTCCGCGACATAGGTGCCGTAGCAGCCCGCGTTCATCCGCAGCGCCCCGCCGATGGAGCCGGGGATCGTGCGCAGGAAGGTCAGGTCGCGACCCGCCTCTGCAGCTCGCTTCGCCACCTGCGCGTCGAGCGCTGCGGCGCCCGCGATGACGGTCCCGCCCTCGACACGCACGGCGTTGAAACCCCGTCCGAGGCGGATCACGACGCCCGCGATGCCTCCGTCCCGGACAATCAGGTTCGATCCGACCCCCATGGGAAAGACCGGTATACCGGGTCCGAGCGCCGCGAGGAAATCGCTCAGATCCTCCGCATCGGCGGGCAGGAACAGCCAGTCCGCCGGCCCGCCCACGCGCAGCCATGTCAGCTCGGACAGGTCGCGATTGGGCGTCAGGCGGCCTCGTGTGGTGGGCATCTCGGTCATGGCCGTCGCCTAACGCGAAACGGCGCAGCATGCCAGACGGAGCGCGGCATCATCCACGGGCGCGCCTGCATCGGCTCGGGCCAAGCTCAGTCCTCGCGCTCGACGCGGACCACGATGCGCTTCATCCTCTGCGCCGCGCGCAGGAGCGGCCAGCGCAGGACCGACGCCCCGGCGGCAAGGCAGATCAGGCCCCAGACGGGACCCGTCTGCAACGTGACGTAACCCAGAAGCGGGATGCCGGTGGCGATCAGGACCCAAGCCGCGGGCCAGTGAAAGCGCTGCGGCGCCATGCCGGCGAGGCAAGCGACAAGGCCCCAGACGCAGGCGAGGATCAGCGACAGCGGCATCAGACCTCCCCCGGATGCGCGGCCCGCGACAGGAGCAGGACGGCGGCGACCAGCCCCGCAAGTCCGAAGACCGGACCAGCTTGCAGCGTCATCAACCCCAGAAGCGGAATGCCCGTCCCGATCAGGCCCCAGACCATGGGCCAGTGAAACCGGGGCGGCACCGCGGACATGCCGCCCGCGGCAAGGCCCCAGAAAAGCGCGAGGATCAGGCAGACCGGCATCAGGTTTCTCCTGCAAGGCGGACGCGCAGATGGCGGACCAGCGCCATGAGCGGACGGCGATACATGGAAAGGACGGCAAAGAGCACGGCGGCAACCCAGATCCAGCCGACCTGCAGGCCGACGTAGACGCCGAGTGGCACCGACAGGATCAGGAGCGTCAGCCCCGGCGCGTATTGCAGGCGCATGGGCAGCATCGCCACGATGGCCGCGGCCAGCACCCAGAGGCAGGAAAGGGTCAGCGACAGCGGCATGGGGCCCGCCCCTTCTGTTGCATGGGCGCCGTCATCCCGACACCACGCGTTTTTCCAGATCGGCCAGACGCGCGGGCAGCCCTTGCGCCCAGGTCGAGATCGTGCCCGCGCCGAGACAGACGACGATATCGCCCGGTCGCGCCTGTTCGCGCACCAGACGTTCCAGATCATCCTCGGAGGTGACGGCGCGCGCGTGGCGGTGACCATGGGCGATCAGGCCGGCCACCAGATCGTCGCGGCTTGCGCCCTCGATCGGGTCCTCGCCGGCGGCGTAGACCTCGGCGATGCCGACCACGTCGGCGTCGTTGAAACAGGCGCAGAAATCCTCGAACAGGGTGGCGAGCCGCGTGTAGCGATGCGGCTGATGCACGGCGATGACGCGGGCGTCCTTGCGGTCGGCCACGGCCTGCCGCGCGGCCTTGAGGACCGCGGCGATCTCCACCGGGTGGTGGCCGTAATCGTCGATAATGCTCACGCCGCCAACTTCGCCGACCTTGGTAAACCTGCGGTTGACGCCACCGAAGGAGGCCAGCGCCTCGCGGATCTCGGAGGTCTTGAGCCCCAGATGCCGCGCCACCGCCACGGCGGCCAGCGCGTTCGAGACGTTGTGATCGCCCGGCATGGGCAGGCTGCAACCCTCGATCACCTTGTCCTCGGCCTGCAGCGCGATGTCGAAATGCGCCACCCCGGCCTTGTATTTCAGGTTCACCGCGCGCACGTCGGCCTGCGCGTTGAAGCCGAAGGTCACCACGCGGCGGTCGGTGATGCGGCCCACCAGCGCCTGCACCTCGGGGTGATCGGTACAGCACACGGCAAGCCCGTAGAACGGGATGTTGGAAACGAAATCGAGAAACCCCTGCCGCAGGTTCTCTATCGAGCCCCAGTGCTCCATGTGCTCGGGGTCGATATTGGTCACGATGGCGATGGTCGCGGGCAGCCGGTTGAAGGTGCCGTCGGACTCATCCGCCTCCACCACCATCCACTCGCCCTGCCCCACCCGCGCGTTGGACCCGTAGGCGTGGATGATGCCGCCATTGACAACCGTGGGGTCGATCCCGCCCGCATCCAGAAGCGTGGCCACCAGCGTCGTGGTGGTCGTCTTGCCGTGCGTGCCCGCCACCGCGATGTTGGAGCGGAGCCTCATGAGTTCCGCCAGCATCTCGGCCCGGCGCACCACCGGCAGACCCCGGAGCCGCGCAGCGTCGAGTTCCGGGTTGCCCGGCTTGATCGCGCTCGAGATCACGACGACCTCTGCCGCCTCTAGGTTCTCTGCCCGCTGGCCGATGAAGATGCGCGCGCCCAATTCCTGCAGCCGCGCGGTGATCTTGGACGGCTTCAGGTCGGACCCCTGCACGGTGTAGCCGTGGTTCAGCAGCACCTCGGCGATGCCGGACATGCCGATCCCGCCGATGCCGACGAAATGGATCGGGCCCAGCTGGGTGGGGAGTTTCGTGGCGGCGGCGTTCATGCGGCGTCCTTCCTGCCGGATGCGGCGAGTTCCTCGACCAGCGCGACGAGGCGCTCGGTCGCGTCGGGCACAGCAACCGAGAGCGCGGCCTGCGACATGCGCAGCGCCGCGTCGGGTTGCGTGAGAATGGCGGCGATCGTTTCGGACAGCACCTCGGGGGTGAGCTTGCGTTCCGGCATCAGTGCCGCGGCCTCGGCTGCGACGGGGCCGCGGGCATTCGCGGTCTGCTCGTCACGCACGGCGGCGGCGTAGGGGATGTAGATCGCCGGACGGCCCACAACGCAGATATCTGCCACCGAAGAGGCGCCGGAGCGCGCGATGACCAGCTGCGCCTCGGTCAGGCGGCGCGGCATGTCCTCGAAGAAGGGCTCGACCTCGGCGCGCACGCCCATATCAGCATAGGCCCCGGCCACGCGGTCGAGATCCTCGGGCCGGGCCTGCTGGGCCACGCGCAGCCGGTCGCGCAACCCCTCCGGCAGAAGCGCCACCGCGGCCGGAACCATGTCCGACAGGATGCGCGCGCCCTGGCTGCCACCGAAGACCAGCAGGCTCATCGGCCAGTCGCCGGGCGTCATGTAGGGGGCGCCAGCGCGGGCAAGAATCGCGGCGCGCACCGGGTTGCCGGTGTGCACGCCCGCCACGCCCGACGGAAGCTCGGCCGGCCAGGTCCCGCAGGCGACCGCATCGACGCGCCGTGCGAACACCCGGTTCACCCGGCCCAGAACGCCGTTCTGTTCGTGGATCGCGCGCGGCCTCCGCGTCAGCCACGCCGCCGCCATCGCCGGGATCGCGGGATATCCGCCAAAGCCCACCACGACCGACGGTTTTTCGGCCAGCATCCGCACCGTGGCGCTGACGATGCCGCCGAGGATTCGGAACGGCACCAGCGCCTTGGCGAGAACCCCGCCCCGCGCGAAGGTCGCCGAAGCCACCTGCCGCACGCTCACCGTGTGGGGAAAGCCGCCGGTATATCGCGCCCCGCGTGCATCGGTCGACAGCGTCACCCGCCAGCCCCGGCGCACCATCGCCTCGGCCAGCGCCTGTGCGGGGAACATGTGCCCCCCGGTGCCGCCGGCTGCGATGATCAGATGTGGTGCGCTCGTGCTCATGGGTGGGTCCGGTCGATCCTCAGCGATGTCGGGCAAGCAGGATGTCGCCGATATCGCCTTGTGGACGCTTGCGGGTGAAACACAAGACCATCCCCACCGCAATGCCCGTGGCGATCAAAGACGAGCCCCCGTAGCTGACAAATGGCAGCGTCATTCCCTTGGCCGGCAACAATCGCACCGCCACGCCAAGATTGATGAAGGCCTGCAGGGCAATCAGCGACACGAGGCCGGTTCCGGCAAGGCGGATGAACGGGTCCCGCTCGCGCATCAGGCGGTAGAAGGACCGTACGATAATGGTGGCGAAGAGCGCGATGATCGTCACGACGAGGATCAGACCGTATTCCTCGGCCGCCACGGCGATGATGAAATCGGTATGGGCGTCCGGCAGGGTCCACTTGACCGAACCCTCGCCCAGCCCCGCACCGAAGAGACCGCCCTGACGGATCGCGTCGGTGGCGAAGGCCAGCTGCGTATTGGGATCGACCTCGGCCGAGAGAAACCCGTCGATACGGCGCGCGAAATGCTCGGAGTTCTGGTAGGCGAAGTGGCCCGCCAGCCCCACGGCGCCGATCACGCCCACGAGGATCGTCATCGGCGCACCCGCCACGAAATAGATCACCGACCAGGCGAAGACGATCAGCGCGGCCTGTCCAAAATCGGGCTGCAGCGCGAGGAAGGCCACGATGGTCACGGTCACGGCCAGCGACACGGCCTTTCCCGGGGGGCCGCCGATCTCGTAGCTCGCCGCGATCATCCATGCGGTGAACACGACATAGACGGGCTTGAGAAACTCCGAGGGTTGCACGGATGCGAATCCCAGCGAGAACCAGCGCACCGCGCCCTGCCCGTAATCCGTGCCGAAGATGGGCAGCAGCATCAGCGCGCCCATCGCGGCGAAAAAGCCCAGCACACCGAGGCGGCGCACCATGGTGGGCTGCATCATCGAGACCAACACCATCACGCTCAACGCGAGGCCGCCAAAGGCGAATTGCCGGATCACGTAATGAAAGGGGGCATGCCCGTTTCGCTCGGCCAGCGGTGGCGAGGCTGCGAAGCCGAGAAGAATACCGATCGCGAAAAGCGACAGGACGCAGCCGATCGTGACCCTGTCCACCGTCCGCCACCAACGTGGCAGAACGGCTTCGCCGGATTGCACGACAATGGTGCCATGCGCCATTTCCGTCATGTTGCCTGCCCGGGCCCTTGGGACCCTTGTTCTTGGTTATCGGGCTTCTGACGTGCCCGTATCGCTGCCCATCCGCGCCGGTTGATCCCGCGTCGGATGGGCAAGTCTAACCCGAAATGAACGGTTGAGCCAGCAAAGATATGCGAAATGTGGTGTGCTCGGGCCGCGGCGTCGCGATGCGCCCGCAGCGCGGGATTTGCCGGCAATTACGACCCGGAAAAGCCCGCTTTTCCGGCGCCTCAACCGGGTGCGGCGCGCGGCGGCTCCCACAGTTCCAGCTTGCGGCCGTCGGGGTCGACGATCCACGCGAGCCGGCCATAGTCGTTGTCCCGCCGTGTCGGCAGCGTAAGGCGCGAAGATCGTGCGCGCGCCCTGCCCGGAGGACGCCGCGCTTTCGTCGTGCATGAAGTGGAAGCTGCCGAAATCGTCCGGCTCCAGTCCGAGGACGGCGACGTACCAGTTTCTGGTCGCCTCCATGTCGGCGCAACGGGGAAACACGCCGCCGATCCCCATCACTTTCGCCATGGCCGGTGCCCCGTCATCAAGACAACGGCAATTGTCGCGCGGCCCGCGCGCTAGCCCGAAAGCTTCCCGACCTGCGCGATGAAATCATCGCCGCGTTTCTCGAAATTGTCGTATTGGTCGAAGCTCGCCGCCGCGGGTGCCAGCAGCACCGTATCCCCCGGCTCCGCCTCGGCGGCCGCGCGGGCGACGGCGGTGCCCATGTCGCCGCAGACCTCGTGGGGCACATCGCCGAGGCCGAGCGCGAAGCCCTCCGCCTCGCGGCCGATGACGTAGGCCTTGGCGACAGTGCCGGTGGCAGCCGCAAGCGCCTCCATGCCGCCCTCCTTCGCCAGCCCGCCGCAGATCCATCGGATGCGCGGAAAGGCCGAGAGCGCATTGATCGCGGCGTCCACGTTCGTGGCCTTGCTGTCGTTGACATAGGCCACGCCGCCGATCTCGGCCACCCGCTGGCTACGATGGGGCAGGCCCGTGAACGTCGCAAGCGCTTCCTCGATGACCCTCGGCGCAAGACCCAGCGCGCGCACCGCCGCATAGGCGCAGGCCGCGTTCTGCTGGTTGTGCGCACCGGGCAGGCCCGGCATCGCGCGCAGGTCGATCGAGGCGATCTGCCGCCCCTTGCGCCATTCCGAGAGCCAGCCCCTGCGGGTGGAGATGTCCCAGCCCGGACCGGAGAGTTTTCCCGCCGAGACGCGGATGAGCCGCCCGTCCCCGGGTCCTTCGGCAAGCTGGTTGGCGAGGAACCGGCCCTCGGGTTCGTCCACACCGACGATGGCGCGATCCGGACCGCCCTCGGAGAAAAGCCTGCGCTTGGCGGCGAAATAGCCGCCCATCCCGCCATGCCGGTCGAGGTGATCGGGGGAGAGATTGGTGAAGACCGCGATGTCGGGCGTGAGCGCGCGAGCCAGTTCCGTCTGGTAGGAGCTGAGCTCCAGCACGATCACCGCGCCGTCGCCGGGCGGGTCGAGGTCGAGGACACCGCGCCCGATGTTGCCGGCCAGGTCCGTGGGCGTCCCGGCCTCCGTCAGCACGTGGGCGATCAGCGCCGCAGTGGTCGATTTGCCGTTGGTCCCGGTCACCGCGATGACGCGCGGCGGCGTGTCATGGTGGACCCAGTCGCCCTGCCCCAGCGAGCGGAAGAAGAGGCCGATGTCGTTGTCGACCGGTATACCCGCCTCCATGGCCGCGGCGATGGCCCGGTGCGGCGCAGGGTAGAGATGCGGAATGCCGGGCGAGGTCACGAGGCAGGCCACGCCGTCAAGCGCGCCCTTGCCCATCGGATCGTGCAGCGTCAGCCCCTCCGCCTCGGCCGCCGTGCGGCCGGCGGCGCCGTCATCCCAGCACAATACCTCGGCCCCGCCCGCACGGAGCGCCCGCGCAGCCGAAAGGCCCGAGCGGCCCAGTCCGAGGACCAGCACCCGGTGCCCCGCGAAATCGCTGACCGGGATCATGGACGCGGCTCATGCATCGTCGTCATCGACCTCTACCTGTCCCGTCAGACGCCGCCAGACAATACCCCAGTACATCCCCACGGCAAGGAGCAGCGACAGGGCGACGATGGCGATCCAGGTGTTGGCCGTCGGGTCCTGCAGGTCGATCCAGCCATAATCCCACAGCACCCAGACCAGCGCCGCAGCGACCGCGACCACGAGGATCGCGCCAAGCGCGCCGATCCCGCGCAGGATGGCGATGAGGAACACGATGTAGACGGTCAGAAGCACGAGGCCGATCAGCACCGCAAGCGGCGTCTGGTCCGGCCAGTTGGCCTCGGCCCAGCGCACGTAGTTCCACGCGGTCGGGTTGTAGGTGGCCGCCAGCAGCCCGAAGGCGAAGCCCCAGCGCAGAAGAAATCCCATCGCGCCCTCCCGGCGACCGCCCGCGCAGCCCTAGCGCAGCTTCAGCGTCGCCAGACCGATCAGCGCCAGGATCAGCGAGATGATCCAGAAGCGGATCACGATCTGTGGCTCGGCCCAGCCCTGTTTCTCGAAATGGTGATGGATGGGCGCCATGAGGAAGACACGCTTTCCGGTGGCCTTGAAATAGGCGACCTGGATGATGACGCTGACCGCCTCGGCCACGAAAAGCCCGCCGACGATGGCCAGAACGATCTCGTGCTTGGTGGCCACCGCGATGGCGCCGAGCGCGCCGCCCAGCGCCAGAGAGCCGGTGTCGCCCATGAAGACCGCCGCGGGGGGCGCGTTGTACCACAAGAAGCCCAGGCCGCCGCCGATGAGGCCCGCGGTGAAGATCAGCAGCTCGCCCGTGCCCGGCACGTAATGGACGTCGAGGTATTCGGTGAAGTCGACGCGCCCCACCGCATAGGCGATCACGCCCAGCGTGCCGGCCGCGATCATCACCGGCATGATGGCCAGCCCGTCGAGCCCGTCGGTCAGGTTCACCGCATTGGCCGAGCCCACGATCACGATCATGGCGAAAGGCACGAAAAGCCAGCCCATGTTGAACAGGACGTCCTTGAAGACCGGTACGGCCAGTTGCGCCGACAGGTCCTCGGGGTGGACGCCGATGGCCACCACCGCCGCGATGGCCGCGATGATGAAGCCGAGGCCCAGCCGGACCTTGCCCGACACGCCCTTGCTGTTGTTGCGGCTGACCTTGGCCCAGTCGTCGGCGAACCCGATCAGGCCGAAGGCCACGGTCACGCCGAGCACCATCCAGACATAGGGGTTGTCGAGCCGCGCCCAGAGCAGCGTCGAGAGCGTCAGCGCGGCAAGGATCAGGAGCCCGCCCATGGTCGGCGTGCCGGCCTTGGCCTCGATGTGATGGGCCGGACCGTCCTCGCGGATCGGCTGTCCGGCGGCGTATTTCCGCCTGAGCGCGTTGATCAGCGGTCGTCCGAAAAGGAACCCGAAGATCAGCGCGGTGAAGAACGCCCCACCGGCGCGAAAAGTTATATATCTGAAAAGATTAAATATATCGCCGCCATCCGACAGCTCGCTCAACCAGAAAAACATTCAGGAGGATCCTCGAGACTTGGTCGGGTTCGCTTGCCCGAGTTTCCGCAAGGCGTCAACCACGCGCGAGACGCGGCTGCCCTTGGAGCCTTTCACCAGCACCACGTCCCCGGCCCTGAGCGCGCGGGGCACGTTATGGGCCAGCGCCTCGGCGGTCTCGGCGTGAAGGCCGCGGCGCGGCGCGGCAAGGGCGTTGTGCAGATGCTCCATCAGCGGCCCGGCCGTGTGCACGATGTCGATCTTCGCCATGGCGGGGTGGTCGGCCAGCTCGGCATGGAGCACGGGGGCGTCCGCACCGAGTTCCAGCATGTCGCCGAGGATCGCCACGCGCCGCCCGCCGGGGGGCGGGTCGATCGTGGCGAGCACGTCGAGCCCGGCGGCGAGCGAGGCGGGATTGGCGTTGAACGCGTCGTCGATCAGCTCGATCACGAGGTCTCCGGCACCGCCCAGATCGAGCCGCTCGCGCGTGCCGCGGCCCGAGACCGGGACCCATGCGGCAAGCGCCATCGCGGCCTCGGCCAGATCGGCGCCGAGCGCGTCACAGACCGCCAACGCGATCAGCCCGTTCATCGCGTTATGCGCCCCCGGCACCGGCAGCCGGTAGATCAGCGCCTCGCCCCGGATCAGGGCGCGGGCCGAGGACCCGCCGTCGGAGGCACGCAGATCGGTCAGCCGGATATCCGCCGTCTCCGCCGCGCCGAAGCTCAGCAGTCGCGCGCCCACCGCCTGCGCCTTGTCGAAAAGGATCTGCGCCGTCTCGATATCGGCATGCGCCAGCGCGATGCCGCCGGGGGCGAGGCCGTCGTAGATCGACGCCTTCTCATGGGCGATGCCCTCGATCACGCCGAAGGCCTCCAGATGGGCGGGCGCGACCGTCGTCACCACCGCCACGTCAGGTTGCGCCAAGCGCGCCAGCGGCGCGATCTCGCCCGGGGCATTCATGCCGATCTCGATCACGGCGTATTCGGTGTCGGCGGGCATCCGCGCCAGCGTAACGGGCACGCCCCAATGGTTGTTGAAACTGGCTTCCGCCGCATGGGTGCGCCCCTGCGCGCCGAGGGTCACGCGCAGCATCTCCTTGACGGTGGTCTTGCCGACGGAACCGGTCACGGCGACGACCTTGGCGGAAGTGCGGGCGCGCGCGGCGCGCCCCAGATCGGCCAGCCCGTCCAGCACGTCCGGAACGATCAGGAGCCGCGCCGGGTCCACACCGTCGGGCACCTTGGAGACCAAGGCCGCCACGGCGCCGCGCGCCAGCGCGTCGGCGACGAAATCGTGCCCGTCGCGGGCAGCGGAGAGCGCCACGAAGAGGTCGCCCGGGGCCACGGTGCGGCTGTCGATGGAGATGCCGGTGGCCTCCCAGTCGCCCGAGACGCGCCCGCCGGTGGCCCGCGCGGCCTCGGCGGCGGTCCAGAGGGCCGCGCTCATGCCCGCCCCTCCAGTGCCGCGACGGCAACCGAGGCCTGTTCCACGTCGTCAAAGGGGTAGACCACGTCGCCCACCTGCTGCCCGGTCTCATGCCCCTTGCCCGCGATCAGAAGCGCATCGCCCGCCTCCAGACCGTCGACCGCGCGCAGGATCGCCTCGGCGCGGTCGCCGATCTCGGTGGCCTCGGGGCAGCCCTGCAAAACCGCCGCCCGGATCGCGCCCGGATCCTCCGAGCGCGGATTGTCGTCGGTCACGATCACGATATCGGCCTCAGTCGCGGCGGCCCGGCCCATCAGCGGCCGCTTGCCCCGGTCCCGGTCGCCACCCGCGCCGAAGACGACATGCAGGCGGCCAAGGACATGGGGACGCAGCGCCCTGAGCGCCGTTTCCAACGCGTCGGGCGTGTGCGCGTAATCGACATAGACCGGCGCGCCGTTGTTGCGGATACCGGCCAGCTGCATGCGGCCGCGCACGCCTCTCAGTTCGCCCAGCACGCCGAAAACCGCGTCGGGTTCCTCGCCCGAGGCGATGGCGAGGCCGGCGGCCGTCATCACGTTCATCGCCTGAAACGCGCCGATCAGCGGCAGGCGCACCCGGATCGGACGGCCCCATGCCTCGACCAGCACGTCCTGCCCGCGTTCGTCCAGTCGCCGCCCGGTGATCTTCAGTTCGGCCGCCGACGCGTATTGCGCGACGCCCACCACCTCGGTGCCGCGCGCCTCCACGACCTCGGCCACGCGGGCCCCGTAGGCGTCGTCGATATTGACCACGGCCACCCCGTCATGGGGCAGAAGCTCGGTGAAGAGCCTCAGCTTGGCGTCGAAATAGGCCTCCATCGTGCCGTGATAATCCAGATGGTCCTGCGTGAGGTTGGTGAAGCCCGCGGCACACGGGCTGACGGCTTCCATCCGGCGCTGGTCGAGCCCGTGGGAGGAGGCCTCCATCGCCACGCGGCCGATCCCGTCGGCGCGGATGTCAGCCAGAAGCGCCTGCAGCGTCAGGGGGTCGGGCGTGGTGTGGATGCCCGGCGCGCCGTAGCTGCCTTCTACACCCGTGGTGCCGATGTTGACGGCGCGATGGCCGAGCCGTTCCCAGATCTGTCGGGTGAAGCTGGCCACGCTCGTCTTGCCGTTGGTGCCGGTGACCGCGACCAAGGTCTCGGGGCCCGGCCCGAACCAGAGGGCCGCGGCATGGGCCAGCGTGGCGCGCGCGTCCTCGGCCACGATGAGGGCGGCATGCGTGCCGGCCAGCGCGCCCGAGGCCAGCGCCGCGCCCTCCCGGTCGGTAAGGATCGCCACCGCGCCCTCGGCCAGTGCGGCCTCCACGAAGCGCGCGCCATGGACCTGCGTGCCGGGAAGCGCCGCGAAAAGCGTGCCGGGACCCACCTTGCGGCTGTCGATGGCAATATCCGTGACCGTCGCCTCGGCACCGGCCTGCGCCGTCAGGCCCAGTTCCGCGAGGGATTTGGCTGTTCTCGTCATCCGTGGCCCCGCCCAGGTCGCATGGTCTGGCGCCATCCGGCGCGATCAGTTCGAACTGCTGGATAGCGGAGAACCGGCCACCTGTTCAACGGCGGGCCGCAGGCCGAGGAGGGGTGCGGCGCGCCGGATGAGCTCTGCCGCCACCGGAACCGTCGTCCAACCGGCCGTCCGGCGCGGCTCGGACCCCGAAAGCTCGGCCGGTTCGTAAAGCGTCGTGATCAGCACGTATTCCGGCGCGTCCGAGGGGAAGACGGCGGCGAATGTGTTGATGTTGCGGTCCTCGTAGTAACCGCCGCCACGGGTGCGCGGCATCTCGGCCGAGCCGGTCTTGCCACCCACCATGTAGCCGTCCACATCGCCGAAACTGGCCGTGCCCTCTGTCACGACCGAGCGCAGAAGCTCCCGCATCCGGGCGCTGACGGCTTCGGAGATCACGCGCGCGCCCCTTGGCGCCATGCCCTGCGATGCGTCGCGCCGCAGAAGCGTCGGGGACACCACCGTGCCCCCGTTGACCACCGTGGCATAGGCCGCGGCCAGATGTACGGGCGAGGTCGAGATGCCATGACCGTAGGAGATCGTCATCGTCGACAGCTCTCCCCAGCGCGCGGGATAGAGCGGCCGTCCACTGGGCGCCTCGACCAGTTCCAGCGACGTCGGCTCCATCAGTCCCAGACGGCCGAGGAAGTCCTGCTGCTGCGTGTTGCCGATCATCTGGGCGATCCGCGCGGTGCCGATATTGGAGGAATAGGTGAAGACCTCCGCCACGGATTGCTCGGACCCGCGGTGCCGGAAATCGGTGATCGAAAAGCCCGCCATGCGCAGCGGGCTGCGGGTGTCAATCATGTCGTCGAGGTTCACCAGACCCTCTTCCATCGCCTGGGCGATCGTGAATGTCTTGAAGACGGAGCCCAGTTCGTAGACGCCCTGCACCGCCCGGTTGAACAGCGGGCTGTCGGCCTGATCGCCCTCGATCAGCGGGCGGGGCCGCGCGTTGGGGTCGAAATCCGGCAGGCTCGCCATCGCCACGATCTCGCCGGTGCGGATGTCCATCAGGACCGCGGAGGCGGCCGAGGCGTTCATCAGCGCCATGCCGCCCGCCAGCACCTCTTCGACGGCGGCCTGCACCGTCAGGTCGATCGAGAGCGCCAGCGGCCCGTCGCGGGCGGGATCGCGGAGGCTGTCGTCGAACTGTGCCTCGACACCGGCGACGCCCACGACCTCGGCGGCGTTCACCGCCTCCTGCCCGAAGCCCGCGCCGCCCAGGATATGCGAGGCCACGGCACCGTTGGGATAAAGCCGCATCTCGCGCGGGCCGAAGAGAAGCCCGGGCTCGCCCAGATCGTGAACCATCTGCTCCTGCTCGGGCGAGATGTAGCGGCGCAGCCAGATGAAGCGGCTTTCCGAGGTGAAGCGGCGCTCGAGGTCCTCGGCGTTCATGTCCGGGAAGATCTCGGCCAGACCGGCGGCGGCGGCAGCCGGGTCGACGATCTCGTGGGGGTGGGCGTAAAGCGCGTTGGTGGCGAAATTCGTAGCCAGCACACGTCCCTGCCGGTCGACGATATCGGCGCGCGTATTCAGGATGGCGGTGCCCGAAACGGCGAGGCTTGGTTCCTCGGCCTCGGTGGTGGCCAGCGCGCCCATGCGCATGCCCACGGCACCGAAGGCCAGCAGGAAACACAAGGCCACCAGCAGAAGGCGGCTTTCGGCGCGCACCCGCATCCGGTCGCGTTGCGCCTCGTGGCGCAGACGCAGGTTCTCGCGTTCGATCGCGTCGGGGTTCTCGCCCTTCTGGCGCGCCTCGATGATCCGCGCCAGCGGCCGGAGGGGGGTGCGCGTCATGGCTGCTGCCCCCCGTCCGCGCCCGTTGTCGCGCCTCCGGTCGAGGCGTTCATCAGAAGAAGGCCCTCGAGCTGCTCCATCGGGTCGGGCTCGGGCCGCGGACGGGGCAGTTCCGCGACGGTGCCGAACTGTTCGGGCACCATCGGCAGAAGCTCGAGCCGCTCGAAGTTGAAATCCACCAGTTCGCGCAGCCGGTCGGGGCGGTTGAGATAGGCCCATTCGGCGCGCAGGACCGAAAGACGCTCGCGCTCGGCACCGATCTCGCGCTGGAGCCGTTCGACATCGCGGATCGCGGCCTGGGTCTGGATGGTCTGGGAATAGGCCCAGTAGCCCAGCCCGATGACCGCCAGCGCCGCAAGGATGACCGGCAGCCCGCGCATCAGGTGATCCCCCCGATCTGCGGCAGTCCGAGGCGGGTGGCGTCCACGGCCTCGGCCGGCGCCTCGGTGCGGGTCGCCACGCGCAGCTTGGCGGACCGCGCGCGGGGGTTTGTCGCGATCTCGTCCGCGTCCGGCGCGATGGCCTTTTTCGGCGTCAGCACGAAACCGGGATCGCGCACGGCCTCGGCAGGCGCGTGGCGGGAGCCTCCGCCACCGGCGGAGGAGCGTTCGGCGAGGAAGCGCTTGACGATGCGGTCCTCGATGGAATGGAACGTCACGACCGCGAGCTTGCCGCCGGGCCTGAGCGCGCGTTCGGCGGCGGCAAGTGCCGCCACGAGCTGGCCCAGCTCGTCATTCACCGCGATCCGCAAGCCTTGAAAAGTGCGCGTGGCGGGATGGATCTGCCCGGGCTTCTTGCGCGGCAGGCAGGATTCGACGATGCCGGCGAGCCTCAGGGTCGTTTCGATCGGCGCCTTCGCCCGTTCGGCCACGATGGCCCGCGCGATGCGGCGCGCGGCGCGCTCTTCGCCGTAGAAATGGATGATGTCGGCCAGCAGCGCCTCGGGCGCATCGTTCACGAGATCGGCGGCCGACGGCCCCTCCTGCCCCATGCGCATGTCGAGCGGCCCCTCGCGCAGAAAGGAAAAGCCCCGCTCCGCGCGATCGAGCTGCATGGAGGACACGCCCAGATCCAGCGCCACGCCGTCAAGCCCCGGATACCCGGCGGCGGCGGCGTGTTCGTCGAGCTCGGAGAAGGTGCCGGGAACGAGGACAAGCCGCTCTCCCCAGGAAGCGGCCCAAGGCGCGGCCAGCTCGAACGCCAGAGGATCCCGGTCGATCCCGATCACCACATCGGCCCCCGCTTCAAGCAAGCCACGGGCGTAGCCACCAGCGCCGAAGGTGCCATCGAGCCACACGCCAGAAATCGGGCCGACCGCCCGAAGAAGCGGCCCCAGAAGGACCGGCATATGGGGCGGCACGGGGGGCGTTTGGTCGCCCTGCCCGGTCATTGCGGATCGACATCTGCGGGGTCAACGCGACGCTTGTTGGCCAGCGAGATGGGGTTGAAGAACTCTTTACCTTCACCGAACTTCTCCAGCATCTTCAGAACTTTGTCATCAGCGGCCGCACCGTCGTCCGGCTTGAGGATGTGAAACTTCTGGCCCTTGCCCTGGAACAGCGCCTCGCCGTCCAGGCCCAGCTTCTCGCGGGCCGCGGACGGCAGCACGAAGCGGCCCGTCTCGTCGACGCCGACCTCGTCGCATTTCACGAAATAGAGGTATTCGAGCAGCTCGCGCGCGCTCTCGCCGTCATCCATGTCCTCGATGCGGCGCACGAGGTCGTCGTAGTAGTCGCCCGAAAGGCACTCGACGAAATCCGTGGTGGGGTTGCCGTAGGCGATATAAAGGCGCGCGGCATCGCCGGGTCCGCAGCGGCTGTCGCCGGACTGCAGGGCACGACGGAACTTGGCCGGAAGCGAAATCCGGCCCTTTCCATCCACCTTGTTCAGGCTTTCGCCTTGAAACCTGCTGTCCACGGGCCTTGCGCCTTCTTGTGTCGCCCCCGGGCTGTCGCCATTTTTTCGCCGCATTGCGGCCTTATTTTAGCGGCGGAAACGGAAAACGGCGGATTGAGCAAGCTGCCACTGCTCAATCCGCCGCCCTCGTCCCATCGCTGGGTGCCCGACTACGCATGCCACCTGGGGGGATGTCTGCTCGCTTGCGCGCCGGATCTCTTTTTTCTGGCGTTCGAGATTGCCTGTATGAACCTGCCGTTTTTTGTTTTTGGTCCGGGCTCGTTGGCCCGCTTGTCGATCTCGTTGGCCGATGACCAATGGGTGCCATGGGATTATCTCCCAATCAACACCTTTTTTTGGGAATTTGCCCCAAGACACGCCACCATGCGGAAATACAACACGCATTGCACCGGGCGCGACGGGCAATAGCCCGCCACGTCTGGTGGAATGATCACAACCAGCCGCTATATATAGTCGAATTGGGGGTTGGGCCGCGTTTTCCCCAGCCGTGGAAGAAAATGCCGGAAAAAACCGTTTCAGGGCGGAAGAAACCGTTTTCCTCCGTTCAGGAACCCGCTCAGGGGAACGAATCACCCCATTCGGGTCACCGGGACGGCGCGGTCAGGCCATGCCGCCGAGGATGAATCGCCGTGCCAGCGCCGCGTAGGCATCCGACATCGGCCCCTCTCCGGCCGCGATGGGGATCCCGGCGTCGCCCGCGATCCGGGTCTCGATGCTGATCGGCAGCGCGCCGAGGAAGGGCAGGTCCAGCCGCTCGGCCTCGGCCTTCACGCCGCCCTCGCCGAAGATATGCGCCTCGTGGCCGCAATTGGGGCAGACGTAGCTGGCCATGTTCTCGATCAGGCCCAGAACCGGCGTCTTCAGCATCTCGAACATGTTGAGCGCCTTGCGCGCGTCCAGAAGCGCCACGTCCTGGGGGGTGGAGACGACGATCGCCCCCGTCACCTCGGATTTCTGGCACAGCGTCATGGCCACGTCGCCGGTGCCCGGCGGCAGGTCCACCAGAAGGATGTCGAGCTCCCCCCACTCCACCTGCGTGAGCATCTGCTGCAGCGCGCCCATCAACATGGGCCCGCGCCAGACCACGGCCTTTTCCTCGGGCAGCATGAAACCGATGGACATGCAGGTGACGCCATGGGCCGTCAGCGGAATGATCGTCTTGCCGTCGGGTGAGGACGGACGCTTGTTCACGCCCATCATGCGCGGCTGAGAGGGCCCGTAGATATCGGCATCCAGCAGCCCCACGCGGCGACCCTGCCGCGCCAGCGCCACGGCGAGATTGGAGGCCACCGTCGACTTGCCCACCCCGCCCTTGCCGGAACCGATGCCGATGATGTGCCGCACGCCCGAGGGTTTCATCGAGCCCTGCTGCGGCTTCATGTGGCCGCCGATCTGCAGGTTGGGCGGCGCGCCTGCGGGCGCTGCGGGCTTGGGCGGCGCCTTGGCCGCGGGTCCGTGGGCCGTCAGGGCCACCATCACCTGATCGACGCCCGGCAGTTTCTTGAGCATCTGCTCGCAGGCCAGGCGCACCGGTTCCAGGCGCTTCGCGGTCTCGGGGCTGTCTGCCTCAAGGATGAAGGACACGCGCCCGTCCTGCACGCTCAGAGCGCGCACGAGATCGCGCGAAACCACGTCACCGCCATCGGGCAGGGTCAGGTCCGACAGCGCCTGAAGAATCGTCTCTCGGGTCTGGCTCATGTCCTGTCCTTTCTTGCGCGCGTTCACTGTTTCCCCCCGCAGATAGGCTGAATCTCAGCCGCGTGCACCCCCGATGCGCCAGAGCGCCGTGCCGAAGAGGCCGATGCATCCCGCGATCACCAGCGCCGGCCCGATCCCGAACAACTCGGCCAGCGCCCCGATCAGGCCCGCACCGATGGCCACCGCGCCGACGCCGACCACCGTCCAGAGGCTCATGACCCGCCCGCGATAGGCGTCGGGCAGGTCGGTCTGGATCGCCGCCTGCAGGCTGACCCCGCACCAGGTGGCCGTGAACCCCGCCAGCGATGTGGCCAGAAGCGCAAGCGGCCAGACAGGCGCAAGCCCCATGCCCGTGACCGCAGCGAAGCCGAGGAACATGGCGGCCAGAACGCTGCGCGGTATGCTGGCCCCGGCCGCTCCTGCGCCCCACGCCTTGAGCATGGCCGAGACCAGGGCGCCCGCTCCCGCCGCCGCCGTCAGCATCCCGAGCCCCGCCGCGCCCTGCCCGAAGGCGCCATCGGCCAGCACCGGCAGAACCTCCAGCGCGCCGCGCACAAGCGTCGCGAAGACCAGCGTCAGGATCAGCGCCTCGCGGATCAGGGGCGCATCCGCCGCAAAGCGCAGGCCGCCGCGCAGCTCTTGCAGGAACGGCGCACGCTCGCGCGGGGGCAGCGCGCGCGGGCGGAGCCGCGGCAGGATCACCAGCATCGGAATGTAGCACAGGACCGCCACCCAGAGCGCCACGCCCGCCCCGGCGCTTGCGATCATCCACCCGGCAAGCACGGGCGCCACCAGCCGCGCGAGGTTGAAGTTGAGCGCGGTGACGGAAACCACGTGCTGCACCATCTCGCGTCCCACGAGCCGCGGGCCCAGCGACATGCGCACCGGATGATGCGCCGAGGAGGTGATCCCGATGGCCAACGCGGCCGCCGCCACGCCCCAGGCCCCCACCACCGGCAACGACAGGGCCAGCAGCGCGAGAATCCCGGCCATGATGCCGTTGGTGGTCAGCGCCGCCCGGCGGATATCCACCCTGTCGGCCATCACGCCGAAGAAGGGACCGGCCACCAGCGTCGGCGCGAGGCCCAGCGCCGCGACCAGCCCGACGAATCCCGCCGAGCCCGTCCGCTCCCACGCGAGCCACGCCAATGTGACCCGCTGGACCCAGATCGCCTGCACCGCGAAGAAGACGCCGACGAAAAAGCGCGTGAACTGCCGGTCGCGGAAGGCGCCGCCCGCGATCATTTCCAAAGCGCTTTCAAAGCCTTCCCGTGAGCGCTACCAGAGCCTTGCAATTTCTGCATGGCAGCATTGAGCGAGTGGTTATTGTGCAGTTGCAGCATATCCCTATCTTTCGACCTCAACGGGGCAGGAAACAGGCCCCACGCGACGGGTCGGAAGTGACCACCGTGAATTTTTTGTCGAGGACACCATGGCTTACGTATCGAGCAACAGGACCGCAAGTGCTTCTCTCGGCCCCCGGCTGGGCGAGATGTTCAAGCAGGCGGCCGAAGCATATTCCGCGTGGCGGCTCTATCGCCGCACGCTCAACGAGTTGCAGGGCCTTTCCGTCCGGGAAATGGACGATCTGGGCCTGAACCAGTCCATGCTGCGCCAGGCGGCGTTCGAGGCCGTCTACGGCAAGCTGGACTGAAACAGAGGTTTCCCGCGGCCCTCCTCCTCCCTTCGGGCTTCGGGAACTTGCGGGTGCATCCACCCTCCTCCCAATCGGATGCACCCGCCTAATCTACCGGCCCGACTGGTCGGAAACGGACTCGGCCCCTCCTCCTCCCTTGGGGTCGTGACGACAGGCGAAAGGTCCCGCTCCTCCCTGGGGCCCGACGCCCAACATATCGGCGCCTCCTCCTCCCTTTGGCGCTGAGATCTGGCGGTGGTGCCTCTCCTCCCTCTGGCACCACCGCCATTTTTTTTGATCCGCCCGCGCCCGGCTCCCGCTTCAGCCCCGTTCGTCCTTGGGCGAGCCCATGACCACATAGGTCGTGATCGTGGCCACCTGCGGCAGGGCGCCGAGGATGTCGGTATGAAACCGCTTGTAGGACGGCAGGTCGGCGGCCTCCACGCGCAGCAGATATTCCACGGACCCCGTCACATTATGGCACTCGCGCACCTCGGCCGAGGCCGCCATCGCGCGCTCGAACGCCATCTGTTCGGGCTTGGTATGGGATTTCAGCCCCACGGCGAGATAGGCCACGAAGCCCACGCCCAGCTTCGCGGCGTCCATGACGGCCCGGTAGCCCCGGATCACGCCGGCAGCCTCCAGCGCCTGGACCCGGCGCAGCGTGGCCGAGGGGCTGAGCGCCACGCGCTCGGCCAGCGCGAGGTTGCTTATCCGACCGTCGTGCGCAAGCTCGCGCAAGATCAGGCGGTCCTTGTCGTCGATATCGGTCATTTGTTGCATAGACTGTCGTGAGACGCCGCAGATTGCAATTTCATGCCGCACCAAATGCGTCAGTGTTGCGCCCATGACCCTCGACACGCTTGCCGCGCTCATCCTCTTCGCCTTCGCCTCCTCGATCACGCCGGGGCCGAACAACGTCATGCTGCTGGCCTCGGGCGCGAATTTCGGGCTGCGGCGGACGGTGCCGCACATGCTGGGCATCTCGGGCGGCCATGCGGTGATGGTGGCGCTGGTGGGGTTGGGCCTTCTGGGCCTGTTCGCCGCGCTGCCGTGGTTTCGCACGGGCCTGACGGCGGTCAGCGTGGCCTACCTGCTGTGGCTGGCGTGGAAGATCGCGAATGCGGCGCCACCGGCCGAGGGCGCGGCGAAGGGCCGTCCGCTGACCTGGGCGCAGGCCGCGGCGTTTCAGTGGGTGAACCCGAAAGCCTGGTACATGGCGATCTACGCGCAGACGAATTTCGCCTCGGGGGACGGCGCGTGGACCGGCGCGGTCCCCGTGGCGCTGGTCTTCGCCGCGGTGAACCTGCCCTCGGTCACGGTCTGGGCGTGGGGCGGCACGCAACTCAGCCGTTGGTTGCACGTGCCGGGACGGCTCAGGGCGTTCAACTGGGCGATGGCGCTATTGCTGGTGGCCTCTCTCTGGCCGATGCTCAGAGGAGGCTGACGGCCACCGCGTCCTTGCCGGGGCCCGACACGGGCCGCGCCCGCATCGACGCCAGATCGACCATGACGCAATCGGGACTGGTGGCCCGCGCCACGCCCAGAAGCGCGCGCGCCGCTCCTGCCCCGCGCCTCAGCGCAAGCCGGTCGTAGCGGTTGTTGAGCAACATCAACCGTGCCTCGGCGATGCTGCGGGCGACATCCACGCGATCGGTGGCGCCTCCAAACAGCGCAACATGCCCCCGGGCGCGCCCGGGGTCGGGTTCATAGATCAGGGTCTTCATCGGTTCCTCCCTAGCCCGGGCCTTTGGCCCGTCCCCACATTCATGGGGCCGCGTCCCGATGATCTGTCTCGCACGCCAGCTTTACCCGCGTTCACGCAAAAACGACAGCTTTGAAATCTTTCGCGAGCCTGATCGGCCTAAAACGGCACATCGCCGGCGGCATCGGCGGCCACGAGGAACCGGCCAACCACGTGCTTTTCCCCGGCCTTGTCGAAACGAACGCCCAGCTTGTCGCCCTCGACACTGATGATGGATCCATAGCCGAATTTCTGGTGAAACACGCGGTCGCCTTCGGAAAAGACGCTGACCGCCTCGGCGTCGATGGTGATTCCCTTGGCCTCGGAGGGCTGGCGCAGCCCGTGGCGACCCTGGTTGGCCTGCAGCCGTCTCCAGCCCGGCGAGTTGTAGACATCGGCCCGCGCCGCCTGTTCGTGCAGGTCGGAGCCGCGCATCATGCCGCTGACGGGGCTGGCCGAGGCGGCCATGCCGCCCTGATGACCGTAAAGACCAGGGGGCGTCAGCACCTCCACATGCTCGGCAGGCAACTCGTCGATGAAGCGCGAGGGCAGCTGGCTCTGCCACTGGCCATAGACGCGGCGGTTTCCCGCGAACGAGATCGTGCAGAGTTTCTCGGCGCGCGTGATGCCCACATAGGCGAGGCGCCGTTCCTCCTCGAGACCCTTCAGCCCGGTCTCGTCCATGGACCGTTGCGAGGGGAACAGCCCGTCCTCCCAGCCCGGCAGGAAGACGGCGGGAAACTCCAGCCCCTTGGCGGCGTGGAGCGTCATCAACGTGACCTTTGGTTCCGAATCCTCCTGCTCATTGTCCATGATGAGCGAGACATGTTCGAGGAATCCTTGCAGGTTCTCAAAGGATTCCAAGGCCTTGATCAGTTCCTTGAGGTTCTCCAGCCGCCCCGGCGCCTCGGGCGTCTTGTCGTTCTGCCAATGCGCCGTGTAGCCGCTTTCGTCGAGGATCACCTCGGCCAGCTCGATATGGGACAGCTGATCGCCCGCCCCCAGATCTTCTATGAGGTCGTCCGACGTGGCCGCCACCGCGCCCGCCATCATCGACCGCCAGCGCGCGAGACCCTCCAGGAGCGCGCGCAATTCCTTCGCGCCCTTGCCGCCCAGCGCGCCGGTCTCCACCGCCAGCCGCGCGCCTTCCACGAGGCTCACGCCATTGGCGCGCGCCAGCTTCTGGATCGTGGCCTGCGCCTTGTCGCCGAGGCCGCGCTTGGGCGTGTTCACGATCCGCTCGAAGGCAAGATCGTCCTCGGGGCTGACCACGACGCGGAAATAGGCCATCGCATCGCGGATCTCCATCCGCTCGTAGAAGCGCGGGCCGCCGATCACACGGTAGGGCAGCCCGATGGTCAGGAACCGGTCCTCGAAGGCGCGCATCTGGTGGGAGGCGCGCACGAGAATGGCGATCTTGTCGGGCTTGACCGGGTCCATGCCACGGGTGCCGTGGCCCATCGCCTCGATCTCTTCGCCGACCCAGCGGGCCTCTTCCTCGCCGTCCCAATGGCCGATCAGGCGGACCTTCTCGCCGTCTTCGCCTTCGGTCCAGAGTGTCTTGCCGAGCCGCCCCTTGTTGGCCGCGATGACGCCCGAGGCGGCGGCGAGGATATGGCCGGTGGAGCGATAATTCTGTTCCAGCCGGACCACGTGGGCGCCCGGAAAATCCTTTTCGAACCGCAGGATGTTGCCCACCTCGGCGCCGCGCCAGCCATAGATCGACTGGTCGTCGTCGCCCACGCAGCAGATGTTCATGTGCCCCTGCGCCAGAAGCCTGAGCCAGAGATACTGCGCGACATTGGTGTCCTGGTATTCGTCCACGAGGATGTAGCGGAACCACCGGCGATACTGCTCGAGCAGGTCATCGTTCTTCTGAAAGATCTCGATCACATGGAGCAGGAGATCGCCGAAATCGACAGCGTTGAGCGTCTTCAGCCGCGCCTGGTATTCGGCGTAGAGCGCGGGGCCCTGCCGGTTGAAGGCGCCGGCATCCGCGGCGGGGATCTTGTCTGGCGTCAGCGCGCGGTTCTTCCAGCCGTCGATGATCGAGGCCAGTTGCCGCGCCGGCCAGCGCTTTTCGTCGATACCGGCGGCATTGATCAGCTGTTTCATCAGCCGGACCTGGTCGTCGGTGTCGAGGATGGTGAAGTTGGACTTCAGCCCCACGAGCTCCGCATGGCGGCGCAAAAGCTTCACGCAGATCGCGTGGAACGTGCCGAGCCAGGGCATCCCCTCGATGGACTGCCCCATGAGTTGCGCCACGCGCCCGCGCATCTCGCGCGCGGCCTTGTTGGTGAAGGTGACGGCCAGAATCTCGTTCGGCCGCGCCGCCCCCGTGGTCAGAAGATGCGCGATCCGCGCGGTCAGCGCGCGCGTCTTGCCGGTGCCCGCGCCCGCCAGCATCAGGACAGGCCCGTCCAGCCGCTGCACCGCATCGCGCTGCGCGGGGTTCAGCCCGTCGAGATACGGCCTCGGCCGCGCGGCCATGGCCTGCGCGGACAGCGATACGGCGGAGGCGGCCTCGAACGCCTCGGAATCGTCGAAACTGCTCATGGACGGATCATAGGGCGAAATGGCGCGGGATTAAAGCTTTGTTCGCAGATTGTTCCGCGCGCGGGCGGCGGCCCCCGGGGCGCTGCCCCGGACCCCGGCGGTATTTGGGGAAAGATGAAGGTGGGCCCACGGTGGCGCACTGGACAAGCCGGCGGCGAGAGTGCTTTTTGTGGCGCATGGACCTGCACGCGCGTTATCCAGCGATTTCCGACCTCAAGGCGCGCGCACGGCGCCGCATCCCGCATTTCGTCTGGGAATATCTCGACAGCGCGACCGGAAGCGAGAGCGTGACCGCGCGCAACCGCGAAGCACTCGACCGCGTCCTGTTCCGGCCCGCAGCGCTGCGCGGGGAGATCCTGGCGGATCTCGCGACCACTTTCCTGGGGCGAGCCTACCCGGTGCCTTTCGGCATCGCGCCGCTGGGCATGTCGGGGCTGGTCTGGCCCGAGGCGGAGATCCTGCTGGCGCGCCACGCGGCGCGGGCGGGCATTCCCTATGGCCTGTCGACCGTGGCCACGCGCACGCCCGAGGACCTGAAGGGCGCGCAGGGCGATCAGGGCTGGTTCCAGATGTATCCGCCCCGCGATCCTGGCATCCGCGACGACATGCTGGCACGGGCGCGCGGGGCGGGATTTCACACGCTGGTTCTGACGGTGGACGTTCCTGCGGCGTCGCGGCGCGAGCGACAGACGCGCGGCGGGCTGGTGCAGCCGCCGCGCCTGACGCCGCGTCTGGCGCTGCAGGTCGCGCGTTGTCCTGTCTGGGCCATGGGCATCCAGGCCTCGGGCATGCCACGCATGCGGCTGATGGACGGCTACGCCGACCAGGAAAAGCTGGGCCGCCTGCCCTCCACCGCGCATGTGGGCTATCTGCTGCGCGCCGCACCCGACTGGGACTATGTCGCGGCGCTGCGCGAGGCATGGTCCGGCCCTCTCATCCTCAAGGGCGTGATGGAGACCGAGGTCGCGCAACGGGCCGAGGCGGAAGGCGTCGATGCGGTGTGGGTCTCGAACCACGCGGGCCGGCAATTCGACGGGGCGCCCGCCGCAGTTGATGTCCTACCAGAGATCCGGGAGACGACCGAGTTGCCGCTGATCTGCGACAGCGGGATCGCGGGCGGGCTGGACATCCTGCGCCTGCTGGCGCTGGGGGCCGATTTCGTGATGATGGGGCGCACGTGGCACTACGCGCTCGGGGCGCTCGGCCGCGAAGGGCCGGCGCATCTGCATGACATTCTGGTCAAGGACATGACGTCGAACATGGCGCAGATCGGGGCCGCGCGGCTCGACGAGCTGTCCGTGCGCCTGTGGTCCGGGACCTGACCTCCCCACCCTTCATCCTGGCAGAAAACTCCCCGCGCGGAGCGCAAGAAAAAATACGTGCGAAAAGCGCACAAGCGGCGGTGAGGGGGCTCGTCCCCCGAGCCGACGCTCCCCACCGGCCCCTTCATGCGGCACAGCTTCCAGTTGCGGGCTTGCCCCACGCGCCGTAGACATTCTGCAGTCGCGAAAGGGAGTTCCGTACGCCATGCCCGAATTCAAGAAGATCCTCGTCGCCAATCGCGGCGAAATCGCGATCCGCGTCATGCGCGCGGCGAACGAGCTGGGCAAGCGGACGGTCGCCATCTATGCCGAGGAGGACAAGCTGTCGCTCCACCGCTTCAAGGCGGACGAGGCCTACAAGATCGGCGAGGGGCTCGGCCCCGTGGCGGCCTATCTCTCGATCCCCGAGATCATCCGTGTGGCGAAGATGTGCGGCGCCGACGCGATCCATCCCGGCTATGGGCTTCTGTCCGAAAACCCCGATTTCGTCGATGCCTGCGAGGCCGCCGGGATCGCATTCATCGGGCCAAGGGCCGAGACGATGCGCGCGCTCGGCGACAAGGCCAGCGCGCGCCGCGTCGCCATCGAGGCGGGCGTGCCCGTGATCCCCGCCACCGAGGTGCTGGGCGAGGACATGAAGGCCATTGCCAGGGAAGCCGGGGAAATCGGATACCCCCTGATGCTCAAGGCCTCCTGGGGCGGCGGCGGGCGGGGGATGCGGCCGATCAATGGCCCCGAGGAGCTGGAGGAAAAGGTCCGCGAAGGCCGGCGCGAGGCCGAGGCCGCCTTCGGCAACGGCGAGGGATATCTGGAAAAGATGATCCTGCGCGCCCGGCACGTCGAGGTGCAGATCCTCGGCGACAGCCATGGCAACATCTACCACCTCTACGAGCGCGACTGCTCGGTCCAGCGCCGCAACCAGAAGGTCGTGGAACGCGCGCCCGCCCCCTATCTCTCCGAGGCCCAGCGCGAAGAGATCTGCCTTCTGGGCAAGAAGATCTGCGAACATGTGAACTACCAGTGCGCGGGCACCGTCGAGTTCCTGATGGATATGGACACCGGCGCCTTCTACTTCATCGAGGTCAATCCCCGCGTGCAGGTCGAACACACCGTGACCGAAGAGGTCACCGGCATCGACATCGTGCGCGCGCAGATCCTGATCACCGAAGGCAAGAGCCTCATGGAGGCCACGGGAACCGCCACGCAATATGACGTGAAGCTTGACGGCCACGCAATACAGTGCCGGATCACCACCGAGGACCCGACCAACAACTTCATCCCCGATTACGGCCGCATCACCGCCTATCGCGGGGCCACGGGCATGGGCATCCGTCTCGATGGCGGCACGGCCTATTCGGGCGCCGTCATCACGCGTTATTATGACAGCCTGCTGGAGAAGGTCACAGCATGGGCGCCCACGCCCGAGGCCGCCATCGCGCGGATGGACCGCGCGCTCCGCGAGTTCCGCATCCGGGGCGTCAGCACGAACATCGCCTTCGTCGAGAACCTGCTGAAGCACCCGACCTTCCTGAACTACCAGTACCACACCAAGTTCATCGACGAGACGCCGGAGCTGTTCGATTTCAAGCCGCGCCGGGACCGCGCGACGCGGCTTCTGACCTATATCGCCGACATCACCGTGAACGGGCATCCCGAGACCGAGGGACGCCCCCAACCCCGTGCCGACATCAAGGATCCCAAGCCGCCCGCGCTCAGATCCGACACGCCCGCGATGGGGACCCGCCAGCTTCTGGACGAGCACGGGCCCGAGGCCGTGGCGAAATGGATGAAGGAGCAGAAGCAGCTTCTGATCACCGACACGACCATGCGCGACGGGCACCAGTCGCTTCTGGCCACGCGCATGCGGTCGATCGACATGATCAAGGTCGCACCCGCCTATGCCGCGAACCTGCCCGAGCTTTTCTCGGTCGAATGCTGGGGCGGTGCGACCTTCGACGTGGCCTACCGCTTCTTGCAGGAATGCCCGTGGCAGCGGCTGCGCGACATCCGCGCGGCGATGCCCAACATCATGACGCAGATGCTGCTCAGGGGCGCCAACGGCGTGGGCTACACGAACTACCCCGACAACGTGGTGCAGGCCTTCGTCAGGCGCGCCGCCGAAAGCGGCGTGGACGTCTTTCGCGTGTTCGACAGCCTCAACTGGGTCGAGAACATGCGCGTTTCGATGGATGCGGTGCTGGAAACCGGCCGCATCTGCGAAGGCACGATCTGCTACACCGGCAATGTGCTCGACCCGGACCGGGCGAAATACGACCTGAAGTATTATGTGAAGATGGCCAAGGATCTGGAGGCCGCGGGCGCCCATGTGCTGGGCCTCAAGGACATGGCGGGCCTGCTGAAACCCGCCGCGGCGGCCGTGCTGATCCCGGCGCTGAAGGACGCGGTGGATCTGCCGATCCATTTCCACACCCATGACACGGCCGGTATCGCCTGCGGCACGATCCTCGAGGCCTCCGCCGCGGGCGTGGATGCTGTCGATTGCGCGATGGACGCGCTGTCAGGCAACACCAGCCAGGCGACGCTGGGCACGGTGGTGGAGGCCCTGCGCTTCACCGAGCGGGATACAGGTCTGGATATCGGGGCGATCCGCGAGATCTCCGACTACTGGGAGGCCGTGCGCGCCCATTACGCGGCGTTCGAGTCGGGCATGCAGGCCCCCGCTTCCGAGGTCTATCTCCACGAGATGCCGGGCGGGCAGTTCACCAATCTCAAGGCGCAGGCGCGCTCCATGGGCCTGGAGGACCGCTGGCACGAGGTGGCGCAGATGTATGCCGACGTGAACCAGATGTTCGGCGATATCGTGAAGGTCACGCCGTCGTCCAAGGTGGTGGGCGACATGGCGCTGATGATGGTCAGCCAGGGCCTGACGCGCGACGATGTCGAGAACCCTGCCAAGGACGTCTCCTTCCCCGACAGCGTCATCGACATGATGCGCGGCAATCTCGGCCAGCCGCCGGGGGGCTTTCCGCCCGGCATCCTCAAGAAGGTGCTCAAGGACGAGCAGCCCGTGCTCGACCGGCCCGGCAAGCATGTGGCCCCCGTCGATCTCGAGGCCGAGCGCACGGCGCTGGAAGAGCGGCTGGAGGAAGAGATCGATGGCGAGGACCTGATGGGCTACATGATGTATCCCAAGGTCTTTACCGACTACGCGATGCGCCACAAGGACTACGGCCCGGTCCGCACGCTGCCCACGCGGACCTTCTTCTACGGGATGGAACCGGGCGAGGAGATCGAGGCCGAGATCGACCCGGGCGTGCGCCTTGTCGTGCAGCTGCAGGCCATCGGCGACACCAACGAAGAGGGCGAGGTGCGCGTATTCTTCGAGCTCAACGGCCAGCCGCGTACGATCCGGGTGCCCAACCGCAAGATCGCGGCAGGACAGGTCAAACGCCCCAAGGCCGAGACCGGCAACCCCAACCATATCGGCGCGCCGATGCCCGGCGTCGTGGCAACCGTGGCCGTGACGATAGGGCAGAAGGTGGCGCAGGGCGATCTTCTGCTGACCATCGAGGCGATGAAGATGGAAACCGGCCTCCACGCCGAGCGCGACGCGACGGTCAAGGCCGTGCACGTGGCGGCCGGCGGGCAGATCGACGCCAAGGATCTGCTGGTGGAACTGGAAGACTGACGCCGTTGCCACACGCGCAACAGACGGAATTATGGCGCAAACCGCCCATCATATGACCCGGTCCGCGCCCTTTTTCCGCCCCATGACGCGGGCAGCCTGAAGGTTAATTGTCGTTAATCAAGGGCCAGTTGCCATGGCACTGCGCGATTTCATCCGGGGCGAGGCGGGCACGACGACGGTCGACTGGGTCGTGATAACCAGCGGCGCAATGGGTCTGGGGATCGCCACGACGGCGCTTGTGTCGGGCGGGATCGAGACCCTCGCCGGCGATATCGGCAGCACCATCGCCGATTACGAAATCACCGACGAATTCGCGCAGTTCATCGCTATGCAGCTGACCTCCAACGATTTCGCCGGCGGCGCCATGGGCGACTGGACGGGCGGGGTCGTCGGCGATGCGGGCGGGGCGCTGGGCGAGTTGCTGATGGTCGGGCCCGGCGGGCTTGCGGAGCTGGCGCTCAGCGTGCCATCGGGCGCCGATCAGGCCGTCTTCACCTTCGACCTGATCGGCGGCGACAGCCTCGACACCGAAACGGCCACGATCATGATCAACGGCCAGGCGGTGAGTTTCGCCACCGGCAATCACGGCGCGATCTCGTTCAGCAACCAAGCGGTGCCCGGCGTCACGGTGCAGACCACCGTACAGACGCAGAACGAACAACTCGGTGGATCGCCCAACGACGGCTGGCGCGAATCCATCACCAGCGTCAGCATCACCATCGACAACCCGGACAACACCGTCACGCTCGGCGTGGCGTCGAATGCCGACCAGCCGATCAATGACGAGTTCTTCGGCATCGACAACGTTTCGGTCGACGCCATCTGAGCGCGCGCAGCGAAGACGGCATATGTCCGCCCGGCCAGCGGCGGCCATGATACGGCTACGATAACGCCACGACTTGGCCCAAATCCGACTGCAAATGGTTAATTGCGGGGCGTCGAGGTGTGTTTCATGAGCTGCAGGTTCATCAGGGACGAGACCGGTGCGATCAGCGTGGACTGGGTGGTCATGTCCGCCAGCATCGTTGGCGTGGCGATCGGCGTCGTCGCAGTCGCGTCGGGCGGGATCGAGAACCTCGCCGGCGACATCCAGGCAGAGATGTCGGGCTTCGAGATCCAGACCTCCTTTGGCATGCCCTCAGGACTGCTGTCGAACGACTTCTCCGACGGGATGGGCGGCTTCGTCGGCGGCGCGCTGGCCAACCTCGTGGGGTTCGGCGAGGTGCTGCAACTGGGTCCCGGAGAGATGACCCAAGCCGCTTTCGCGGTCCCCGAAGGCGCGACCACGGCCACCCTCACCTTCGATCTTCTGGGCATCGACGACCTGTCGGGCGATACCGCCTCGATCATGATCAACGGTCAGGAGGTGGCGCTTTATGCGGACAATCACGGCAACATCACCACCACGGACCTCAGCGGATCGGGCGTGACGGTTGAGGTCAGCCAGCTCTACAACAACGATCCGATGGGCGCGGGCAGCCACGGGCATGACAGCCGCGCCACCTACACGATCACCGTGGACAACCCCGGCGAGACGGTCACCTTTGGCGTCGCTTCGGGCACCGGACAGCCGATTTCCGAGGAATTCTACGCCATCGACGACGTGAATTTCGTGACCGGCTGAGCACGCGCGGCCGGCGCGGCCGGCGCATGCATTTTCCACTTGCAGAGCCGCGCGGCCCGGCCTAGATACGGCGCCCATAAGAGAGCGGGTGTAGCTCAGGGGTAGAGCATTACCTTGCCAAGGTAAGGGTCGTGAGTTCGAATCTCATCACCCGCTCCAGATTTCCCGGACAAACGTGTCGGGACACAGACGGGCCGCCATTGGCGGCCCTTCGTGTTTTGGACCACCTGCCGGGACGCGTAAGGCTTTTCGCAACATCTTTGGTGCAGAACCGTCGCGGTTGCGGCGGCCGGGTTGGCCCGCTGGGTTGCGAGGGTTTCATGGGCCAGGTCCGTCAGCGCCGCCTTTCAGGCGCAAAACTCTCTGTGCGCCTCGTGCGGGGCGGTGCATCGCGGCATCCGGCGGTGCCGCGATGAGCGGGTACATCGCGCATCTTCACGGGCTTGCGGGCGATGGTGCGCGTCCGGCCACGCCCGCGATCTCAAGGCGACAGCTGCGCAACCGGCGCGCAGCGATCATCGGATGCGCCGGGGTGCCTGCCTCCTATGGCGGGTTCGAAACCCTGGCCGAACAGCTCGCCATCGCGGCGGAGGCGCGGGGGGTCGCGTCGAGACTGACGATCTGGTGCTCGGCCAAGGACGTGGCCGCCCCCCTTCCCGACCGTTTCCGCGGTGCGCGGCTGCGCCATCTGCCCCTGTCGGCCAACGGCGCCTCCTCGATACCCTATGACGGCGCCTCGGCGCTGGCCGAGATGATCGGGCGCGGTGCCGCCGACACGGTCCTTGCGCTGGGTGTCTCGGGTGGCGGCCCTCTGGCCGCTCTGGCGCCGCTCAGCCGCACGCGCCTTGTCGTGCATGTCGATGGCCGCGAGGCGGAGCGCGCGAAATGGGGCGGCACGGCACGTAGGGTTCTCGCCTGGTCCGAACGAAGGGCGGTGCGCGCCGCCGACGTCGTCGTCGCCGACAATGCCGCATTGGCCCGCGACATCACCGAACGCTACGGTTGCAGGCCGCAGGTGATCGCCTATGGCGCGGACCACGCCCGCAGGGCCCGGCCCGGCGACATCTCGGACCTCGGATTGCCGCCGCGCTACGCGCTTGCCGTCGCGCGAGCGGAGCCCGAGAACAACCTCGAGACTGTGGTCCGCGCCTTCGCCCGCCTGCCCGAACAGCCGCTCGTCATCGTGGCAAACTGGTCCGCGACACGCCATGGTCGCCAGTTGCGGGCCGCGTGGGCCGGCACACGGAACCTGCATTTGCTGGAGGCCGAGTACGACCCTGCGCGGCTCCGGGCGATCCGCGACCGTGCGTGGCTCTACCTGCATGGCCACTCGGCAGGCGGCACCAACCCCTCGCTGGTCGAGATGATGCCTTTCGGCGTGCCGATCCTGGCCTGGGACTGCGCCTACAACCGGGTCAGCACGGCAGGATCCGCACCGGGCTTTCGCGACGCGGAGGGGCTGATCGCGCTGGTCCGGCGGCTCACCACGCGCACCGATGTCTGCGCTTCGATGGGTGCTGCGCTGGCCACGGTGGCGGCGCGGCGCTATCGCTGGGATGCCATAGCCGACGCCTATTTCGACCTGCTCGACCTCTGATCCGGCCTTGCGCCTTCCCAAGCGGCGGCCCCCGCCCTATAAGCGGCCCGCCGTGACAGGAGAACGCCGATGCGCCGCGCAACCATCGCCCGCAAGACCGCGGAGACCGACATCTCCGTCGAGATTAACCTCGACGGCACGGGGGCTTACGACAACCGCACGGGCGTGGGATTCTTCGACCACATGCTCGACCAACTGGCGCGCCACGCGTTGATCGACCTGACCATCGCGGCCGCGGGCGATCTGCATATCGACGACCACCACACGGTGGAGGACGTGGGCATCACGCTGGGTCAGGCACTGGCCGAGGCACTGGGCGACAAGCGTGGCATAAGGCGCTACGGCGCCTGCCACCTGGTGATGGACGAGGCGCTGGTGCGCGCCGCGCTCGACCTGTCGGCGCGGCCCTTTCTCGTCTGG